>ENA-UOYA01001308-UOYA01001308.1-activated-sludge-metagenome-genome-assembly--contig:-NODE-1308-length-27215-cov-8.106222_pt1 | contig 27215 bp, 40 predicted proteins | sample MGYA00238163_ERZ764804 | MGnify/ENA primary metagenome ERZ764804 (study PRJEB28919, sample SAMN05720223) | activated sludge metagenome | isolation source: Anaerobic digester | place: Hong Kong... | reverse complement strand
GAGACGGCCAGTTGGAGCGATCCCAATGGGCTATGGGAATGAAGTTGCCATCGGCTTTGCCAACTGTCTGCCGTATCCACCCGCCCAGCAATCTGCCGATCTCGTCCAGGCGGCGTGACCATTCCATATAGTTACTGTTTGAGATGTACCTGTTTTGATGAGCCAGACGAACAAGGACCTTCTGCAGCTGCACCTCGGCGTCCAGGGTATTTAATCGGTCAATCCTGGCCGCCTGGTTGTGATAAATCTTGTTTGCTTGCAGAATCACCTTCAGCGCAGTGAACATGCTGTCCTTTACATGGGCAACCATTGCGTATTTTTCGGCCTTCGGAAACTTCTGCAGCAGGTTGTATGAGTAATTAATCAGATCAACGTACTTTTGATAAATCAAAAGCTGGCCTTGCTTAGTTGGCGCCACTATGTCAGCTCCTTTACCATCAAAATTCTCTGAATGGCTGCCAATTGTCTGTTTATGGCGCTTTCATCACCTTCTATGGTGACTTTCATGCCGGGAACGTGATAATTGAGACGAAGGGCGCCACCTTGCGCATCATTGCCCTGTATGGTGATGACATCCTTTTCACCCGCGCAACAATGACAGCTTGGCTGGACTATCTCTGCTATCAGCTGGCAAACAAGGCAGGTGAATGCCTGAAAGGTACAAAGTGCCTGGACGGACTTCATTAGCAATATATCTTGCGGCTTGCCTTGTCGTACACGCCATGGGTTACAACGGCATCGGACAAGTCGCTCAGATCCTCGATGAATATGTTCGACCCAACGCCGCCCAGTGTGGCGCCCTGGAGAGTGGCCACCTGCACTGCCAGTGTAGCCGTCAGCAGCCGCAGGTCACTGACTCCTGAATGGGCATCAGCCACGCCCTGTTCAATGCGGTTCATATTGCCGGCAGTCACCGGGGTACCTTGCTGGATCAGCTCGCCTTCATCCTTCGTGAGCTGATATGTTCCGTTGCCGTTGGGTACCACCCGCACCCGGCCGGGATACTCAACGATGTGGTCAAGCCACTGTTTTTGCTGAAACATTTAGCTTGTCACCTCCTGCAGCTTTAAAATAAACGCCACGGTCAGGCCCTCGGCCTCGGTCTTATTAATTATCCCCGGCTTTTCAAATAACCGCTTGCCGACGGCCGTGTAGACCTCGAACTGCTCAAACTTGCCCACGTCGGCGTCGGTCAGGTAGAACAATACCTTAACAGTGCCATCTTTTGCCGCCACCCGGAACGGGGGCAAGGTTCGCTGGGCGCCGTTTTGAATACACTTTCCTTCTTGCGCCAGGCCGGCGATTGCTTCGCCAATTGCCTGCATCCCTTCAGGCGGAATCATGCCGCATCACTCCTTGCCAAAATTTGTCCACATATTTCATAGCCCCAGCTAACCGGGGTAAAGCTCGTCTCCAGGGACATCCCGCCAGTCAGGGGGTAACCCTTGTCTCCGGCTGGCATGGCCTCGCCGGCCAGTCCATACTCCCACACCGTCGTCACCACACTGGCGCCAGCATCTAATGAAGCAAAGCATCCCTGCCCAGGCTGGCCGGCAGTTTGTACGGTACCGCAGACCGGATATTCCCAGCCTATATACCGCGACATAACACCCAGCGACATACTCAATTGCAGTGCCACTCCAGCCAACGCGGCTGTGCGTTCCATATTACACAGAGCATAGACAACAGGGGCATTTTCAGTAACTATTTTCAGCTCTAAACTTTGGCTTACCTCTGCCTGATAGACTGCTTCCAAGTGCGCTGGCTTATTTTCATCAACGGTAATGAATATGTCTCTTATTGAAATTAAAATTAACCCGTCAAGTGGCATATTGACGTAAAACGCGTATTCATCTAAAATTTTTACCACAGCTGCTCCAGGAACAAATTGATTTATTATTTGCTCCAGTTTTATTTTTGTCATACTTGACGGAGCGAGCAACCTTGCCAATATCCTGGCCCGGCGAAGTTCTTCGCTGTCACCCGCGGCGGGAGTAATGTCTAAATCTTTTTCCCAGCGCGCTAACCCCCAGCCGCTCGCAGTTTCGGCAAATATCTGGTCAATTATAAACAAAAGCAAAGACTTCAGGGCGTCAAATTCTTTCCCCTGGGTATCCAGGACGGCCCTGGTGTTGTCGGCATCATAGTACGCCGGCAGCATTACAAGCATTTCCTTCCCCGCGGTGGAATCCATTACGATAATGTCACCGTCCCTTTTACGGCCACGGACCCGGCAGGAATAACTATATTCGCTGCGCCTCCGTTGACCAATACGTTAGAATAGTCGGTAACGCCCTGGGTGTCCAGGAGTAAAGATTCCATGCGGCTGTACCGGACAGTTGTATCCTTAGAATAAGCAATTGTTTTTAGATGTTCGACCACGGCAGCTTCAAAAGTAGCTTGAACCTCCACCAATGTCTTTGAGCCATCGAGGACAACCGTGGCAGCTATATCAATACTTACTGCCGGAGCAGCCACACAGGTAACCGTTGCGCCGATGGGGGCCCTTCCTTCACCCTGAGCAGGGTTAGGGTCAATATGTGTTTGCGCCGCATCCACAATCGCCTGGGCCGCAGGGGTCTTATCCGTTCCCAGCAAGTACAGCTTTACGGTGCCTCTTCCGTTCCAAAGAGGCTGCACGTACACTCCGCCAACACCAGCGACCTCCAGCGCCCATTTAATATAATCAGCTTTATTCCCTGATGTCCCTGGTGAACGGATCACCGCCAGGTACCGGTTTCTCAAATCATCGTCTGTTTCGGTGTCGGTACCACCTGCCAGGCCTGGGGCGGCCACGGTTACCGTCTCGATCAGGCTCACGGCCACACCCACCTGTTTCAAAATTGTTCCGGCCTGCAAGTTCCCGGCTTTTCCAGCGGTGACAGCTTCCATTGGGAGTGTTACGCTATATGTGCCCTGGGCTAGGGTTGCATCGGCAGTAGTCACAAGCTGCACAGTGTGGTCCTCCGTTTCAAACGTGGTGCCGGAGGGAACTAGCTGACTAAATGGTGCAGGCGTGCTGCGTGACGCGGTAGCCTGTCCCGTCGCTTTTGTCCCCGCGTTCCTGGTGATGCCTCTTTCGGCCACCCGCCGGTCAAGATATTCTCCGGATGTCGATAACACAAAATACAGTTTAATAATCTGCTCCGCCAGGTAATGAGATTCATCAAATTTAGCAGCAGCTACTTCCAGCAGGGTCCGAAGCACAGAGCCGGGGTTTAAATCGGTCAGCCGCGTCCCTTTAGAAACCAGGTCGGCAAGCATATCGGAAAAAATCTGGTTAAAGTCTTTAAAATTAGGTACGGTCAAGTTATACTCACCTGCCAGACAATGTTCTCCTCCCCTGGCTCATCAAGAACCCTATAAGTTATATTGAAGACGGCCAGTCTGTCTTCCGGATACATAGTCACCTGAACTGATTCAACCTTTATACGTGGCTCCTGATCAAGACATTGCCGAATTCCAGCGATGGCTCTACCTGCCCACGCATCATTCATGTTTTCCGAAAGGATATCGTGGACCGGATTGCCGTACCAGGGATGAGCGAAAAGACATCCTAAAGGTGTGTTGAGTCTTCGCAAGATAGCGCCCCTTACGTTGTTTTTCCCTTCTATCAGGGCGACATCTCCCTGATATGTGGGGATTAAATCCGGACCGGCCAGGTCAACACCTAATTTGGGATTGCTCATAATAACCTCCTAAAACCGGGCGATAACCCGCCCGTCGTTCAGGTTCCCGTTGAGGAAGATCACAGCTACTTCGTCACCTACTTGTAAAGTGGTCCACTCAATTTTTTCGGCTGTTTCCTGCGACGAAGTTTCTTTCGGTCCTGATGCCTGGGGATTAACAACTGTTTTATCCGGATCACTGTAGACTGTGTGATTATCACGCTCAAGCCCCGTAGCCGTTATACCAGTTTCATAGAGCAGGTTGCTGGCCACCGGGATAAATGTCGTTTCAATCTTATAGAGGGGCAAGAATACTTTCGCCCGGCCTGCAGCCGCATCCAGAGAAGTAATAATGCCAGCTTGCGGAAAAGCTAAATTGCTCATGCGGTTTTCTCCTTGTAATCATATAAATCTTGCCTATACTGCTCAGCAGTTTCAGGTCTTATGCTGGTAATATCGAAGGTTGTTTTGTAACCTTCCTGCTTGCTTAGCCGGTGAGTTACTTTCTCAATATAATAAGTTTCATCGAACCGGCCGCAGCCGGCCACAAGCACTTTTTTCTCAGCAGCCATTTTCTCATTGCCAGGGCAGTTCCCCGATGCGGTTACTACTATCCTGGATAATTCCTTTAATCGTTTCTCCGCATACATTTGCGCCAACTCATATGTTTTAGCCTTGCTTTCATAAATAATTCGCTCTTTTACTTGCCCGCCCATAGCGTCCAATACCTGCCGATTCACCGCTGAAGCCTCGATTAGCTGCTTATCTTTCTCCCTCCAGTGCCGGACGGTTACTTTGTTTACCACCCCGACCACGGAATCATCAAAATCTATTTCACAATTAGCCAGGCCGGGTAAACGGTAATTTAACACCGCGACAGTATCATCGTCCGCATCCTGGCGAGGACCGAAATATAGCTCCTTGTCCTTGGTAACATAACACACAAAACCTTCAAGGTCAGCCAATGCCTGTAAGACATCCCATTCCTTTTTATTAGCCACCAATTCCTTATCCACTATTACCGTTGTTTCCGTCACCAGAGGCGTGAGGCCATATTTTTCAGCCAGTATCGCGGCGATCTGGCTGGATGTGCATTCAGCATACGATACAGAGTATTCTGTATCGATCATCGGAGCCGAATAGTCGCGACCTATAAGCTGCACTGTCCTGGAACTTCCAAACTTGGGCTTCACCCCGTCGATCCGGCCCGTGAAAACGTGGTTCAGTTCCGCTTTTGACCAGGCTTCAGGATACTTCACATAGCCCAAATAAATCTTTACTTCCTGCAGCTTGCGGAACCAATCACTCAGGTTTTTATCGTTCCGGAAAGTAGCTTCAAAACTGTCGGCGGCCAGGTAAAGAGTATTCTCAAAACTAAGATCAATCAGGTCATACCAGCTTACATCCACACCGGCAACTTCAACGATAGCGCGCGGCGCGTCCATAAGATCACCCACCTACGCAGGTATAATTATCTTCTGTCCTATTTGCAGGGTGGTCGGGTCCATGATACTATTGGCTTCCGCGATTTCTCGCCACCTAGTGCCATCCCCAAGATGCTCCTGGGCCAATGCCCAAAGGGTATCCCCTTGTTTTACCGCATATGTATTTCCGGTAGAGGGGGAGGGGACCGGTGTTTGTTCCGAAGTAGGTGATTCCTCCTGGATAACGGGCGCAGCAACCTGGGAAACTATTGGAGGAGGCATCTCTGCCACCAGTTCAATTGAGTATTCCACCCGGTCCTGGCGTACCAGATCCCAGGGGAAGCTCCTGATCCGGACCTTCTTGCATAGCTCTGGAAATCCCGTGACTGTCAGCTGTATCACTTGACCTGCATCCTTCAGGCTCTCTATTTGAATAGCTTTCCGGTAAGCATCGTCACCGACTAAAATCCCATCCCATGCCAAGGTTGTCTCATCCTCACCCATGTCCTGGTTGACTGGGGGTGCGCCGGGAATATCCAGCTTGGCGATGACGCGAGGATTATTAAACTTAAGCTTTTGTCTTGGAGCCGGGTCAAAAAGTATGTCGCCAAGGATTACTTTCGTCGCCAATGCAAATCACCTACGCGATGGTCAGGTCTAAATCGTTACCCTGTAATCGGGGATCTCGCGACCTGGTATACTTATCCATTCCGCCCGTCACTTTCGCAACTTCCCGCGCGGCTGCGGCCGGGTTAGGATTGGAGATGTAAATATTATATTTGCGATTGTCCTGGTACACCGTAAGCATCCTCGCTACCGGAGGCTCGTAACCACTTGATAAAACGATTCCGCCGGCAGCATAAGGCCTAACTCCAAGCATTGTACCGACCTGCCGGTATAATCTCATAGCATGCGCCCGGTAATAGCTCCCTAACGGTATAATCGCTTCCGGTCCAGCCTCACCCACAAGACCCAGGTGTGGATGCCTTATAAACCCTCCACGTGCATAGGCCGGGACATCTCCGGCTTCTATGTCCTCACCAGGTTTCTTAGAGGATAAATGAAAGACTCCCTTAATCCAGTTCCACGCCTCTTTAAACCACTCAATAGCTCCCTGGACCTTACCGACTACGTCATCCCAACACTGTATAGCGGTAGTTTTGATCCATTCCCAGGCCGCGCCGGCTTTCTCCTTCACTGTTTCCCAAGCACCGGTAAGCCAGTCCCGGAACCCCAAAAAATTAGTTTTCCAGGCAACAATGGCTGCAGTAATGATTGCGCTTACACCAAGAATAATCCAGCCTATTGGCCCGAGAGCAATCAGCCATGATGCCCCGATCCTGGCCGCCGCGAGAAGCGCCTGGGTAGCTAACTTTAATAGAGAACCGCCAAATTGACCGGCTATTTTTATTCCTTGTAGGAATAAGCCACCAAGTTTCTGAAATACGCCCAAGGCGCTTAGACCCATTTTAGCTAAAAATGGTCCAATCCGTGTTACAATTCCCTGAATTACAAGCGAGAGCCGGCCAAACGTAGCATAGCCAACCTTCTCAAGTAACTGGAAAGCTTTCAGACCAAATTGTCCCATACGGCCAAAAATCGCCCCAACTCTCATTAAAGTCGGGTACCCAAACGACACCGCCGACCATAAGGACCGGAAAATACCGGCGCCCTGGCGGAAATATTTAAACGCATCAAAAAAACCACGAGCGTAACGGGTAAACGACCCGATATAACCAGCGGATTTAACTATAAAACTACCCAGGCCGCCAAACATCCACATAAAACCGCCTATAGCTATTCTCCCTACAGCAAAACAACCGAGAACTTTTAAAACCCACTTCGTCACTAGAGGGTGTGTGTTCGCAAAAGCTGTAACCTTATTTGTCATATCAATAAGCCATTGGACATTATTCTTTATCTCTTTTACCAGCGGGCTCCCCGATTCCGACATGAGTGTTTCCCAGCTGCCCTTTAATGACTCTACCTTGCCAATCAGAGTTCCCTGCCATTCCAGCACCTGGTCCTGAATTGACTTTGCCCTTTCAGCTTTGGCCACCATATCTTCATAGCTGCCTTTACCCGGTGTGGCCAGGGCGATGGCAGCTCGCATTCCCTGGATACCGAAAACGTCCTTTAGATTCTGTATAGCTTCCAACTTGTTTTTAGCCTGCATCAGTTCATTGATTCTCTCTTCAGGCAGGATTTGGCCAGAGGCGTCCCGCAGGTCTTCCGGCTTGAGGTCGGAGTTTTCAAACAGGACGCTGCGGAGCCTCTTGACAAGCTCCTCCGCGCTTTTTATTTCGCCCTTTTCATTAAATAGAGCATTTTCCCCGCCGATAATTTTTGCCGTTCCGGATGACGTGTATTTAATCGTGGCTCCTTCAAGCCACCCCATATTTTGTAGGGCTTTTTGGGCCTTTTGCGTCCCTTTGTCCAGGTTGATCAGCATGTCATTCAGATAGGTGCCCGACGCGTCACCCAGCCCCATATTATGCAGGACGCCGAGCATCATCGCGGTATCCTTAACTTTTAGCCCCAGAGTATGGGCTGACATGCCGGCCGCCTGCAGGTCCTGCATGATATTTTGCACACCTGCGCTGGATGCGTTTGCCGCCCGGTTCATCTGGTCGGCGACAAACATAAGTTGGTCTCCCTGCAGTTGATACATATTAGTGATCTGAGATATTGCGTTAGCTGCCATAGACGGCGCTATCTCAGCAGTCTGAGCCAGATATAAGGAGGCCTGGGCGCCGCCGTTCATCACATCAATATATTCCATGCCATTCCGGAGCAGCATATTTTGGGCCTGAGCCGCCTCAAGATTGCTGAAAACAGTCTCCGCGCCTAACTTTGTCGCCTGGGCTCGCAGCTCTTCCATCATTCTTTGCTGCTCCTCCAGCGGTACGGCGGCGTCGAAATTCGCCACTTCAACTTTCTTCATGGCCCCTTCGAACTTTGCTGCCTGCCGCGCCGCTTCCTCCACCGGCGCCAGCATCATCAGGCCGCCCTGCGCATGTCCGGCGCCGACGGCTTGAATCTTTTGAAAGCTCTTGATCTGTTCTTCCGCTTGTTTAACCTTTTTGTTGTATTGCTCAAAATCATTTTGCTGTTGTTTGATTGACTGGTTAAATGAAGCCATGTTTCGCTGTGCTTGCTGCAATACAGGGGCAATGTTGCTGACTGCGGTTAAAACCAGCGCGACTTTCAAACTGGTATTTGCCAAATTCCATTGCCCCCCTTTACAGATATTTCAAATATGTTAGACTAAAGAATAGAGGTGAGAATAAATGATACTTACATTTTTAAATTTAGGTCTTTATATTTTCTTAGGCCTTCCAATTGCATTGTTTCTTTTGTGGTTTTTTGCTATAGTCTCTAATTCTTTTTTTGGTGGTCCGGTATGGCTTTGGTTTACAATCTTTCTGATAATAGGCATCTGTTCTTGTATAGGCAAATTTTCTGAAGAATTACGGAAAATCAAAAAACAAAACGAAGCCAACCAGTCTTAGCAACCATAGCCCCGGACTTTCCGGGGCCTATTCATCTTTCATCCGCTCAGCTAACCACTCGAAGGCCAACCAGGCAGCATCCCGCTCTATGTCCGACATGTTTAGCCATTCGCTGTAGGAGACTTTGCAATATCGGGCGAGCTGCACCCAGCGGTAGAGGTCCCCCCGCTCAGCAAAAAACGCGCGGCTTCTTTCGCCCTGGCCTGAGTCTCTTCCTTTACTCCAAACATCTCGTTGAAAACAAGTTTGTAAAACATTACGTCCTCATCATCCCAGCCGGCGGCCAGGTGTTTATAATCACCGTCCGTGGGCTTGCCGTCTACCTTGGTAATGCATTTTATTGCAACATATTCGTCGATCATTAAAGCTGCCGCGGCAAGTTTCTCCGGGGACATGTCCATCATCTGAGTTATATTCACCCGGTCCCCCGCCAAAGGCCGCCTGAATTCTATTTTCCGACCGCTGGGCAGTTCAAGCGGGCCAAACGTGTTTTGCTTCGGCATATCTCATAAACCTCCTAAAAATTTTTATATAGTGGGACAGCCAGGCCCGGCCGGGCCGCCTGGTATCCCTTTACTTTTTCTGTTTTAGCCGCCTTCAAATTCACGTTTTAGTCAGGCGTTATGTTATATTGCCATTTGGGCGGCTTCATCGGTCCCGGCCGGTATCCTCAGCCGCCCCTCTTCATCAGGTTCTATTTAGTTGTCAAGTTAATCTAAGCAACCGCGCAGCCTTCAGCCTTAAAACTAAGGTCCTTCTTCGCCACGCCTTTGCCCTGACCGACCGAGACGGATAGTTCCGGAATGACGGCTTGTTCAAACTTATAGCGCCCTAATAATCCTTTTTCGGGAGCATTTATTGAGCATGTAATCACAAAGCGGGGGCTTTGCGGTATCCGTTCGCCTCGCCGGATAGTGGATGCCCCGAAAACCTGCTTTACAATATCAAGTGATGTCCAGCCCCGTTTCAGTTTACCCTCGATTTTTACTTCGCCGTCCAGGATGCGGGCTATGCGTTCACCCAGCTCAAGGTACTCTTCAGTATCATTTTTTATTGAAAACTCTAACTCCTGGTATTCTCCGGCCATCTCCGGCCCGTTCTGGCCGATGACCATAACGCTTACATCAAACCCCTGAATCGGATCAGGCATTATTCTTCACCCCTCTCAGGTTCATTTCTAACTGTTTTACGCCTGGGCGGAGCCTCCTGAGTTGTCACGGCCTGCCCGGGCACAGGTCCGGCCTCGATCAGCCTGACCGGGCAGTAATGGACGCAGATCCCGCAGTCAATACATTTTTCATCAATCTTCACGCCTATGCCGTCCTGGGTGATCGCCCCGGTGGGGCATACATGCCTGCAGTTCCCGCATCCTGGACAGCCTTCCTTAACTACATACATCCGTATCCGCCCCCTTTAACTGCTTTCATTACCGACCAGCCGCTGGATGCGGTGGTCGATATAATCAGCCGCGTAATTTGGCCGGATTCTAATCCTGCTGTTAAGGATGCGTGCCTGGATAGTTTCCGGCGTATTGTTCGTTTCATCACAGATAGTGGGCTTAAAGTCGTAGATTTTCTCCTGCTGCTTTTTAACCACCAGATAATTGTCAATCTGATCGGCTATCGCCTTGCGCAGCTTCGGTGTATTATTTTCACTCTTCGCCCACTGGGTTGCCTCATAGATCTCCATTTCCAGTTCGTCAAAAATGCGCCTGATATTTGTTTGAGACCAGGCTGAATCACTGGATAAAGTAACACCGTTCCTAATCCGGAAACCTCGATTGCCGTCCAGGGCGATGGGGCTGATCCGGGCCTGCGTCAAGGCCTTGATATCAGACTCGGCCAGGAACCTCTCAGTTGAGTTAATTCCTATAATTTGCTTATTGCTGGGGCTTTCGTGCGCTCCTATTGAAGCCAGGCGACCAGCATACACACCATCCGGCGCCACCATAATACCCGCAAGGTCAGAAAGCTCAACCCAGGGATATGCCAGAATTCCGCGCATACTGTCCATAACCCCGACGTCAGCCACCGCCTGGTCAGGCGACAAACCCTTATTTGTATTAAGCACAGCTACCCGAAGACCGCCTGCCAGTGTCATATTCGCGCAGTGCGTCAGGAGAGCATTCCGGATCGTGGTGCTGTACTGTTGAGCACATATCACAATACCGCAGCTTACCGTCTCCAGTACCTTTAGTCCGGACCGGTTGCCGCTGCCGTCGATGGTACCGACATAATCAGCGTCCACGGTAGTGGCGCCGTCATCACCACCAGTCAATGGAGTAGCCGCAATATTTGCCGGTACAGCATTCGCTTCCTCAACTTTAGCCGCAGTCAGAAACTGAGATGTGATAGCTCCTACGTTATTAAGAGTGAGGTTATCGAATGTTTCCTGCTGGGTACCGTAGGTAATAATTAGCTTAAACGTGCCGCCAGTGGTACCCGAGGCAACCGCCACCGTAATGTCGTTTCCCCAGCTTCCCGGTGATTTCGCCGTAGTTACTATAGAATTCGAATTATCGGCGGCTTTAAATGTATGAGCCGCGCTGGCAAGCGTAGCCCCACCAATCCGCACCACTTTAAAACTGCTTGCGCCTTGGACCATCGCTGCCAGCGCCGAAATATATCCGGTAAGCCCGCTTTTATATCCTCCAAAAGTAGTAATCAGTTGGTCCAGGCTACCGATTGTTATTGGTGTGTTCACTGCGCCTTTAGAGAATGTCCCGACTATGCCTATATCGGATAGACTTATTCCTGGCGTAGGCCGTGGCCCCACATCCGATTCATCCACCGCTACACGGGGCTGTATGTATTCCAGAGACATATTGTTAATCTCCTTTCTGAGATATAATGTTACTGTTCAGTGCCAATATCATTATTAACCAGTTCTATCGGCTGGGTTTCCGGCCACGTTCTGGATGCATAATATTTCACCTTAAAGTCAAGGTCCGCCATATGTAGGATTAAATTTTTATCCGCGTCTGATGTGGCGTAATATATTTTTTCTACATAGCTGTTCGCCACGGCGCCGCCCAGGGTGCGGTTCTTAACCAACACCTGCCTGGCCGCTTTGGCCAGTGCACGGATCTTGGCTTCAGCCGTCACGGGATCGACCATTTTCACCCAAATCAGGATTCTAACGCTGCCGACCGTTTCATCCTTGTCCCTCGTATACTCATTAAATCCTTCCTCATCCAGGCCGACTGAACATCCCGATGTTGCCAGTGATACAAGGCCGTTGGCTTTTTTCCAGTCAACTAATTCCGCTAAATTGTCATCAGCTTTTAGGAGATCATGCACCAGATCAACTATTTCAATATCATCTGACATTATTTGCAGCCTCCATGATATAGTCCTTGGTCACCCTTAGAATTGCCGTATTATCCTCCTCCTGTAATACCAGGTACGGCCGGGCCGGTATAGTCACCTTTTTAACCATTAAAAATCTTCCACCGACTGGAATAAGTAGCGCCCTTTTGTTCTTCGGTTTAATTTCCCCGCCCAGTTGGTGAATCCGGGCATAAGGCAGGGAAGAACCGATCTCAACACTGGTATTTGTAATCTTCCCGATATCAATAGACTTTTTAAGGTCTCCTTCCCGGTGAAGGATCTTGTTGCTTTGTTGGCCTAGTGCCGTTTCTTCCCATTTTTTTCTCGTTTCGGCCTTTTTAATTCTTTGGTAGCCCTTTGACCCATGCAGTTGTTCTAAAACGCTGGCGTCATAAATCTTTTTTGTTAATTCACTGATAGGCTTCCATTTCTCAGGCCGGCCCTCTGACTCGAAGTTCCTGGTCACGGAACCCCGGATTATTTCCCCGATCTGGCCCATCAGCGGCCTGGTGTTCACGCCCCTGGCCGCCATGCTGGCGATAACATTCATTACCGTGTCCTGGCCTTCAGCCTTGACGTACAGTGTTACCATTGCCTAATCAAATCCTCGATCGCGCTTTTATTCGGGGTGGTGCTGGCAATCGCCGGTGTGCCGCTGGCGCTCGGCGTGCTGATCAGCGAGATGCCGGGCAGCCCGTCCAGCTGTTTCTTGTCAACCAATTCAGTCAGATCCGCTTCAGCCCTCTTAATCAGAGAATTGCTCAGATTCAGCAATTCCTGATTAAGCTGGTTGCTGAACGATTTGGACAGGACAAACCCCGCCGCCATATCCTGGGCGATAGACTCTATAATTCCCGGTACCGGCTCCCGCAACGGCACAACATAACGCTCCCGGAGTGCCGTGTCTATCCGTTCCTGGGCCTTGATTATAAAAGGAACAATCTTATTGTCCGGAACTATTGTCGTATCATTTAGCAGCTCGTTGGCTTCCCGCACTTTGCCAGCATTACAGTACATTGTTCAGCGTGCCTTCCTTCTCCGGTTGTATCTGGTAACAGGTTTAGTAACAAGTTGTTACTAAAGGTAACAAGTTAGTAACAAGTTGTTTTAAAAAGGTAACGGATATGGTAACGGCCCTCGAATACAGGCCACACCTGGATTTAACAGCTTTAAAGCATTTATCCGGGCAGTAATTAGTAACAATTTTGTTACCGAGATTTTATAAAACCGTTACCTATGTAGATTGTTAACAAAACACGGGTTTGCTTTTAAAGGCCCTTAAATGCCCCGTAGAGCCTTTTGACCATTTTTTAGGCCTTACATATGCCCGAGGTAAAAGTAACAAAAAGTAACGGGGTTTTTGTAAAAAGTAACGGGGTTTACGTATAACCATCCTGCTCCTTTTCCGATATCTCACTGATCGGGCTGGTTGCCAGTAAAACTCAAGACCAAAAAAGAGTGACAGCACCTCCTTAGTGGTTAGTATGGCGCCGCGCCTGGTGGCCCAGGCGCGGGCACATTTGGAGTTAAGCTACTTTTGCGCTGATGATCCAGTTCGGGTGGTACAGCCTCGGCAGGCCGTAGATGCCCACGGTGATGTCCACGTAAGGATTCTTATTCTGCTGAGCTTTGTCTTCAATTACCGCGAACTTGCCCGGCTGCGGCTTGTCCAAGCTTCCGTTGTGCAGGCTGATGGTGCTGCCGAAATCCATCAGTTGCTCATTCGCCGGGCCTTGCCCACGGATGACAAAACGGTCGTCGGGCACAAACGGCTTGAATGTGCTGCTGTCATCCACGTACCCTTCGTCGTAACAGGTGAAGTCCAGTTTCGGGAAGAGCAGCTTCAGGGCATCAGCGATGTTGTTCGCGCTGAGGTTCTTGGCATACTGTGTCCCCTTCAGGAGGTCCCTGATTTTCGAATTGTTGGCCAGGTAGCCGGCCACTTTCATATTGAAATATGCTTCAACGCCGCGCGCGCCGGTGCCCCGGAATAATAACAACCAGGTGGTGATATTGGTTATGGGGTCGGCGCTGGCGATTACACTCCAGCGGTCGTTGTTTTGCAGCTCAGGCTTATTGCCGTCAGGCACGTTGTAGTTGATGGTATATTTAACACCGTTCTCGTCAATTTCAAGAATTCCCGTAACAATGGGCTGCCAGCGGAGCCATTCAATCCTGGTCTCCAGCCGGTCATCCATTTCCAGCGACCTCTTCATTACCAGGTCGCGCCCCGCGCGCTCATTGTAGCTACCGGCCTGGCGCGCGAAGAGAAGTTCCGCTTCATTAATGCGATAGGTCTCCTTGAAGTAACCGGTGCCGATCCGTTTCAGACTCTGGCCGGGGAGCTTAATGACCTTCGGATCGGCGCCCACATTATGCGCCTTGGTCATGCCTGTGGAGGCTTCCAGCACGTCAAACTCTATATCCTTTGCGAATACGTCTTTTACCGGGCAGAACTTGGCGCCGATGAACTGCGCCGGGTCAACCACCCGGTTTCTCACAACATGGCTAATTTCCCGCGTTGTCGGAAAAGCTAAGGGCATCTTTATATCCTCCTTATCTCAACTCGGCACTCCTGGCGCCGGTCTATTTTATCGGATTTAATTTCCGGTTCTACACCGGCACTATGGTTATGTCCTCAATCATTCTGGCGCCCATAGCCGCCTTTGCTGCCGCGTCCATGCCAACCAGCAGGCTGGTATAGAACGGGCCGCCCAGATAGGCGCGGACATTTACGTCAGCGGCCTGGTTCGGCATTTCCTCAGCCAGGATAATTGAGGGAGTCACGTTTGCGTCTGTGGCGCCGGCCAGGGCAGTGGCGGCCATGGCCGTCATAACACCGCTTCCGTCGCTGGCTCCGGTGTTGGCGGCAGTGACAAGGTCCTTCACACCCAGCGCGGCATTCACCGCCGCTATCACATCTGCAGCCGTACTCGTTATCGCGCCGGCCTCGCTTGTGGCCAGGGAAACCACTATGGTGTCGTTCTCAATGGTCACATTAAGCGCCTGGCTGTTGCTGGCGGGATCTTTGTGCTGGATTTTGATGCCGTGAGCTGCGGTACCGCCGCTTTTCGCCGTGTAGGTTATGGCGTTGTTATTACCGACCACTCCAGTGGCCAGGGTGGCAAAAGTAGCGGCCGTGTACTTTTCATACTTGCCGGTGCCGGTGTTCTTACCCAGCACGGTACCGCTCACCAGGTCGCCCTGGGCGGCGGCCAGCAGCACGGAAACGAATGGCCCGCGAAAATCTGGAAAAGCGAGTATCTGACGGTCTTCATAACTTTCAACGGTTATAAGCTCCATATTTCTTATATCCTCCCATCAACTAAAAATTACAGAATGTACTTGCCATCTGCGGTAATTTTCCCGCCCATGGCTATAACATCCGCGTCGGCCATCTTTTTAATTTCCTCTGGAGATCCCGGCTTGGTTGATTCCTGGCTGCCGACCTGTGCCAGCTTTATACGGTGTTCCTCCGGCAAAGCCTCCAGTGTTGAGAAAACCTGTTCGGCCAGGCTGATTTCCTTGTTGTCCGCCAGTTTAATCATGGTAGCGCCTGCGGCCGGGGTGGCTAAAAGGATGGTCCGGGCTGCTTCGCACATGACCGGAGGGATTCCTTTGACCACAAGGTCTTTTAGCCTGGCGTCAATCTTAGTCTCCCAGGCTGTCGTTTCAGTGACGGCAAGTTTTGTTTTAGTTTCCGCCAGCGCTCTTTGTGCGTCCGCCAGCTGAACTTTTAAGGTATCGATCTCCGCCAGTTTTTTGCGCTCTTCATCTGTTAGACCACCAGCTGCCGGAGCAGGCTTAAGCCCCTCAAAGAATTTAGTAAAAGCCTCCGACAGCTTCTTGATGAACTCATCTCCCATTGACTTTTTAACCTCCTCGTAATCTAAATAGATTGTTCCCGGTGGGTCAGCCAGGGCCACCGTGTCAGGCAGCCTGGTCAAGAACGGTTCGTTGGTCAATCCTATTGCGATAAGCGTAGGACCTACGTCTGATCCGGTTTCCTTGTTGATGTAATGATCCTGGTATTCTGGACTGGCGAAGCGGTACCGTTTACTCTTTACCGCGTCGACCACTTCGTCATTGGTGGGATGCGCTAAAGCAAATAAAGTGTCCCCCTCTTGTATAATATCGTGCACCCAGGCTTCCGCCGGAGCATCCCCGAATGTTACTGTCCCGTCCTTTGTGTGCCCCAGCCGCACATAGGGCGGCCGGCCCAGCACATCGCGCCTGAAATTACCTATTATGGAGTCAAATTTATTCTGGGTACCCTCAATGACTCCATACACCGGGTGGCGCCAGCTTCCCAGTTTAAAAAATGGTATCTTTAACTTACCTGACATCTTTATACCTCCTATGCGGCTGATTTCCAGCCTTTCGGCAGCGGCGCCACATTACTCCAATCCAGCGCGTCCTCGGTGATTAGTTCCCCCTGGTAGCGGGAGTACAGCGGGTCAAGCACCGACCGGCAGCGCCCATGCAGAGGGGGAGTGTTGCCAGATACCCGAGAATCATCCAGCCGCATAATCAGACCATGCCGGCTCCTGCACACCGCTGACGTCCGGCCGTCCATCACCGCCGAAAACCTTACATAGTCAACCCGGTTCTCCGCGTAACTGGCCAGTCGCCCCCGGTTATAGGAATATGTGGTTTCCGTAGTGGTGATCAGACTCGCCCGTTCCTGGCCGCTGTTGAGAAGGTCCTCAACCGCCAATTCGGTTTCTTTTCTGGACTCCCCGGCTAAAAACCGGACCATGATCTTCTTTAAGCCGGCCGTCAGGTCACCGTCCACATCACCGGCCAACACTATGGACCTGGCCTCCATGGCCTTGATCGCCTTTTCCGGGATTATCTTGGGATCATCCTCATAATTAAAGTCAAACCCCGGTAAGTCCGCCAGCTTCCTACCAACGAACCGTTGGTGCAAATCATCCACCAGCAGCTGTCCGTGCGCCCGACCCGCCGCAAACATTTCCACCGCATGGTCTGACAGTATACTGGCCAGAGATCCGGCATCAGTTATAACCGGCGGCAGTCTGCTAAGCGCGGCCGGACTGCCTTGCCGCTGCAGGCGCTCCATCTCACTCCAGGGGATCGCTTTCCGCGCCCGGTCCAGCCAGTTGACCAGACGTGCCAGGACTTTACCTTCAGCGTTATCAAGCTGCTTAAAGAGGAGCTGTTGATCCACCGGTTATTCACCGCCCTGGCCGGCGCGCAGGTACCGGCTATACGCTTTTTCCGCCTTGGCCTGTGTGTCCACTTGCCTGTCCGGCAGGCCCATTACGTTCCTGGCGTAAGTGAAATCTTCCTCTATAGCCGGGTCTATCATCCCGGCGTTGGTCAGGTTAAGAAAAACTTCTGAAAACAGTTTTAACTCCTCGGCGCTTGGCTGGCGTTTTTGAAAGTCCCCCCAGTCCTTTTGGGGTCCGTAATTATATGTAATCAACCTGCTGATAAACTGGTCAAGCAAGATCTCTTTCAATTGAGTAAACAGAGCCTGCACCATCTGCAGAAACCCGGAAAAGTGCGACATGCCCAGCGCCAGGCTGCCGGATCGCGCTCCCTCATCGAACACCAGGGACGGGATCAACAGACCGCGGCTGATCATTTTATTAAGGTAGTTTATTGCCTTGTCGAACGCTGCCCCCGCGCCTGTGCCGCCGGTTGCCACCGCGTCCACTTTCGGCAGTTGCCCGCTGTGGCCGGCGCCGGCGTCTTTTGCAGAAAAGACTAAAGCAGTGCCGTTTTGTAAATTGGCCAGCAGTTTTGTCGCAAACTCCAGCTGGCTCATTTCCTGCTGTGTTTCCGGGTCCTTCACCGTACCGTCAGGCACCGTAGCCGCCAGGATCGGCGTGCCGAACTTGTCCAGAGCGCGCGCCCACATTTTTAAAAATGCGTCTTTCAGCAGCCAATTCTTACGGATCGGCTTAAAGGCGCTTTTGCCGTAATAGTTGTTAAACCGTTTGCGATATGAGAAAATAATGCTTTTCTCTTTCGGTATATCTACCCCCAGGGCGTTGAGCAGGCTTGCCTGTTTGATTTTGTCCAGGCGGCCGCGTTCATTGACGTGAAACGTAATAGAGTACGGGTGGTAGGTCGCGAGGTAATCCAGCATAATCCTGCCGGAATTAGCCAGCCATACTATTTCCGTCGCCGAGTATCCCGCCCACACCGCCGACAGGATATCCTCGCACGCCAGGGCCAGACTGCCGTCCATACCTTCAAAGCACTCGTGCACTAACGCCGTTATCCTATCGTCAGGGTGGCTGTAATCACCCAGGAAAGATATCACGCAGAGGGTGAGAAAGTAGAAAGAAGCCGCCACCGTTTCATCGGTGTCGAGCATCCGTTCATATTCAGGCACCAGCGCGGCGTCCGGATTAAGTATCGCCCCATCGAAAAGGTTAAATGTGCTCTGCAGCTGGCTGCCGATCTGGCCGACCTCCGGGGTGTATCCTTCTGGCAACATGGTCACCTCTATTACCAATTTACTTCCGCCGCTATACTTTTGCCGGCCACCCGGCCACCGGTAATGGCGGGTCCTTTTCTTCGTCTTCCGGGACGTATAAATTCAAGCGCCAGGCGGGCCGAGTTAATCGCCATGCCATAGTGGTTTTCCGTGTTCTTTTTATATGAGATTCTTTTTTGACCGTCCGGACCTATGATTTCTTCCTTGACCAGCTTTTTCAGGTGCCGTTTGATTTCTTCCAGCACCTTTGCCTCTTTAGTGTCCCTTGGCTTAAAGAGTAATGCCTGTGGCGGATTTGTACCGAAACATGAAGTAGTCTCATCAAGTGATTCATCCCGGTCAACCTGGATTACGTTGACCTCTCTTTCATCCTCACCTTCGGTGGTCTCTTTGTAATTTAACTTAAAATACTGGATGAAGCCGGTGGCTTTCTGCAAGGCCCGGACCACCCGTTTGGACTCTGTCTTATACGGCATCGCGTCAATAATCAGCGCCCCCGCGTTATAGACCTCCTCCCAGAGGGGAATAAGCCCAAGCAAATCTTCAACATCTATATGAAAAGCCGCTATAGTCCGAAAACCATCGTCGCCCATGGGCGCCACAACTGCTATATGGGCCTGGTCACCCATATCTATGCCGATTCCAGTAACCTCATCGGAACCATCCTGGAAGTGATAATCCCCGGCTGCCTGCACTATCTCCAGGACTTTCGAATTGATTGGCTGCATGTTTCCGCTGTCGGCGATGCCCAGAGCGCTGCGCCGTACGCGGGCTATCTTGGCCGGCTTACCCTGGGCTTTGAGCCAGCGGTCCCATATGAGGTCCAGCCTGGCCTCCCGGATCGCCAGCTGCGGTACCCGGTAACCACGGTGGTTAGATCTCTCCGGGTGCTCCGCCTCCCAGCGGCCATTGTCAACATTTAAAGGTTTGCCGCATTTCAAGCAGGCCAGGTAAACCTGCCCGCCGTTTTTCCGCTTATCGCGCATATTGTCCGGGAATTCTTCTTCCGGAATGGATTCCCGGCCGCAGCCCTCACAGGTAACCGTCCACTTGCGCATGTCACTTTCCCGGTATGTTTCATCAATACCGTCTTCCTCAAAAATCGGAGCGCTGAAGTATTTCTGCCAGCCCAGTTTACTGGCCAGAATCCTGTCCTGAGCCAGGTCCATATTTTCCCGGTTGATTAAAGCTACTTCATCAAACAACACCTCATCAGCCGGGATTGATATCGCGCCGGTCTTTGAGACCAGCCCGAGCATATAGAAAAAGTGCGTTCCGATTTGCTTCAGCCCGGCCTGGTCGGTACCCATAAGCCTTGAATGCAGGTATTTGCTGCGCTGCACATAAGGGTCAAAACGTGTCTGGCCAAATCTTGTGGCCATTTTATCTGTGGGAAGATAATAAATTACGTTCGCTCCCCATAAATCCACCAGATAAAAGGAATGGGCCAGGAATAGGGTGCTGAAACCGGTCTGAGCGCCTTTGGAAATGGTAATATGGGGATGGGAGAAAATATCTTCAACAATATCACCCATAAACGCCCTGTTCAGAACGTTATATGGCGTCTTGTCATCCAGGATGATGTGTTTATAACAGTATTCCCTAAAGGAAAGACCCTTTTGGCTTTCCCCAACCAGTTCCCCTAAAATACTCACTTGGCACCTCTTAGCCGGCAATCTCCGCCTTGGCTTTTTCCACCAGCTCCATCATTCGCTGCTGCAGCTCCGGGTTTGCCGCCAGCTCTCCCTTAAGACTTTCCTTAATTCTCGCTGCCGCAGTTTCCACGCCCTTATTAAACTGCAGCTTCAGCGCCTCACGCCTGGTCGACGCGTCCGCCAGTTTTGGCAGCACCTTGAGAAGTTCTGTTACTTTTTGCCCCTGCAGGTTATCTAAATTCTGCAGTGTCTCCATAATCATGGAAAGGGCAAGCTCGTTTGTTGCTTCGGCCAGGTGTGTGGCAGGCTCGCCCTGGTTGCTGTCAATGATTGCCTTTGCCTGCTCTCTGACCAGTTTCAGCCGTTCAAGCCTGGTATTGAAATCCTTCCCGTAGCGGCCGACAGCGGACTTACTGACCTCTTCACCCATTTGTTTCAGCCAGGCGGAGATCTCTTCGTATGTATGCCCGGCAACCAGCTTCTCGTTAACCAGTTCAAGCAGGACCGGGGGTAGCATAGCGACCTTGTGGTGCTTCCTTCTCACAACCACCCGCGTCACCTCTGAAAAAGAAGCACGCCTGGGTCTGGCTGGATGTTTCCCTCCAGGAGGTCGATGCCCTTGGCTGTTATATAAACGAGAGTGCGGGAAATACCCAGATGCTTCGCTTCAGCCACCTCCGTGCGTACATACCCTTTTTCCAAAAGGTACTCTATATGACCCCGGAGCAGGGCGGGGGAGGAATCAAACTGGTTTTCTCCCACCGTCGTGGCAATCAATTTTTCACTGCAGCCATGCGGGTAATTATGCATGCATATGGAAAGTATAAAGCCCCTCAATTCCCTGGCTTCATTCCTCGCCTCATTTACAAACATCTTTTTCGTTACCTCCTAGCAGGCGGGCCAGCCCCTTCGATATTTCACCGACATCCCTTGCTATGCGGTCCACCTTCAGGTCAAGACTTGCCACAGCCCTGATAAAATCATCCCTTAAGGCATACTCAAGGGGTAAAGACGCCTTAAAGTCCGCGAGGTCACCCCGCAGGTCTTTTATTTCCTTGTCTTGGGCTTCATCTTTCTTCTCCTGGTTGGTCATCCAGTACCTGACGAAAAAGCCGATTATAAGCACCGCCGAACCCAGCAGGCTTACCGCTATCAGAAGAGCGGGGAAGTATAGGCTTGAAGGCATTACCTGTACCGCTTCGCTCACTACGCCACTCTCCTAACCCGCGACCGGAACTTGCTTGACCTGGAATACTTTGGACTCAATAGTGTTTTTGATATGTGTCACATAGTCGCCAAAGTTTTCCTGCAGAACAGCCAGCACTTCAGGCCCGACAGTCTTAATTACCTCGTCATAAGCTTCCTGGCCGATTTTAAGCAATTCCGCCCGGTCAGCGATTCCAGCCTTAACTTTTTGCCGCAGGCTGGCCGCGATGGTCTGTTCAAACTTTTCCACCGTCCTGGTCGCGACGTCATCCAGTTGTTTAGTTGCCCTCCAAAGTATGCTCGCTTGCTCCTGATCCTGCATCTGCGCTGTCTTCTCTTTGATGTGTTTAGCCGCTTGATGCAGGTAATATACCGCATACGTACTCGCGAGAGAGAGGATTGCGATCAGTACCTCCACCAAAACTTCCGTCCCTTTTGCCATCAACTGCCCTTCCACTATAATTACCTCCTTTGTTGCGCCTGCCGTGCTATAGTAAAATCCCAGCCGCTATACAACTGGGATTTTATACCTGTGGTATTAAACTGTCCATATCAAGCACTTGAAGAAATTACTTGTAGAAAACACCAGAGGGGTTCAAAACATTTTTAGCTGCTCACCCCGCTCGGAGCCGATAGTGTCCTGAAGGATATCCCTTATCCATGACTCTGACAGGCAGTATTTTTTCGCCAGGTCCCGGACGTTAAAACCGGTGAATTCCTTTCTGATCATCCGGTCACGGACATTCTTTATTACCGAGTCGTACTTCGGAATATACAGATATGATCCGCCCAGTTCCATGGCCAGCTGGATCGCGTTCTCAGGCCCAATGATGGACGCTATTCTCTTATATGACTCCGGCAGGTCCTCCAAAGTTACCTCTTTGTTCAGCAGGTCATTCACCGGTTAACCACCACCTTGATTAAGATTTATACTTCAGGCGAAGCCTTTGCCGTTTTGACTTTAGCCTGGCGTTCCAGCAGTTTTTTTAATCCTTCGATTATCTGCCAGGCGGCTCTGGCGGTAAGCCACCGCAGATCCTCCACCTTGGCGTATTTCTTGACAAAGCCCTTCAGTCGCTTTGGATTATCGGCCCAACCCAGCTCTCCAGCCAGCTTATTTATTTTCCAGACCTGCGCCTTCGACGCCATCTCCGGCCTGTACTGCCTGTCCAGCCGGTCCTGCAGGTAGTCGATCACCCTGGCAGCCTGGGCAACTGTAAGAGTGGAGATATGGTCGGAACCTGTAATGTTATATACCACGCCGCGCAGATCAACTTCGTCCATACCCAGTTCTCTGGCCATCACCCAGAGCTTCTTTATTTGCGGCTGCGTAATTAATTGGGCCATTTCATAACCAGCCTTTCCTACTTGAGTTTCGTTCCAGTCCGGTCGAAAACAGTTTTAGCGATGTCGATAACTTCTTCAACCGCTTCCATACCTATGTGGCCATAGGGGGTATATTTTTGCAACGCTTCTATGCTCTCGAAAGCTTTTTGGGCCTGGGCCGGACAGACAGCTGGGAGTATGGAAGCGAGAATATCCGACGCAGCGGCCATTCCTTCATGGGCTGTATGTCTTTCATAATTTGTATTCGCTTTTCTTTTCAACTCAGCATAGGCAATCCCGTTCCTGACTGTTTCAATAAGCAGTGTTTCCAGCGCTATTTCGATTGATAGTTTTTGTATGATCGACATTGTTTCATCTCCTTTCAATAAAGAACTACAACATTGTTTTCATTTGCATATTCTCTGGCTATCTCAACAGCCTTGCTGACAAGAATAGTGCCTGTGTCAAGCACTACGTTGTCTCCAGTGCTCCACGCAATATCTTTTGTTTTACTAACACACCAATTGCCGGTTTCAGGATTCAGGGCAAGGTAATATATGATGCGCATTTTCTTTATCTCACTCGTTTTCTGACAAGTTCTCCGTCACCAATATGGTATTCCACCTCAGAAAAAATTCGCTCACAGCCCATACACCGCCACCGGCGTATGTCATCGGCAAAATATACCTCATGAAGTGAGCGCCCGCAAATCGGACAAGAAATTTCTTTCATAGGAACCATTCACTCCTTACGAATTAGGTGCCCGACTCTTGCTTAAGCCATTCCAGGGTGCATGTCAACGGTCTGACCAGTCGCACTCAATCTCAGCCATTCCCATATCGTTTGGGCACATAAGAGTTACTGCCATTTCTTCTATGCTCATATTTTTGATTAATTCATAGTTGGTCATCATCTTCACTCCTTCGCACTATTACCAAACACAACAACTATCGAATGTGCAGTTATTCACTTTCTTTTGTGACTCTTGAGTTAATAAAAACGCTCGCACCGTTTGGCATTTTCATATTCTCGATTACGGTTTCTTCAACCAGTGATTTTACTTGTTGCAAGTTTTTGGGATTTAATTTAATACTTGAGTCTATATCTACTGTGATTCTGTATTTCATTTTTACCTCACTTTCGCTTATTTTTAATCTCCCGTAGTTGCTTTGCTCTTTCGTGTGTAAAGTCGCTTAAATCTGCTTCCGTCAAAGCTTTTTCAACCCCGTTTACACAGTTTTCCTGGACCTTGACTGCCTTACCGCCTTTCCCGACAGCCCACCTTTTCAGTGTTATTTGATGCTGATTTTTACAGGATAAGGCGTCTTTTAAATTATCGTAAAGCTTATTGCATGTAGGGCACCTATACCAGGTTTCAATGTGCGCCATATTATTAACCCTCCTTGTTCTCCAGATCTTCTCCGCCGTTAACGCGCCACTATGGCGCACCGTGTTTAGCTCTCCCAAATTTTAGCCGGCCTTTAATGAATCTAACCTCGGCTTTGCCTAAGATGAGAATAAGGTCTTAGATACCATCAGCTCCACCTCACAGCTAACGTCTTTTCTTTTTCGGGGCGGGCAGCGTCTTGCCCCCACCAAGGCCGCAGGCCTCGCAGCTCTCGGCTCTTTTGTCACATCTGAATTTACACGGCTCACCAACGCGAAACCGGCAGCGGCAACTTATCATTTTTCCCCTGAAACCGACCGGTAAGTTAACCCCCGGAATCGTCATATTAATCGGTTCCGTCATATTAACTAACCTTTTTTCCCTTCTGGCTCTCCACCCGGTAGCGGATGGAGTATTTCAGCCGGTTAAAGTCACTGGCAAACTCCGCTTTCAGCGCCTCAAGCCCCTTTGACTTTTCAGCCTTCTGCAGTTCAAGGCGGCCCCGTGTTGCCCTGGCTGCCGCAAGTCTCGCGTCCAGCTCAGCGATCTCATCATCCACCGCGAGCAGCTTATGGTCGATATCCGCACACGACAGCTCCACCTGCTTCGTTTCGGCTGCAATCCTTTCTTTGAGTCCCAAGACACGCTCCGTCTGGACCCTGCAAATAGTCAGGTTAACCTCCGGGCTGAACCCGAAGTCAATATCGACCAGAGTGATCAGCTTGTCTGCGGCGATGTTATAAATAAAGAAAATATCATCCAGCACCCGGTACTGTATCTGCTCGCCGTTTTCTTCTTCCTCGTGCACGACAGCCGCCTTGTCAAAGGCCGCTTGTATTTCAGTGTCTAACTCTTCCGGGACCATGCTGGCCGCACCGGGGTTAACCCTTTCTATCCAACGTTTGCGGGGATGTTTCCCGATAATCACTGAATCTGCCTCCAGTGCGGAGCAGCCAACAGGGCGGCTGCCAGGTAGCCGGCCACAAAGCCGAGAAACCAATGCGCCCAGTAAGTGCTCATAATGTTTTTAGCCTGGCGCAACAAGTGTCTCCTTGACTTTTGCTTCGGCGGAGCCAGTAAAATCTCCAGCTCTTTGGATGATAAGGCGCCCTGACCGGCGCCCAGAATCTTTTGTGTTTGCATAAACTAGCGCCTCGCTTTCCAACTCACTATCTAACGAATGTAAAGGCTCCTGATAAATGCCTTTTCCTTTTCTTTACGAGCAATCTCCTCGGGTGTCTTACCCATCAATTTCTTGTTTTGCTGCAGGACATATTTCGCCCACAGTCCTTCCACCCGCGCCAGGTGGTCGACCTTATCGCACCAGAATTCATCCGCAAAGGCCCAATCCATACATGCCTGCCACTGGGCCACGGTGGGGGCGTTCTCGCCGGCCAGCATGCCCCTGGCGGTGGAGAGCTGTTTAAGATGCCAGTCGCGGGGGAGCTTTTTAACCCCCCGGACTGACAGCTTTTCTTTGAGGTATTCTACCAGGCTTTTTTCATCTTCCGTAAATACCGTCTTACGCTTTGCCACGCCTTTAAGCTCCCTTTAGACGCTCCCGGTCCACCTCGTACCAGAACACATCTTCGACCTTCTTGCCGGCGCCGACTGCTGCTATGACCTCATCCGGGTACTCTCCCAGCCGCTCTTTATTGACCGACTCCTTTACGATTATGCAGTCATCCATTTTCTGCGCCCGCAGCGCTTTAAGCACCGCCTGGACACTGCGGATAATGATCTTCGTGCTCTTCCGGAATCCGGTCTTCCCGAAGTTTAGGATCTTAGTTTTCCCTTTTATGTCACCCCGGTTTAACTCTACAAAGGCTTTTACTTCCGCCCCTAATTTCTCAATTCTTTCCTTTATTGGCTTGGCGTTAAACTCCGCTGCAAGCTTGACCTCCTGAATTATTTCATTCATATCCGCCTCGATGCGCTCAATAGCCAGTTCGCACTCACCGATCTCCTTCATATGGAGGTCAACCTCATCCCAGCTTTTTAAAGCCGGCTCGTTTTCAATCCGAACCCTCGCCATCTTATCCAACCCTCCTTGCGCCGAATAACCCTCTCAGATTCCTTTCGGCTCGAATACCTCTTTTTTGTTTTTTCTTGGCGCCGCCGGGCGACTTTTCACTCTCGATTGGTGTGGCCACCGTCGTTGTGGATACTACTTCCTCTGCTTTAGCCGGTACGTCCTCTACGGTCATGTTTTCCTGGGCTTTTGTCCAGGGACTTCTATAACTCGCGTCGCGATCCCATACCTCGAAGATTTTACAAAAACCCCTGCCCGTAGCGATATCAATTTTAACGATAGGGTTTTCAAACTGGTTGTCCATGAAATTTGGCACCGGTATCACCTCCGGTTTTCTGTGTGTTATAATATTTCAGTGATTTTTACTAGCCCCGGGCTATTAAGATGCTGACACATCATCGGTCCGGGTATCTTTTTGACTTCCACCATTTGGTGGTATCATTATTCACCCCCTCTCTTCAGCCTGCCGCCGGGCTATACCCGGCCCGCTTTCACGGTCATCAGGTGGGGTAGGCCATTCCCCCACGAACCCCGGCACACTCCGGGGATTTCGGCATTTATTTTTTAATCAGTTCAATAGAATCGTTATTCTTAATTAAGTGCCGCTTTAGGGATTTAAACGAAGTCCAGTACGGGCAATAGTAAGTGTACTTAGCATCTGGATCAGGCAGTCCGGCTTTCTGGCGTAATTTCTTAGAGATTTTCCTTAGCCCGGAGCACGTTTTCCGGGACAAAACCGACCTTTTAACCGGCTGAAAGAACCGGCGCCGCTCCTCGCAATCCTTAAGCAGCCATTCCCCTCTGACTTCCCCGTTTATATAGACTAATATGGCATTCTTAAACTGACTGATACGCCCAAGGCGAAGGGTGACCTCGTAACCATCACACCTTGCGGAGTAATATTTACTCACCTCTTAACAAGTTAACCTGTTATAAACATCCATATCTACGCTTCAAGCGGATTAACAATCTCATCAAGCTCACAAATAGGACCACTTAGAGCCTCAAATAATGGGCTGTCTACTGACAGTTCTTCGCAGACCTCATTGATCAATTGCAAAGCTTCCTCTAACTTTGCCCGGTGTTTTGCATCCACTCGTATCACCTGCCCTTTGTTTTAATTATTAGAACGCCAGCCCCAGTGTTTTTGGAGATACCAACATGCTGTCCGCCTCTTGGACTACTTCAAGCGTAATAGTCTCTC
>ENA-UOYA01001304-UOYA01001304.1-activated-sludge-metagenome-genome-assembly--contig:-NODE-1304-length-27299-cov-8.289715_pt1 | contig 27299 bp, 32 predicted proteins | sample MGYA00238163_ERZ764804 | MGnify/ENA primary metagenome ERZ764804 (study PRJEB28919, sample SAMN05720223) | activated sludge metagenome | isolation source: Anaerobic digester | place: Hong Kong... | reverse complement strand
GCTTTAATTGACGGAGCTGATGAAATTGATATGGTTATAAATCTTGGTGATGTCAAAAACGGTAATTTTTCTGCTGTTACGGAGGAAATTAAAGCTGTCAGAGAGGTGACCTCCGACAAAATTCTTAAAGTAATTATAGAAACCTGCTATCTTACCGAGGCTGAAAAAATAAGGCTTTGTGAATGTGTTACCGAGGCCCAAGCGGATTTTATCAAGACCTCAACGGGCTTTGGAACTTGCGGAGCAAAAATTGAGGATATACGCCTCTTTAAAAAGCATATCGGAGAAAATGTTAGAATTAAGGCTGCAGGCGGAATAAGAAACAAAGCCGACCTTGAAATGTTCATCAACGAGGGCTGCTCAAGGATAGGCACAAGCTCAGCAGTGTCAATTCTTTTTTCAAAAGATGAACAAAATGCTGCTTACTAAAATAAACGGTACTGTAAAAATTCTTTACGGTACCGTTTATAATTTTACAAATCAATATTTCTTTTCGTCAAAAATATCGCTTGTCATTTCGTCACGCATCTGCTTAAGCTCCTTGGCGGTACGCTGATTTTCTTTTTCACGCTTACGGTTATTGAATAAAGCTATAAGAATTATCATTGCTATACCAGTAAAAATCATAAGAGTAGGCACATCAAGGTCAAGCCGCTTTCGTACAATCCATAAAAGCACTGCTGCAAAGCATACTGCATAAGCGGTATAATATGCCAGCCTGTTTTTATCAGAATTACGTTTTTTACTCATTTTAATACCCATTCCTTTTTGCTGCCCGTTGCTTTGTGCAAAAAAGAAACAAGCAGCAGTGTAAAAAATTATTTTTTTACACTATCAGGCTTCCTGATCAGCAGGATTTTTGTTCCTCATCTTTTTGCCTAAGTTTAATGACACAGTGAAAAGTTTGTCGGTAGTAAACATTCTTACGGCCAAGAACATACATACTATAAAGAACACTATCTGATATGCAAGGCCTCCAAGAACAGCAGTATTATTACCGTTCATCATATTTGTAAGTGCCGTAAACGAATGTGTAAACGGAATTGCATACAATAAAACCTTAAACGGTACAGACATTGTGCTTATATCAGCAAACATGGTTACAAAAAACGGAACCATGACAAGAATCATTATTGGCATAACAAGCGACTGAACAGACTTCACATCCGTGGCCATTGCTCCCAGCATAAGCGCAATTGAAAGTCCTATTGCAACTGTAAAGAAAAGCTGTAATCCAAAAACAACATAGTCGCTTACGGAAAGCATCATTCCCAAATCCGACATAGCCTGACCGATATCAACCGAAGTACCCATTGAAGCAGATGTTGTCATTGATGAAGAAATTTCATCTGTCATGCCGCCTGTCATTCCGGATATGTAGAATACAAACCCAATCATCATAACAGCAGCGTTAATTAATGCCACAATAAGTGCCGCAATCATTTTTGCAGTCAGAACTGAAAGCCTTGATACGGGAGCAGATAAAAGCGTTTCAAGAGTTTTGTCAATTTTTTCGGTTGAAATAGCAGTCATGATCATTTGTGATGCCATAAGTAGTAGGAAAAATATAACAAACGGAGCTATCATTGACTGTCCCATCATAATGCCGGAAAGATCACTTGCTGAAATCATAGCCGACTTCCCGTCTGCAACCGAGTATTCAATAACATTCACCGGCGCCTGAATTCTTTCAATTTCTTTATCAGTAATCCCATAGGATTTTAACAGAATAGCGTCCGTTGCCTGCTTTTGAATTGAGCTTACTGCATCGCTTGATGAAATTGTACTCATTGAAGAGGACAATCCGCCTGTTTTTATTTCTGAAATAAACTTGAGCGGAGCAGGCTCCTTTTTTACAAGAATGCTGTCGGTAAAGCCTTCCGGAATAATAACAACGTTTTTAATGTCAAGTCTTTCAAGCTCTACAGCATAATCATCACTTTTAATGTCAACAGTTTTAATGTTAACATGACCGTCTTCTTTAATATTGCTGATAATTTCAGCGGTAAAATCAGTTTTATCCTTATCGCAAAGAGTTATGGACGATGATGCTTCAATTGAATCATCAATTGCTCCGCTCATTATTCTGCCCATAAAAATAAATATAAAAAGAGTAAATACCATGCTTATAATTACCTGTTTGGTAATAAGCTCTCTGAGTTCTTTTTTAAGAAGATTACCGAACTTCATTGTCATTTACCACCCTTTCAAAAACCTCCTCAAGGTTTTCAGCCTGATACCGCTCCTTGAGTTCGTTTACTCCGCCTGTTACCATAAGCTTGCCTTTTGTAATTATTCCCACTCTGTCGGATACATACTCTATTTCAAGCATATTGTGTGAGGACAGCAGGAAGGACATTCCTTGCTCCTTAGCAAGCTGCTTAATCATTTTTCTTATTTCAAGGGCATTGATAACGTCAAGTCCGGAGGTTGCCTCATCAAGAATAGCAAGCTTGGGCTCTGTCATAACAGCTCTTGCAAGAAGCAGCTTCCTTATCATACCTCTTGAATAGCCGCCTATTTTTTCTTTCAGCCTATCGCCAAGACCGCAGATTGCAGCGGCTCTTTTTACATATTTTTCGATTTCAGCCTTATTCGCTGAAAAAAGTCCCGCCATAAAATTCAGATAATCATTGCCGCTCATAGTTTTATATGCACCTGCTTCATCGGGCAGATATGTAATATTCTGCCTAACCTTATCGGGAGCTTTTATTATACTATGTCCTGCAACAAGCGCATCTCCTGCTGTCGGCTGAATAAGCGTTGAAATCATACGGATAGTAGTAGTTTTTCCAGCGCCGTTAGGTCCGATAAGCGCAAAAATCTCTCCCTCTTTTACATCAAAAGTTACGCCATCAGCGGCAAAAACATCTTTCTTGGGATATTTTTTTGACAGCCCCTGAACCTCAAGAACATTCCCCATTAGTATCTCTCCTTTTTGTTGTACTATTTAGCTAATACAATAATACCCCTTTAAAGCATTATTGTCAAGTCCTATTTGAAATTATATGGATTTTCTTTTTTAACTGCACAGCGGATAAAATAAGCCGTGCCTATTACCAGCAGTACAATTGAGCTGCCCTCGCAGAAGCCCTGCCAGAAGTCCGGAATACTACCACTGAATAATCTGCCGAATAAATAAATCATCCAGCCAAGCATATAAAAAGTAACAAATACTATTCTCAGTGATTTTTTCATTGTATATCCCTCACAATTTGTTTATCAAAACTATATACGATTAAGATTAATACTTTATTTTACAGTAAACAACTATTGCTATCTGCGTTATCGCTATAAATAATACTACTCCAACAAGCGTATAAAAAACAGTTTCGCTGAAAAAACTTGATATTATAGCGGCAAAAGCAATAAACATATAAGAAAACGAAGATAAAAAAGAGCTTGCTTTTTGCTTTATCATAATGGTACGTTCATCAGTTTCAAAAATATATTTCTTTTTGAGCTTTTCTTCTGAAGATAACGCTTGTTTAATATTTATAGAATTAATGATACACATAATAGTTACACTAAAACAAAACCCCGAACGATATCCGCAAATAAGTGAATTATCAGTAATAATTGTGAAGATAAAAGCTGTAAGAATTCCCATGATAACGCTTAATATAACATAAACAATAAACCTGATTTTAAGCTTTTTTCTATAAGCCTCCATCATAATTCCTCCACATCAGAAAAATCAAAAACCTCTTCAATTGTAAGTCCAAAATATCTTGCAATTTTATAGGCAAGCACCAAGGAAGCCGTATACTTTTCACATTCAAGAGAAGTGATTGTTTGTCTTGTAACTCCGACAGCAAAAGCCAGCTCTTCCTGTGAAATTCTTTTAGCTTTTCGGAGCTCCTGTATTCTGGTTCTCAATAATTCAACTCCTCCTTGCTAAGTTAACTTTGCAAAATAAGTATAGCATGCTTTGCATAAAATGTCAAGCGCGCTTTGCAAAAAAATATACCACAAATATCACCTAGGATTTTGCGGTATATTTTTATATTTTATTTGTTAATATCATCTGATGCAATTTTTATTGGTATATTACCTCATTGCTTGTGCTTACAATTAACTTGTCACTTCCGGCCTGACCAACTGATATTACATCTCCGGAATCAGCCCTTGATTTGTCAACACAAAGTTTTGAGCTGCTTATAAACGTTGTGTCACAATCATTTCCATTAACCAAAACCTTGCTGTATTCGGTAAAATTTTCACCTTCAACATATAAGTACTGTTCATCGCAGTAAACCTTCTTGACTGTTATTTCATCAATACCCATACGAAGATTTGTAGGAGCATAGGGATTTATACCACCCTTGGCATATTTTTCGCCGAACAGCAGGTCATATTCAAGATTGTTCAGTCCGTCAAGATAATCCGAACTATCTGCACAGCTGCTGTTATACTGTGAAATTATGCCACCCTTAAAATTAAGCCTGTCAAAAAGATAAGACGTAAGCTGAAAAGCGTTAACATCCTTATCAGCCTTCTTCATCCCGAAATTGTCCCATATAACATATTCGGTCTGGAATACATTTGAACCCTTAAGGTCATCATTTGTAATGCCTAAATTAGGAAGGTGATCCCCATAAAAAACTACTGCAACAGGCTCGTCAAAGCTGCTTAATTCTGTCGTTAAATCCTTAATGAAGCTATCAACGTCATGTATCTGATTAGCAAGATAATTAAGCTGATTTGTCTGGTCCTCATGATAACCTGTTTGATATATTGTCTGAGTAGGGTCAATTTGCTCCTTAGGGTAGCTTCCATGCGACTGAACAGTAACGGTAAAAACAAAATCCTTTCCGTTTGTTGAGTTCAGCGCTTTTATAATTTCGCCTGTAAGGACATCATCTTTTGCCCAATTTTTAGCGTTATACTCCACGTTCTGAATATATTCAAGAGAAGTAAAGGTATCGAAGCCAAGGTTTGAATATACAATGTTTCTTCCGTAAAAGGTTGCATCATTATTGTGGATTGCGTGTGCTGTATAGCCGTACTTTTTAAGATTGTAGCAAATGCTTTCGCAGGTGCTATCCCTAAGAACAGTTTTATACGGATACTCGCTTGACCCGAAATAGTCAAGACTCATTCCGGTAAGTATTTCAAACTCTGTATTGGCAGTACCTGCTCCTATTGACGGTACGGTAACATATCCCGAGCTGTACTCGGATTTTAATTTTTGGAACGTAGGATTTGGATTTTCATTGTACTGTACATTTTTAAGCAAATTTAAGTCAATAAAGGATTCAAGCTGTACCATAATAATATTTGGTTCACAGGTCAGCTCTTTATCCTTGCTGTTCGCATTAATCTGAGAAACAATACTGTCCATACGCTCTTGGGAATAATCGGCAGGCTTGTCAATCCCACGGTCTACAATACTGTTGGAAAAGCAGTACGCAAAGCCGTAATCCTCATAGGCGTCGGCAATATTCGGAAAGCTTGTTTCCAACGCATCAGCTCCTATGCTGATTTCTGTTATGAAAACAACGGATAGTCCTGTTGCGGCAATAAGTGCAATAGTTTTTATATAGTGAATCTGTTCCTTGATTTTAGGCGCCTTTATCCACAGCAAAACAAGACCGCCGATTGCAATAAAAATAGCTACAGCTATAAGTACCATATCAGCCACAGACAAGTAAACCTTTACAATCGTTTTGACAGAACCAAGTATTTCAAGATCAACTGCCGAAAATGGTGTAATCCTGAACCCAAGAACAACACAGTTTATTATTCCGCAGGTCAGCCAAAGCAGGCTTACTATAGTAAGTGAAAAAATACGTCTTTTGAAAACCAGAACCACTGTCAGTGTAAACATAATTATAAGTGCATTATATAAAAACATAAGCGGACTATGCACTATATAATAAGCAGTTTCAAAAAAGCTTCTTCTGCTTAACATTTCAACAACAAGGTCGAGAAAAAGTGCCATTATGGCACAGACAGCAACAGGCTGTTTATCCATAAGCTTTAAAACCCTGCTCATACTTGCCCTCCCCGATAAAGAACAACAAAATTATCCTCAAGCTTCAATTACTCAATTACTTCCTTTTTACACTACACTATTCTATCACAAGGATTTTACACTTTCAATAGTCACTTCATACAATAATTAAATATAAAAATCAAATTAACTAGCTATAACTGCTATTATATTTAAAATATACAAACTTTCCACTATATTTTTGTAACCGTTGTGCAATAAATTGCCCTAAAATTATAATATAAGGATGTTTTTCACATAAATTGAAAAAAGCAGTGATATAATAAGCATAACACAAAATTCCGGAGGTCAGCCGAATGAAAAACAAAACGTACCTGCTTCTGCCTGTATTATCCGGAATACTAACAGCTGTTTCTTTTCAAAGCGAGCATTTTTCGTTTATCGTATTTATATCACTTATACCGTTATTTATCTGCATATTAAAATCGGAGCTTTCAGCACTTAAAGCGGTATTTGCTTTTTATTTTTCTTATGGCATATTTCTTTTTTCGTGGATAAGTGAGCTGAAACCCGTTATCCCTGCAAAACAGCCACTTTCCTCTGTAATAATTATTCTTGGGTTGGTAGCTATGTCCACGGTTTCAACTGTCAGAATAGCAGCTGCAATGCTTTTTTACAGCAGAATAAAAAAAGGCAGTTATTTTGACGTAATAAGCTTTTCCTTCCTTTTTGTCCTCGGCGAGTGGATACAGGAAAAGGCTTTTTTTATGCCATTCCCATGGGCAAGGCTGGGAATTATAGCTGCACCCATAACAGTTTTTGTTCAATCTGCATCAATTTTCGGCTCTCTTTTTATTTCTTTTCTGATACTGCTAATCAATGGCAGCATTGCTTTTGCTTTTGTACACCGCAGTGAAATATCAAAAGCTTATCCAGCAGGATTAACAGCAGCGGTATGTATAGCTCTCAACCTTTCATACGGCTTAATTTCCATGACAAATCTGCCAAAAAGCAATACTGTCAACGTCTGTCTTGTTCAGGGGAATTATTCCGGAATAAGCAAGTGGACCGAATCAACTGAAAAAATGCTCGACAGCTATATTAAGCTAACAAAAAACAGTATAAATTCAGATACCGATATTGTCTTCTGGCCTGAATCTGCTATCCCTATATTTCTTAATCTATCAGAAAAAGAAAATAACATAATTAGCAACTTTACAAAAAGTAATAATATCACACTTGTTACAGGAAGCTTTTATAAATCAAATAACGATATGTATAATTCTATTTATGTTTCGGATAAAAACGGGAAAATAAAATGTGTATACAGTAAGAAAATTCTTGTTCCTATCGGTGAGGATATCCCTTTATACAGCCTTATTAGCAAGATTCCCTTCCTTAGCCGTATGACAGCAAATCTTGAATGCTACTCCGCAGGAAAGGATACCGGCTGTATAAAAACAGACAGCGGAAGCTTTGCAGGAATGATATGCTATGAATCAATTTTTCCGTGTGCTTCAAGGGAAGCGGTAAAGGACGGTGGAGAATATATAGCAATAATAAGCAATGATTCATGGTTTAATGATTCAGTAGCTTTGTATCAGCACCATTCCCATGCTATTATGCGGGCAATAGAAAACAGGCGTTATACCGTCAGCTGCTCCAATACAGCAATAACTTCCGTTATTGACTACAAGGGAAATGTCGTCAAAATGGCAAAGAAACATATACCCACTGTATTAATGTCAATAATTATTCCAAATAAAAAAACAAGCTTATATGCAAAATTTGGAGATGTTATTGTTATGCCCGGAATAATCCTGTGGCTGAAAGGCTTTCTGTCTTTTATTCGGGAAAAAACAAAAAGAGCTGTGTAATCACTTTACACAGCTCTTTTTTATTCACAATATATTTCTTATAAATTCCGTAAGCTCCTCTGCCATTTCGTTGTGCTCAGGTATTCTGGGATGACCGGGAGTACCTGCTCCATTTCGTTTAAAAACATTATGGAAAACCTTTATGCCATCTGCTGCAAGCTCATTTTTTATTTCCTCAATAGCATTATCCCAGTCCTTGTCATGGAACAAAAGCGTTGTTGTAAGAACAAATTTTGCTCCGTTATAATGCCTGTCAAGCTCCCTTACAATAAACTTGTAGCGTTCCTTCCATTTGAGGCGGTATGACGGCTCACTGATGCTTATATCATCAGCTTCGGTTATGCTGTTGTGCTTATCGTTCTGACCTATTGCAATAACAACAACATCCGGTATATAAGAAGAAAAGTCCCAATCCGTAATTCCGCCCTCCGGCATATAGCACAGCTTATCGTAGGTGCTTTCAAGCCCTATCGTTTCCGGACCATGATAATAGCCTGTTCCATCAAACAAAGCAATTCCGCCCTGAGAACAGTTATTAATCTGCGCATTCAGATTTCTTGCCGTCTGCATAACAAAGCTGTACCATACATTATCGTATGCACAGTCATGACCGTCCGGGTCCAGCTTAGCAGTATATTCAACTGCCTCGCATACCTCTCCCGCACAAACGCTGTCGCCAAATACCTCAAGCTTCAGCTCGGGCAAAGCAGGCGGCGGGAGCAGCTCCCCATTAATTTCAAAGCCCTTGAAATAAAACAGCTGATTGCCTGCAGATTTTTTGTATACGATAAGAGAATGCTCCGTATCCTCCATATTCTCAGCAATTGTAAGAATAATATCCTTCCCGTTATCGTTTTTATCAAGCATTATTTTCCCGACAGTGCCGTCAAGAACATACCCCAGCGAAACCTGCCCCCAATAAACATAATTTTTAATTCCAACGGAAACAGAGGTGCCCCTGAAGCTTATTGCAGCCTGACTTCCGGCATAACTAAACAATGGTTCTGTACCATTCTTTTTATCAAGCCTGCCCATATAAAATATTGATGGATTATCAGCGTATACCTTCATATATTTATTCCTTTATTGTAGTATTTGCATATATTTTAACATATAACTGATAAGTGTTCAAGCAAATTTTAATATTTTCTCAAAAATATTATACTTTATAGTGACACTTTTGATGTACAATGTAGAAAAGTACTCGTGAGAGAAGGTGCAGCTTATTAAACAGAAAATACATATAAATCAGATTGGCTATCAATCGCATCTGGGAAAGAAAGCTGTATACATAGGAAATTCAGAATCCTTTGCTATAATAAATGAAAAAACTCAAAGAGTTCTTTACACCGGAGTCCTTACAAAGCCTGTTCTTGATTCTGCTTCTGGTGATGTTGTCAGAACGGCTGATTTTTCAACCTTTAACATGCCCGGTAAATACTATATAAAAATTGGAATAAAAAAATCACATCCTTTTAAAATTGATGAAAAACCGTTCAAAGAACTTAAAAACGGACTGCTTAAAGGGCTTTACTATAACAGATGCGACGAGCTTACAGAGGAATTTGCAGGGGAATTTGCCCATCAGATTTGCCATAGAGAGCCTGCCGCGCTTTTTGATTCTCCGAATAAAACGATTGACGTTTCGGGAGGCTGGCACGATTCGGGGAATTATGGAAAATACGTTGTATCAGCTTGTACAACTCTTGCATATCTCCTTTATGCGTTTAAAATCTTCCCCGACAGCTTCAGCGATATTGTCGGCATACCCGAGTCAAAAAACAAAATCCCCGATATTCTTAATGAATGCCGGGTTGGGCTGTTATGGCTTCTTAAAATGCAGGGCAGAGATGGCGGAGTTCATCATAAGGTTGTACACTGTGAAAAAATTGAGTATATTCTGCCGGAGGATGACCGCAGCAAATTTTATGTCTTTGCAAAATCCCATCAGGCAACAGCGGCTTTTACTGCATGTACTGCGCTTGCTGCTCAAATATTTGAAAAATACGATGCTGAACTGTCAAACAAGCTTAAAACCGCTTCAATTAACGCTTGGATATGGCTTATGAATAATCCTGTATTTAAGCCATTTGAAAACCCTTCGTCTGTACGGTATAACATGGCTGGGGATTTTTTCGACGATGACATCAGCGATGATATCTTCTGGGCATGCTGTGAGCTTTATTCTTTGACCGGAGATAATGATTTTCATCGGAAAATTATTGAAATGTACAGTAAAATTGATTTAAGCGGGGTACAGAATTGTAATGTGGGTGGCTTTGGAGCCATGTCCTATATGCTTGGCGAGCATATAAAGGATAAAGCTGTCACGTCCGCAATTAAGGCCAGCTTCAGAGTTGCCGCGGACAATATTGAATACCTTTCAAAAACCAGCGGTTATGAAACCGCAAAAAGCATAAATGATTACGGATTGGCAAGCAACCTTAATTCCGCCTGTGACTGTATTAAGCTTATAATAGCAAACAGAATGCTTGGCAATGACGACTATATAAATACTGCTGTTGAACAGCTTAACTATTTGCTTGGAAAAAATCCTAACGGTATCTGCTTTGTAACGGGCTTTGGCTCACATTCGGTTAAGCATCCGCATCATCGTCCTTCAATTGCGGACCGCTGCGACGCTCCTGTTCCGGGACTGCTTGTATGCGGGCCTAATTCCGAAAGAAAAGACGAATATACAAAATGGAGCATCCCTATGGATACTCCTCCGGCAAAATGCTATGCCGATAACGACATCAGCTTTTCTACAAATGAACCTGCAATCTATTACAATGCAGCACTTATATTTGTTTTAGCTTATATTGAATCGCTTGGCAATGCGGATAACACTTAGCTGACGCGAGGTGGTTTTTATGCTTAAAACCAAAAGAATACTTCTTTCGACTATTGTTTTGCTGTCAGTATCCTTGCTGCTGTGCGGCTGTTCGGATAAAAGCACAGGCAATTCTGAAAATACAAGCACAGCAGAAAATATATCAGCTATACAGACAGATGACCCCAACGCTGTTGACCCAAGCGAGATTGTAGATTTAAGTGAAGGAGTAACTGATAAAATGTATAACAGAGCTGTTGTTAACGAGGGAAGCCTTGAAAGGCTTGCCGCAGCAATGAAAAAAGCTGGTAACGGAGAAAGCATTACCGTCGGAGTAATAGGAGGTTCAATCACACAGGGAAGCCTTGCAACCTCATCTGATAAATGCTATGCTTCACTTTTTTACAAGTGGTGGTCAGATAAATTCCCTAATTGTGAAATAAACTTTATCAATGCGGGAATAGGCGGAACAACATCATATCTTGGCGTTCACAGGGTTGATGAGCAGCTTCTTGCTTATAAGCCCGATGTTGTTGTAGTGGAATTTTCTGTTAACGATACCGACAAGGTTATGAATAAGTATTCCTATGACAGCCTTGTAAGAAAAATTCTCAAAGCAGATAATAACCCCGCGGTTATTCTTCTGTTTACCACAATGGAGGACGGCACAAGTCTGCAGGAAACTCACAAGGAAATTGGGCAGGCATACAATCTTCCTATGATAAGCTATCATGATGTCGTTTATCCTGAGGTTGCGGCAGGAACTCTCAAATGGACGGACATTTCGCCGGACGATATCCACCCTAACGACGCAGGTCACGCTATTATCGGCCAGCTTCTCGACAGATACCTTGACAGCGTTTATGACAAGCTTGACACGATTGCAGAGCAGCCGTCGGCTTTTGACACCGAGCCGCTTACAAAGGATTATTATGCGAATGCCGAATTATGTAATGCAAAGGATATAACTCCTTCTGAAAATGACGGCTTTGAGATTGGACAGAACAGCCTTTACAGCCAGTTTACCGATAACTGGATTACCTCATCAGGCGGAACAATGACTTTTGATATTGAGTGCAGGAACTTCGGAATTTTCTACCTTAAAACTACTGATGGAAAAAGCGGACAGTTTGACATCTACGTTGACGGAGTTTTCAAGGGAACAATGGATGCTGATTTTTCCGGCGGCTGGGGCAATTACGGCTTTACACAGCAGTTCCTTATCTCAAACGAAGCAGGAAAGCATACCGTTGAAATAAAGCTCAGCGATAAATCAGCAAATAAGAATATTACAATTCTTGCGCTTATGATAAGTTAAAACAAAAAGTCCGGAATAATGTTTTGGACTTTATCTATATAATTCTGCAAGAGGTGATGAATAATGAAAATAACCGTACTTCACGGACAACAGCACAAAAGAAATACTTACAAGGTTACACAGCTGCTTTTACAGGAACTTGCAACTGAAAATGACGAGGTTAAGGAGTTTTATGTAAATGATATTCCGCCTTGTGCAGGCTGCTTTACCTGCACAATGAAAGATGAGCACAAATGCCCTCACAGAAGTATAACCGAACCGATTATTAAGGCTATTGAAGAAACTGACGTTTTAATTGCTGAAAGCCCCAATTACTGCATGGGCATGACAGGACAGCTTAAAATTCTGTTTGATCATCTTGCATACCGCTGGATGATTCATCGTCCTCACCCGTCCTTACTAAATAAAACAGGCATTGCAATATCCACAGCGGCAGGAGGCGGCTCAAAAAAGGTAACAAAAGCTATTTCTGGCCAGATGTTCTGGCTCGGATTTGCAAAAACATATCAGATTCATGTTGATATATGGGCAAATGGGTTTGACGAAATGAAGCAGTCAAAAAGAAACAGCCTTGATTCCACCATAAGGAAAACCGCAGCAAAAATAAAACGTACAGCTGGAAAAACAAAGCCCGGACTTAAATCAAAGCTTTTATTCTTTATAATAGCAAAAACAAGGAACCAAAGTAGTACCCTTCCTATTGATGCGGCTTACTGGAAAGAAAATGGCTGGGTTAAGTAGTTTTTAATCTTTGCTTTTAGGATAAGGCTTTTTTTCGTCAGTTAAGCCTAAAAGATAATCTACGCTTGTTTTATAAAACCTTGCAATAGAAATAAGCACATGCGGAGGTATAGTCCTTTCTCCGCTTTCGTAATAAGCATATGTCCGCTGAGGTATATTTATTTTTTCCCCAACCTGCGACTGGGTAAGGTCATTATCCTCTCGCAGATTTTTTATTCTCTTATAACAATTCATTTTTTGACCATTCCTTTCTGAGTTTTGTGTTTTGCGTTAGCAAATCGAAGCTTAAGCCGAAGAAACAAAACTCATAGATTGAAAGATTTATCTTTCAATCTTATCACCAAAATTATTATATCTTAGAACAATATATTCTATTGACATTTTGAACAATTTGTTCTATAATAATTTTGAGGTGTTAAAAATGGCAGACTATAAGCACATGTATTATAAGCTATTCAATCAGATTACCGAAACAATTGCAGTTCTTGAAAAGGAAACGGAAAATCTGAAGAATATCCAGCTGTTGGCGGAAGAAATCTATACCGCTTCAGAAAACCTGCAGAATAACTTGCAGGAAGAAATGTAACAAAAGCAGGATAACATTATTATGTGTTATCCTGCTTAATTTTGTATATAATATTATTGACATTGACCTGCTTGTGAACTATAATTTAATTAAAACAAGGGAGACTAACGTGAAAAATAAATTTTTCACGCAGCTATTTGTTCATTTTGTGCAAAAATTTTGCTTAGCTGAACTCTGTTCAGGTTTAAGATCGGCACAAATAGCAGAAAGGAATGGTTATTACAATGAAAAACAATCCTATTATTAAAGCTATGACCGACGAAATTGTAAAAATATGCTCTCCATTTCAGATTTTTCTTGTGTCTTATAAATCCGATTCAAAGGGCGAGCTGACTGCGTTCAAGCTTTGCATTGTTGTTGAGGATAAGTATACCCCGTCTACACTGGAAACTCAGATTCTTGTTGAAACTGACTGCCCTGTTCCGTGTGATATTATTGTATATAACATATCGGAATGGAACAGCTGTATAGAGGATGATTGTTCATTTGCCTACAGAGTTGACAATGCGGGGGTGCTTTTGTATGGGCAGGAGTAATCATAGCACCGACAGCAAAAGATATTTTGACTGGCTTTTCCATTCCTATCAGGACCACCTTGCTGCTGAAGTGCTTATTAACGACGAAAGGCTATACAGCATTGCGGCATTCCATTGTCAGCAGTGTATTGAAAAGGCTCTGAAAGCTTTTCTGCTTTTTAAAAACCGCAAGCTTTTTGACGGACATAACCTTACATGGCTTTGCAAGCAGGCGGCACTTATGGACCAAAGCTTTACTAAGTGGATTACAAAAAGCACCATACTGAACAGGTATTACATTGAAACAAGGTACCCTGCCGACATTCCCGCAGATATTGATACCGACACTATCAACGACATAATGGAAGCAACGGAGGAAATGCTTGATTTTATCTGCGCTGAAATAAAATTTGATATTAACAGCTATCACCGCAGGAAAAAATAGCTGTACATAAAAACAGGCAAGCCTTTAACTTGCCTGTTTTTATTTATTTGATTTGCTGCTTAATATTGCATACAATTAAAAGCAACACTTTCATAGTTAAAAAATATTATAATAGAACCATTTTTGAAAATAATCTATATGAACAAGGTTTTGGTATACTTTATGCAAACCTATTTGCAAGCTCTAAAACGGTGTTGTCGTTTGTACCCTCACCAATAGCTGTAAAATTCCATTCGCCGTTAAGACGGTTAAGCTCGCCGCATATCATGGCGGTTTTTCCGCTGTACTGTTCGGACAGATTAAATCTGCACAGCTCCGTACCGGTATCAGTGTCAACAACCCGTATAAACGCATTTTCAATCATTCCGAAATGCTGGTTTCTGACCTTTGCCTCAAAAATATTTACCACAAATACTATTCTTTCATACTCCGGCGGAACCTCTGCAAGGCTGACCATAATCTGTTCATCGTCGCCGTCGCCCTGTCCGGTAAGATTGTCACCCATATGCTTGACACTTCGGCTCTTATGCCTTAAATTTGCAAAATAAACAAGGTCCTCCTTGCCGCCCTTAAACTTGCCGCCCTGCTGACACATTACAGCAGAAGCGTCGCAGTCAATAGGTTCCGGCTTTTTGAATAATCCGCCCTTGCGTTTAGCCTCGTCCCAGCCAAGACCTACCATAACGGATTTAAGCCCTGCTTTTTCTTTTGACAGATTAACCTTCTGCCCTTTAACAAGACTTACAGACATTGTGTTCACCTTCTATCTTGAATTGCTTGTGTTCATATTTGCAGTCAGTGTGCTTCCGTAAAAGCCTGCCGACAGTGTTTTATAAACTTTAATTGTAGGCGCAAGCCAAACCTGTCCTGTCCCTCTGTAAACATTAACAAGTCCCTCTCCGCTGACAGCTGAACCAAGCAGTGTTTTTGCGGAGCGTTCTACGGTAAAGTCAATGCTTCCTGTTCTGAGAACTGCAAAATTTCCGTCTACCTTCAGAACGTCATTATTAAGCTCAATAATGTCAATTTCACACATAGGAACTTCACATTCAAGGACTGCAAGTCCGGGACCTTTAAGAGATATCTGGAACAGCCCCTCTCCTCCGAGCATTGCAGAAGAGATGTTTTTCTGCATTACCGGCTTTACATCAACGGAGCCTTGTGCGGCATAAAACATTCCTTTATCGACAATAATTTCTTCACCCTGCTGAAGCTCAAGAACCATAAAATGCTTGAAGGACGGTTCAAGGACAATCATACCTGTTCCGCGATATTCTGGCTGTGCAGCAGATTCACCGGTGACTGCACCGGAAAAAACTCTTCCAAGAAGATTTCCTGCGGTAACACCCGATACCATTTCAAGGTTACCCTGAAAATAGCTCATTGCACCAGGTTCAACCTTAACAGAGTCATTTGTAAGATAAATTGCTATCTGCCTTGCCCTTATGTTCTGCTGTTCCATGCAATGCATAATTTCAGCGGCATATATATCAGCTGAACCAAGAAGCTTTTGATATTCGAGTATGTCAACCTTCATGTTTTTATTGACACTCTGGTCAATAATTTTTATGTTTTCCCTGGTACCGACTGCGTTATAATTCACCGTATCATCCCTCTTCGTTAATTTATAACAGCTACAGACTGTTCCAGAAGCAGTCGCCTGTAATTGTCATAGCTGTCTTGAACAAATCCTCCTGCGTTATGTCATAATACAGCATTCTAACCTGAATCTTTCCTTCTATGCCTGCAATTTTAACATAAATTTTTGAAGTTGATGTTTCCCAGCAAGCAAATTTAGTGCAATATCCATCTTTAATTGCAGTAGCTATGTCATTGCCGTATTTATTTTTATAGTAAGTGCTTTTCCATCTGATAACATTTCGAGTTGGCTTTCCGTATTTTTCAACATTAGACGTAAATATATTTTTATATTCAGCAACACATTCCTCTGATGATAAATCTGACAAAAGCAGGTACTGTCCATAAGCAAGCGCATCATTTTTATTAAATGAATACTCGGTATAATAGTAACAGTCGCCGATTTTTTGAGCTTCCTCTAAATAATAGCTGTTAAATTCAGATGTATTATTATAATCACAATAGCTGAAATTTTTATTGTCCTTGGCTTTTCTTACGGCAGCATAGCTGTCTCCCCATTTTACAGACATATCATCAAATTCCGTAATAATTATTCCGGGCTTGCCATTCCATACACCGTTGCTGTCAAAAGTATACTGCTTTGAATCTATCATTACTTTACCAACAGCCATCTTGCCATCGTCATTAAAATAATATTTTTTGCCGTTGATATCCTGCCAGCCGGTTAAAGGCTCGCCAGTCTTATCGTTGTGCTGAATCTGCTCATTCTCAAATTCTTCCGTTGGTTCCTGCCAGTCTGCACTTGCGGCAAAAGCATTAGCAAAAGACAATGTTAAAGCCATGGACAATATAAAAGGTACAATTTTTTTCATAAAGCAACTCCTTAAAATGTTTTTATATAAACGATTTTATAAATGATTCCCATATCAGCCTGCGTTAAGACCATAATTTGCACAAAGTGCAGCAAGACCGCCGCTAAAGCCGCTTCCTATTGCGTTAAATTTCCATTCGCCGTTGCTTCTGTAAAGCTCTGCAACAACAACAGCAGTTTCAATTGAGAAATCCTCTCCAAGGTCAAAACGCATAAGCTCAGTTCCCTTAGCCTCATCAACAATACGGATAAACGCATTAGAAACCTGTCCAAAATTCTGCTTTCTTGCCTCGCTGTCATAAATCGTAACCGTAAAGGCAATTCTAGATATATTTGCAGGAACAAGAGAAAGGTCAACCTTAATTTGTTCGTCATCGCCGTCGCCTACTCCGGTCAGGTTATCACCGAGGTGAACAACAGAGCCGCTTGCATGACTGAGATTTCCATAAAAAATAAAATCCTTGTCAGTAGGAGCTTTTCCGCTTTCATCAAGTAAAAATGCTGACGAATCAAGGTCAAAATCAAAGCCACCGTCATATTTGTTTGTATCCCAGCCAAGGCCTACAAGAATTTTTGATAAGCCGGGGTTTGTTTTTGTAAGGTCAACCTTTTGACCCTTTTGAAGACTAATTGCCATAATAATACACTCCTTTAATTTTTAACAACACAATGTATTTGTTTTATGATATTATACATCGTATTATATCACACAATTTTAAATATGTAAAGCAGTTTTGTCAAAAATATTGTACAAATTTTATGCGTTAATTTTAGCAATTATTATGCACACCCTAAAGATTTGTCATGCCTTTTGCATTAAGCTTGAATAATTATAGAATAAGTGATATAATTTTAACAAATGCCGTTTTTAGAGGATTGTAGTATGAAGTGTAAATATAATAAGTATAAACATAAAAAAGGAGTAATATTTTTGCGAGGATTGAAATATTTATTTTTAATAACAGCAGCTCTTTTTGCGCTTGTTTTTATTGCTACACATTTTCTTAAAAAGAATGATGACAATAAGAACAATGAAACTACATCAGCTCAGACAACCACCACCGGCTCGGAAACTAAAACAGAAAGCAGCTCGGTTCCAAATGATACGTCATCCGCTACTGCCGAAACATCTTCTTTAAACGGGGAGGCTGACAATAACGTGAATATTGACAATGCTTGGGCTATGTTCCTCGTAAACAATCAGAACCCTCTCCCCAAGGACTATGACAGCAAAATCAAAACCTCGCTTGTTTATTCAAGCTGGCGTGATTATTACATGGATTCCCGAATGTCAGATTATATGAAGAATATGATTGCTGCCGCAAAAGCTGACGGAATAAACCTTGAAGTGGTTTCTGCATACCGTTCGCAGGAATATCAGCAGCAGAATTTTGACAACAGCCTGAATGAAAGAATTAAAAATGGCATGACGTATGATGAAGCTTATGTCGACACAGCCGCAAGCGTTGCTTTCCCCGGCAAAAGCGAGCATAACGCAGGTGTTGCCGCTGATATTATGTCGGACGAATATACAAGCATGGACGACGACGGCTTTGAAAACACAAAAGCTTTTGCATGGCTGTCTGAACACGCTGCAGAATATGGCTTTATTTTAAGATACCCAAAAGGGAAAACAGAGGCTACCGGTATAATATATGAGCCATGGCATTACCGCTTTGTGGGAGTATACTATGCAAATGAAATAAAGAAAAGCGGTCTTTGCCTTGAGGAATATTTTGAAAGCAAGGGCTGGGTTGACAGCGACGGAAAAGCAATTCAATGCTTAGGCCCTGTTGGTGAGGAAACCACTTCCGAAACCACCGCACCTGCACAGACAACAGAGGAGTCCTCCCAAAAGGTATCAATAATTGTATAATGTGTAACATCAAAAGCCGGTATCACATGGTACCGGCTCTTAATGTATGGAGTCAACAATGGCATTTATTCAAGCAGAAATTTTTTAAGCTCAGAAAGAAGCTTTTTTTCCCGCCTTGAAACTTGGACCTGTGTCATATTAAGCTGTTCGGCCGTCTGACTTTGTGTTAATTCTCTAAAATACCTAAGATACAGAAGCTTTCTGTCTGCAGCGTCAAGAATTCCCATGGCCTGCCTTAACGACAGAATGTCAACCATATCTCCGTCTGGCGATTCAACTCGTACATCAATCTGACCGCCCTTTTCATCGTCGCCCGTTTCTGTAAGAGAAATCGGCGGCATACTTATCATAAGTGCTTCAATAACCGTTTCCTTATCCGTATCAAGTATCCTGCAAAGCTCCGATACAGTAGGCTCTCTGTTATTTTCACTCATAAACTTTTCTTTTTCACGTGTAATTCTAAGCGAGTTTTCTTTAACCGAACGGCTTACCTTTACAGAGCCGCCATCTCTGAAAAGCCTTTTGATTTCACCAAGAATTACAGGTACGGCATAGGTTGAGAATTTTACCCCTCTTTTGGTATCAAAAGCTGATGCCGCCTTGATAAGCCCGATACAGCCTGCCCCATAGAGGTCATCGTATTCGATTCCTCTCCCCCTGAACCTGTTGGCGCAAAGGTGAACAAGTCCCAGGTTTTCCTCAACATAGCCGTCTGTTTTAAGACTGCTCATTACATCTCCTCAGCTTTATCAGCGGATTGTTTGGCATTCCTTGAGTTTATTTTTTTATACATGGCTACAGATGTCCCTTTACCAACAGCACTCCGCACAGTTATTTTATCCATAAAGCTCTCCATGACGGCAAAGCCCAGTCCTGCCCTTTCATCCTCGGGAGAGGTTGTATAAAGCGGCTCCATGGCAAGCTTTATGTCCGGTATTCCACAGCCGGTATCCTTAACCTTTATGTAAAGAGTGTTGTTTTCAAGAATACGTCCGAGCAGCTCTATTTTTCCTACTGTATCTCTGTAAGCATGAACAATACAGTTTGTAACCGCTTCCGAAACAGCGGTCTTTATATCCGCAAGCTCCGTAACCGATGGGTCAAGCTGAGAAGCAAATGAAGCAACTGTCATTCTTGCAAGACCCTCGTTGCAGCTTTTGCTTGGGAAAATGACCTTCATTTCGTTTATAATCTTCATGTACGCTTCCTCATTCCACTATTTGATAACGGCAAGCCTGTCCAGTCCGGCAAGCCGCATAACCTTTTTAATTTGTGCGGAGGGATTTTCTATAACAACACGTCCTCCGAGAGTTTTCATTGTTTTATATCTGCCCATAACAAGACCTATTCCGGAGCTGTCCATAAAGGTTACTCCGGTGAAATCGAGAATAAGCTTTTCCGGCTTGTGCATATCAATTGCAAGATCTATATCAGCACGTATTTCCTTTGCACAGTGATGGTCAATTTCACCTGAAAGATGGGCGATAATTTCATGCTCATCTGTATCTATAATTACCGGCATATTGAACCGCCTTTCTTATAATGCTTGTACTGCTGTATATTTTACAATATCAGCAATGCGGATTTTGTCATAACATGAAGCTTTGCACATAAAAAATAACCGGCAGGCTTTATAAACCTGTCGGTTATTCGTTACTCTATTTTTTAAAAACTATTATAACAATAATACCTGCCAGCATAATAATCCCGGCAATTATGTTAGCTGTAACTGCTGATTTCTGATTTATGACCTCTTCCTTTTCAGACGGCGGAATAAATCTCGCTTTCCTTAAAACTCTGATAAGAGGAGTGTACAAAAGGAATGTCAGCGAAGCATTAAGTGAGCCTTTAAGTATGTTGAACGGAGCAAAAACAGGCAAAAGCATTTTTGCAACCTCTTCCCGAGGAACTCCCATGTAAAGCGGCGTGATAAGATAATTCCAAAGCACCATAGCTACCGTCAGTGCCACTGTTCCAAGAATTAATCCCATTACTGCATTCCCGAGGGTACGTTTCTTCTTGTACATCAATGCCGCCGGCAGAGCAAATGCTATTGTTGCAATAATGTTCATAAAAGCACCGATAAAGCCTGTATGGCTTATTGTTACCATTTCAAGCAGACATACCGGAATTGAAATTATTATAACAGCTGAAGGACCGAATATGAACCCTGCCAAAGCAATAATTACGCTTTTAAGCTCATAGTCAAGAAAAGATGCGAAAACAGGTATCCGCAGTAAAAATACCGCTATATACGATATCGCCGCGAACATGGACAGTATGACTAGTCTTTTTGTGTCAATTCTTTTTGCACTTAGGGTTTGGGATTGCATGGTAACTACCTCCAAAATAATAAAATTATCTAAAGGCAAGTCTGTAACAGCAAAAAATGCCCGCAGAAATATTATCTGCGGGCATCGGCATTGCGTAGCTTTTGCACTGCGTTTCTTTCATCCGGACTATACCGTCGGTTTTGGAATCTCACCAAATCAATGTATAACCATACACTCGCGGACTAAGCTTTCGCCATTACCGCCGGTGGGGAATCGCACCCCGCCCTGAAACAGATTTGCATTTATTCAATTAAAAAGGGTTATTCTTCCGAATCGTCCCCGTCGTCCCCATCGTCACCGTCAAAATCAAACTCAAGGAACTCGTTGCAGTTAGGACAGTTGATTGAGCCTTCCTCAAGCATATCCTCATTCACACAAATTGTATCTCCGCATGTGGGACAGGTTACCTCATAAAGGTCATCGTCATCAAAATCCTCGTCGTCATCGTAATCATCACAGTCACATTCGTCATCATCACATTCGCATTCATCATCGTCAATGCCGAATACAGCCTTTTCAACTTCGCCGAGATCCTCGTCAATTACGTCAACGACTTCCTCAACCTGATCAAGCTGATCCTGCATGTCCTCAATTTCAAGAGCCATATCCTGCAGAATATCAGCAATACGGGCAATAACCTTACCCTCCTTTGTGGACTCGTTAATGTCAAGCCCATCAACAAGACCTTTTAAATAAGATACTTTTTCTCCAAGCTTCATAGGTTATTCCTCCCTGCGGGCAGCCCCGCCGCTAAATTTGCAAATGCGATTTATCATATTGAGCAAGCTCAAATAATGATTACAATTTATTATAGGTAAAAAGCAGAAATTTATGCTCTTTCCATGTACTCGCCTGTGCGGGTATCAATTCTTACCATATCGCCCTCTTCGATGAACAGAGGAACCTTTATTTCAGCGCCTGTTTCAAGAGTGGCAGGCTTAGTTGCATTTGTAGCGGTATCGCCCTTAAAGCCGGGATCAGTCTGGGTAACCTTAAGGTCAACAAAGTTAGGCGGTTCAACGGCAAAAACCTTGCCCTTATAAGAGCAAACCTTGCAGGTCATCTGCTCCTTGACAAACTTAAAGTTGTCCGAAAGCTCGTTGTGGCTGATAGGAACCTGCTCATAGGTTTCGGGATCCATGAAATAGTAAAGATCACCGTCGTTGTATGAATATTCCATATCCTTTCTTTCAACAAAAGCAGTAGGGAATTTTGCAGATGGGTTGTAGCTTTTTTCAACAACTGCTCCGGTGATTACGTTCTTAATCTTTGTTCTTACAAAAGCGGCACCCTTACCCGGTTTAACGTGCTGGAACTCGATGATTTGAAGAACGTTTCCGTCCTCTTCAAAGGTAACGCCGTTTCTGAAATCTCCTGCTGTTATCATAAATAACCTCCGTGACTCATTTTCATTTATACATAGTTTTAATTATTTTACTATATTTTTTTGTGTTTTGCAAGTAGTTTTTAAATATTTTCGTAAATTTGCAAAAAATCAGAGTTTAATAAGATTTTTCGGTGATGAGGTAAGATTTTCGCAGCCTATGGAAGTAACGGCAATCATGTCCTCAATTCTTACGCCGAACCTTTTCGGCAGATAAATGCCCGGCTCAATAGTCATAATTACGTTTGAGGCAAGCGGCGTATTACTTCTGGAGTTCGCATTCGGAAACTCATGAACTTCAAGTCCCACGCTGTGACCAAGACCATGACCAAAGTAATCTCCGTAGCCCTTATCCTTTATATGCTGTCTTGCTGTAAAGTCAAGCTCACTGCATTTCAGACCCGCACGGGCAGCATTTATAGCAAGCTCCTGTGCTTCAAGAACGATATTGTAAACCTGCTCCATTTCCTCCGTAGGCTCACCCACGCAGACAGTTCTTGTCATATCGCTGTGATAGCCTTCATAAACTGCTCCGAAATCCATAAGCACAAAGCTGTTGTTTTCAATTGCTTTATCTGACGGAACACCGTGCGGAAGCGAGGTCGAAGCACCTGCCAAAACTATTGTTTCAAATGAAACAGCTTCAGCGCCGTTTTTAAGCATATAGCAGTCAAGCTCAAAAGCTATTTCTCTTTCAGTTTTCCCAGCAGCAATAACATTTAATACATTCTCAAAAGCTTTTTCAGCAATTTTTTGTGCAGAACGGATTTTATCAAGCTCATCGGGAGCTTTTACAGCACGCAGCATTTCGATAAAGTTGCTTAGTCCCTCGCTTAAATCAAGCTTTTTATCCTTCAGTCTTACCTGAAGACCTTTAAGCTGGCTTAACGTCATATTTTTTGCTTCAACTGCAATAGATTTTGCGTTATGCCTGTCAAGCAGCTCCTGCAGCTGAACGTAATAATCGGTAAGCAGTATAACCTCGCAGTCCTTTACTGTATCACAGGCTTTTTCGTAGTATCTTGAATCAATAAGCAGATACGAAGCATCATGCATGATAAGGCAGACTCCGGCAGAGGATTTCATTCCGGTAAAGTACTGCCTGTTAATATCAGATGTAATAAGCGCACAGTCAATATTGTGAGGAAGTACTTTAACAAGCTGTTCAATGTTTGTCATTATTTGGTCATCTCCTTTAATCCTTCAAGCGCAAGTATATATCCGTATTTCCCAAAGCCGCATAAATGCCCTGAGCAGACAGGAGCAATTACTGAATGTGAACGGAACTCGTCCCTGTTGTATATATTGGAAATATGCACTTCAATAACAGGAATGGTTATTGCCGCAATAGCGTCCCTTATTGCATAGCTGTAATGGGTATACGCGCCTGCATTAATGATAATTCCGCATTTATCAAGCCTTGCCTCATGAATAGCGTCAATGATTTCGCCCTCATGATTAGACTGGAAGATTTCACAGTCATCAAAGCCAAGCTTTATGGCTTTATTGGTTATTTCAGCACAAATGCTTTCATAGGTGTCAGTTCCGTAAATGCCTTTTTCTCTCTCGCCCAGAAGATTAAGGTTAGGCCCGTTTATAACAAGAACATTTTTCATTGCCGTCAGTTCCTTTCAAGTGAATTGTAATAATCCATCATTGCTTTAGCGTCCTCTGTTTGTGTGCCTCTGCTCTCACAGATGAAAGTAGGGGAGAGGTTCTTTTTGCAGACAAGCTCCATAAGCGGTTCAAACTGAGGACCGTAAACAGTGTCCTCAAAGGTTAGGTGCTTTTTTTCTCCGCCGTTTTGGGTATATTCTATCTTTGAAAAGTGAGAGTGGAATATTTTAAGCCGGTCAGTGCCAAGCTCATTTTCAACAGTGTCAAGAATTCTGCGGTAGCTTTCGGCGTCCTTGACTTCTCCGAAGGTACGTGCATTAAGGTGACCAAAATCAATGCAGGGCAGGAAGCTGTCATCAGCCTTGCACAGCTCCATAACCTCGTAAAGGTCGCCGAGCTGGTTAAGCTTGCCCATTGTTTCGGGGCAGCAGTGAATATGCCCAAGCCCCTCGGAAACAAGCGCTTCACGTGCAGCTTTTATCGTAGTCTTTGCAAGCTCAAGTGCTTCAGCTCTTGTCATTTTTGAGCATGAACCGCTGTGGATAACAATACGGCTGCCGCCCATCCAGTTGACTGCTCTTGCCGACTGCAGAATATAGTTCACGGAGTTTAGGCGTTTTTCTTCCTCCACGCTTGAAAGCGAAATAAAATACGGTGCATGAAGAGAAACGGTTATGTTTTTTGCTTTTAAGGCTTTGCCGAACTCCCTTGCGGCAGCTTCACTTATTCTTACACCTTGACCGCATTGGTACTCAAAGTGGTTAAGCCCGAATTTTTCAAGGTATTCGGGAACCTGAACGGTTTTTTTATAGCCCATTTCGGAAAAGCTGTCGCCAGTTCCGGCAGGTCCGAATTTAGCGCTCATTGCGGTCCTCCTTTTTTATTTCAGGCAGAAGAGGCTTTTCAATAGCACGTTTCAGCTTAAAAAAGCGGCTGCCTTCAAGCTCTATCGGGAACACAAAAATCGATCTTATTCCGGCAAAATTAGCACCAAGAATATCAGTAAAAATCTGGTCGCCTACAGCGCAGACATTTTCCTTTGGCATACCGAGCCTGTCAATAGCCTGCTTAAATCCTTTGGGCAGAGGCTTTGCCCCTCTCGGAACAAATTCAAGCCCCAGCATATCAGCAAACGGAGTAACCCTTTCCGCTTTATTGTTTGAAACGATTATAAGGCGGATATTATGGGAGGTCATGGTATCAATCCACTCAAGAACGCCGTCGGCAGGCTTGGGATTGTTGTGCGTTGTAAGGGTATTGTCAAGGTCAAGAACAAGCGCCTTGACCTGCATTTTTTTAAGCAGCTCCGGAGTAATGTCAAGCACTGAATTCATAGCAATAGTCGGACGAAAAATCATACCTACCTCCGGATAACAAAAATAGAAAAGCGGACAGTAATGCTGCCCGCTTTTACTTGCATTTTAAGCGCTAATAATTAACTATTAATACTTACGCTTACGAGCAGCTTCGGATTTCTTTTTACGTCTTACCGAAGGCTTCTCATAGTGTTCTCTTTTACGAACTTCAGCAATAACGCCATCTTTAGCACAGCTTCTCTTAAAACGCTTAAGAGCAGTATCTAAAGTTTCGTTTTTTCCAACACGAATTTCAGCCAATTTGATTCCCTCCCTTTGCCGCTTAGGCAGAGGTTAATATAAGATATAACTTCATAATTATACTATATTGACACGTTGTTGTCAATAGCCGTCAAAAAAATGTTATACAAAAATAAGCTTATATTTTTTAACAATAGTCCTATTTTACAACGATATTTACAAGTCTGCCCTTAACATAAAGCTCTTTTACAACGCTTTTCCCATTTATCGCCTGAACCACAGCTTCTTCAGCCTTAGCAAGCTCAAGAGCCTTATCCTGTTCTGCATCTGCAGGTATCATAAGCTTTGCCTTGATTTTGCCGTTGACCTGCACTGCAATTTCAATCATGCTGTCCACACAGAGCGCTTCATCATAGGTTGCCCACTTCTGCTGATTAAGAACTCCCTCAAAGCCAAGAAGCTCATAAAGCTCCTCCGTAATATGCGGAGCAAACGGGTTAAGGAGAATTAAAAGAGTTCTATATTCAGCCTTGTTAATAGAGCCCGTTGCGCTTATGTCGTTCAGCAAGGTCATCATTGCGGCAATTGCAGTATTAAACTTCAGATTTTCAATATCCTCGGTAACCTTTTTAATCGTCTTGTGCATTGCGGATTTAAGCTCATCGCGATAATCATTGCCGTCAATCACATTGTCCTGCAATGCCCATACCTTATCAAGAAATCTCTTGCAGCCTTTAATGCTTGACGTACTCCACGGAGCAGTTTTCTCAAAATCTCCGACAAACATTTCGTAAAGGCGAAGAGTATCTGCACCGTATTCACGTATTACATCGTCAGGGTTGATAACATTTCCCCTTGATTTAGACATTTTCTGTCCGTCCTCGCCGAGAATCATGCCGTGTGAGGTTCTCTTCATGTAAGGCTCTTTTGTGTTGACTGAGCCGATATCGTACAGGAACTTGTGCCAGAAGCGTGAATAAAGCAGATGAAGTGTGGTATGCTCCATTCCGCCGTTATACCAGTCAACAGGCATCCAGTATTCAAGCGCCTCCTTTGAAGCAAGCGCATTTTCATTCTTAGGGTCGCAGTAGCGCAGGAAATACCATGACGAGCCTGCCCATTGCGGCATAGTGTCAGTTTCACGCTTAGCAGGTCCTCCGCAGTGAGGACAGGTTGTGTTAATAAAGCTGTCAAGTGTTGCAAGAGGGCTTTCTCCGTTGTCTGTGGGCATATAGCTGTCAACGTCCGGAAGGGTCAGCGGAAGCTCACTTTCCGGAATCGGAACCCAGCCGCACTTTTCACAGTAAACAAGGGGAATAGGCTCGCCCCAGTATCTCTGACGTGAGAATACCCAGTCACGGAGCTTGAAATTAACCTTAGGTCTGCCCTTGCCGTTTGCCTCAAGCCACTCCTTTATTTTAACCTTAGCCTCTTCAACGGAAAGACCGTCAAGGAAACCGCTGTTAACCATTATACCTGTTGCACAGTCGGTAAACGCTTCAGCTTCAACATTTCCGCCCTTTACAACCTCTATTATAGGCAGGCTAAATGCCTTTGCAAAATCAAAGTCACGTGTATCATGTGCAGGAACAGCCATAATTGCGCCTGTTCCGTAGGTCATAAGAACATAGTCCGAAATAAATATAGGTATTTCCTTGCCGTTAACAGGGTTAACAGCTCTTACCCCCTCAAGCCTTACGCCGGTTTTATCCTTAGCCATTTCAGTACGCTCAAAGTCAGATTTCCTTGCAGACTCCTCCTGATAAGCATGGATAGCATCGTTGTTTGTAAG
>ENA-UOYA01001303-UOYA01001303.1-activated-sludge-metagenome-genome-assembly--contig:-NODE-1303-length-27312-cov-13.519903_pt1 | contig 27312 bp, 42 predicted proteins | sample MGYA00238163_ERZ764804 | MGnify/ENA primary metagenome ERZ764804 (study PRJEB28919, sample SAMN05720223) | activated sludge metagenome | isolation source: Anaerobic digester | place: Hong Kong... | reverse complement strand
TCGACTCGACAAAACTGTGGAGGATATTATATAGGAGGATCAGTATTTATAGATCAGATCTGATCATAGGGATCCTAAGGGTATTTAAGAAAATATTTAGGGTGGACAAAGTGATTTGGAGTAGATATAATTAAGATTATCATGCATAACAGACCTCCCATCAAGAAATTTGAATTTAAAGATGAAGCTAAATTCTTACGTAAGATCAACAGCTTAGATATTTCTTTAGTTGAACAAGAACAACTGATTGATAAAATTCATGAACGATATCCTGTACTTAATAAGTATCAAATATCATTAATAATTAAAACAACAATAATTTATATGAGAAAACTATTGATTTTTGGAAATGTACTTGATTTTAAAGCTATGTTAAATAGATTTAGGTTTGAATTTGGAAAAGATAATAAACATAAAAAAACAATATTACAAGCTATTATAAATACTCCACAATGGTTAAAGAAACATGATTGATGAAGATTTTGATTTAGAAGAAGATCTTAACGAGGAAGTGTTATCTGAAGAAGAGCTTCTATTAAAAATAGACACTTTTCATTCTCATAAATTATGCGATATTGTAATTGCAAATAGATATTTGGGAATGTTTAAAAACATTCATAAAGAATGTATGTCAGAATTAGGTAAAAGACGAGCTAATGGGGATTCTTTTAATTTTGAAGAATATATAGATAAGAATTTAGAAGAAATGCCAAAAATTCAATTTAAAGTTAGTGACATTTCAAGTGTCTTAAATAATATTAAGTTTTAAATGCTAACATTAGAAATCATAAAGCATATATATAAAAATTTAGGATTAATAGATAATTTAAAACATTATTACTCTATAATTGACAATAAGTTTCTTTTAAATAAAAAGATTTCATTTTTGGATGAAAATGATAATACAATAGAAAATAATGTTTGGGGCATAGAATTAACTTCAAATGATGAAATTTTAAAAATTTTAGTAGCTAATTGTTCTATTACTAATATTCCAGAGTATAGTGTTATTATTTCTCTAAATAATATTCCTCCATTTGCATTATCGTTAATAGATGATAAATACGGAACAATATCCTATTTTGTTAATAGGTGGATAAATTCATCTATTTATTTACAAGCTAATTTGTTGGCAGGCATGGAAAAATTAAAAGATGAAAGTATGCAATGGAAAAAGTGTAATGATTTCGATGATTTATATAAAAAAATGATAATGTTTATAGAATATTCTGATGAGGTTTTGAATGAAGGGTAAAAAATCAGATATTGAGTTTATTTCTAATTACATTCAACAATGTTCTAATAAAAACATACAAACAACTCATGAAATTTATAATAAATGCATTTCTGAAATATCTGAAATAGATGCTAAAATTGCAGAAATTCAAGATCTTAAAAATAAAAGAATTAAGCTTGCTGATGTAAAAATGTTTTTAGAGAAAAAACAACGAGTTAGCCCAATTGATTTTTTTAAAATTTCAAATAAAAATGCTGCCAATTTAGTCGCAAATTACATAAAAAACAAACCACTTCATTTTAGCGAAATAAATAAAATTTGCAATTTATCAGAAAGTGATGCATTATTTTGCGCTAAACAATTAATTTCATTAAACATTTTATCAAAAAACAAAAAGGGAATATTAGAACAATCTATAAATTTTAATCAGTTTTTAGATTTTTTGAGTTCTAATTATAATAACATATGTTAAAATTTTCATACATAAGAAAGCAAGATTTAATTTCGTTAGTTTCTAAGGATTTGGATTCTATTGAATTTCAGCATATAAGGGCAGTTGTTGGTATTTTTTTCGAAGAAATGATGAATGAAATCATTGAAAAAAAAGAAATGCGCATTTTGAATTTTGGAAGGTTTTATTTAAAAAAAATGAAAGATCGTCATCACAATGATTTTCAAACAAATAAAATGGTAGTGTCTAAGGGAAATAACTCTTTTAGATTTGAAATAAATTCTGAAATAAAAAGAATAATGATGGAAGAGCTTGACGAATCAGGTGATGAATTTGAATAAAAAATGCTATTTTTTATGTGTCGCTACCCAACAAAATGATCCAATTGTAAAAGAAATAGAATCCGATAGCATGTGTGATGCTATTGACAAATTTGAAAATATTACTAAATTAAAAGCCAAGCATTGCAGTGGACCATATTTTAAAAAAAGAAATTGGTCTTTGAAAGACGAAAAAAACGTCATTTTCTCCAATGAAGTTAAGTCGGCGATATATGATCAATGGTATGTAAAAGCTCATTTATTAAATAAACCATTTAATACTGCATTTTTATTTTTTACTAAAAGGGTGGATGGTAAATCAGCTAAACCGCCCGCTGGTAATATTATTGTTAATTTAGGAGAATTAGAATTCGTATGAATAAGAAAACGTTGAATAAAATCAAAGATTTACTTCTTAATGAAAAGCAAGAGTTGCTTAATTCAAGCAAGCTGAAAAATGCAGAAGTGGATAATGATGGTGACGAAATAGATGAAATTCAAGCTAATTTAATAGTGGTATTAAATGATCAATTAAGTATTCGTTCATCTGAAAAAATAATTAAAATTGATGCTGCTCTTCATAAAATTAATAATGGTAAATTTGGAACTTGCGAAGATTGTGAAGAAGATATACCAGAAAAAAGATTATTAATTAATCCTTATTTTCCTACTTGTGTTGATTGTGCAGAAGAAAGAGAGCGTAAATGAATAATTTGATTCTGGAAGATACGCCTCAAGGCGACGTAGTAATTGATGTTTATGAAAAATTATCTCACGATAGAATTTTATTCATTTCTGATTTTATTGATGATAATTTGGCTTCTTATATTGTAGCAAGTATTATTGCAAAAGATGCAGAAAATTGCGAAAAGAAAATTTCTTTATTCATAAATAGCTCTGGCGGAGACATTAGAAATATTTTCATGATTTATGATATGATGAAAATTGCTCAATCTCCAATTGAAACTGTATGTTTGGGTTCTGCAACAAATGAATCTGTAATATTATTAGCTGCTGGAACTCCTGGAATGAGATATGCAACTCAACATTCTATGATTTGTCCAAGCCAGTTAGTCCATGATAACGGATATTATTCTGATTTAACGGAAGCAAAAAACACCTTAGATCAGGCTAAGGATGATAATAAGAAAAAAATGGAAATTTTGGCAAAATGTACTGGTAAAACAATAAAGCAGGTAATGTCTGATTTTGAAAGAAAGAAATTCATGACTGCCAAGCAAGCCTTATCTTATGGAATTATAGATAGTGTAGTGAGGTTTGCAAAATGAATAAAATGCAAGGGCATCAAATTAGTCCTGAAACAATGGCTCGGTATGCCAATGCTTACATTGGCTTAACTAAAGCTCGTATAATATTTGTTAATGAAGATATTACAAAAGATACTGCGTCATCATTATCGGCTCTTCTTCTTAATTATGATAATTCAAATTCGGAATTAGACATTGATATGTATATAAATACAAATGGTGGTGATTCTGCAGCATTAGCAAATATTTATGATGTAATGCAAATGATAAAATCTCCAATTAAAACAATTTGCGTTGGAAAAGCTTATTCAGCCGGTGCAGTTTTATTGGCTGCCGGAACAAAAGGCAAAAGATATATTTTTGAGCATGCAAAAGTAATGATTCATGGTATTCAGTGTTTATTCCCAATTGCTGGGGATACAGATCAAGTAGGTTCTAAGAATTATTTTGAATTTCTCAATCATCACAATGACAGTATTATGAAAATTTTGGCTAAGCATTGTGACCAGCCAATGGCTAAAGTTAGGGAAGATTGTAAAAGAGATGTATTTTTGGATGCTAAAGCTGCTATAAAGTACGGAATTGTAGATCATATTTTATGAAAGTTTTTATATTATCCTATTCGCATTATGAAGAATATACGCCATATTTGTTTTTTGGACCTGATTCATATACTAAAGAATCATTTGTCGAATTAACTGATAGTTTATTAGATGTTTGTGTAGAAAAATGTATAAATGATGAAAAATCAAAGGATTTTTTAGCAGGTTGGATTGGTTGGCATTGTATTGTAAATCAAATGAAAAGTGAAATTTTAAATTATGGATTTACACCAATTGAACCAATATGTAGCGATTATTGGGGTAGTAGTATTATAAGGAAAGAAAGTGATGCTAAAGGTTGGCAATATGGTAATTTTAAAGGATTATCTGAAAAATCCACTAAATCATTAATTACTTATAATAAAAATTTTGAAGAGTATATGGAAACTGAAGAATATAAAATGAAAATGGGGGCGTTTTTACCGCACAAACAATAAACTAATAATTTAGCATTGTTTTTATGATAAAAGTAGCCAGAAAACAGTCTAATGATCCTGTTCAAGAGAAATTGCGATCTAAGAAAGATAGTTGGAATGCGGCTACTAAAGAGCTTATAAATAGAATTATTGCTTTTAAAAGAGCAATAAATGGCAGAGGTGATGCTAAGTATTCATTGCCGACTTCAAAAATTCAAGATCCTTTTGAAAATGAGGTAATATCTTTTCTAAATAATTTGGCTTCAAATTTTGAGGCAGTTACTTCTGAAGCTGCAAAAATAATAGCAGATCAAGAAGCTTATTCCAAATCAAGACAGCAGCCTAAACCCAAAGTAGCTTCATTAAATGTTGAGGCTTCTAATAAATTTACTCGTATGTGGGCTTATATTAAAAGTCCATTTTTAAGCGATGAAAATAAAAAATTGCGAATTAGTTTGCTTAAAATGATGGCTGAAATTGATAAATTATTAAAAGATCTCGAAGGAGAAGCATTATCTTTTAGCGATAATTCCATTAAAAATATGGAAATATCAGTTTCTAAGATAGAAAATAAAATTGCTATTTTATCACAAACATTTTCAAGTTTAATAAATATTGATAATGAAAAAGAATCAGACATCATTAATAATGGTGATGCTGATTCGGATGTTAATGATTTAATAAAAGATTTATATTGCGCTTCAAATGTTGATGGTATTTCAAGTGAAATAATATCAAGAATAGTTTTTTTGACTGGAAGATATAAATCTGCAAAAGATAATAATCATAAAAAGGTTATTGGTGAGCAAATAATTGTTTTTCATAAAAATTTATTAGATAAACTTAACAGTGAAAATAAAACAAATTACACTAAAATAAGTGATTTTATGGGTGTAATTAAAAATCCTGTGGCACCACTTGTCCCTACAAAAAATGTAGATGGTGGTGAGAATGAAGACGCAGATTTAAATAAAGTAGCTGCTAATTTTGTTACAAAATGGCTTAAAAAGCAAATACATGAGAATAATCCGTTTGATTCAACTTCATCATCAAGATTGGGAATTTATGAGTCTATTAAAGATATACGCAGTGTTTTTGATCAATTGATGTCAGAATTAGAGTCTAAATTAGACCCAAATTCAGTAAAATCTTTGTTATTAGGTATAATTCAATTATTTAAAACTCTTAAAAGTAAATTAAAGCCTTTATCAAATTATATTGAAGTTTTAAAATATGATAAATTTAATAATCTTATTGATTCTGAAAAATCCTTAAAAGATAAATATAAAATGCAAGAAAAAGAGAAAAAGGATTTTGAGAGAAAAATTCGCAATAAAATAAATCGAGATTTATTGAGTGTAGATAAGAGTAAATAATGTTAAAAGGTCATTTATATATAAATGATGATGTTTTACCAACATTATTGGCTGTAAGTAATGAGGAGCAAACTGCAGGATTAATGTTTGTAGAGCCTCCAACACCAATTATGTCGTTTGTTTATAGAACGGCACAAGTTAATAAATTTTGGATGAAAGCAACTCCGTCAGAGCTTGATATTGTTTTTAGCATTAATGGGAAAATAACAAACATATGCAAGGGCGAACCCCATTCTACCAAATTAATAGGAGATGACTTTCCAAGCGATTTGGTTGTAGAATTGCCATATGGAACGTGCGCTAAATTGAATGTTAATGTTGGGGATTCTATAGGTTTAGTTAAAAATGTAGATAAGCTGCATCAGCTCCACGAAATTAAAAATAATTTATTAAAAGATTTTTAAATTGCACGCACTTGTAATGAAAAAAATAAAAATTACATTGTGTATACATGGTGCAAAAAGTACAAGAAATAAACTCAGTATTTAAATCTTTTAAATTGTCGGCAGAGTGTTTGAATTATAATGAAATAAATGATTATTGTTCTTATGATGTTAAATTGCTCGGTAAAACAAGAATAAAAGATATTGAAAAATTCAGTAATGAAATTGGTTTAAGTCTTAAATCTCCTTGCAAACCAAGCATTAAGTTAATGCCGCATCTTGGAATTTTAAGGCTTGAATTTTGTAAAAATTTTACAAAATCAATTAATTTATTTGAAAATTTACCTAAGTCGCCATTAGATGGTGATTTACAATGTTTTTTAGGTGAAAACACTGAAGGAAAGCAAACATGGTTAGAACTTGGCAAATCTCCACACGTATTGATTGCTGGAACTACTGGCTCTGGAAAAAGCACATTATTGCATACAATTATAGCTAATTTATTATTTTATCATAAAGCAAAAATATGTTTAATGGATCCTAAATGTATTGAATTTTCAAAATATGCTAAATTAAATAAAGATAGTTTATATGTTGCAGAAGAGTATGTAGAATGTTCGAAAATGATAAATGCTCTTTGCGCTGTAATGGAGCAAAGATATTTTGCTCTAAAAGATAATAATGTTAAATTTCCACCAATTGTAATAGTTATTGATGAATTTTCTGATTTAATAATGCAAGATGAGACAAAAGAATTTTATCATTCATTATGTAAATTATCTCAAAAATGTAGAGCTGCCCGAATGCATATAATATTGTCAACTCAAAGACCATCTGTGGATGTTATTAGTGGCGCAATTAAGGCTAATTTTCCTGTAAGAATATCTTGTAAAGTTGCATCAGGCGTGGACTCTAAAGTAATTTTAGATCAAACTGGAGCTGAATCGTTATTTGGAAAAGGCGATGCATTTATTAAAAACAATGATGGAAAATTAGAGCGTTTTAAAGCGGCATATACTACTGTAGAACAAGTATGCGAAAAATTTAAATGATTAAATATTTGTGCGAAGGTTGTAAATTTTTAGGAATTCACAATTTTTGTGAATATAAAAATAATCTTTTATATTGCAAATTATGTAGTAATTCTGATAATGTATCTATAAAAAATACATTTTCTACTTTTTCTAAAAGTGGATATTGCTGTAAATACTGTAAAAGATTTATACCAAATCCATTAAATAATCAAGATTATATTATTTGTCCGTATGATTGTATATTTTCAGGAAGATTTAGAAATTTAAAAAAACAAAATTGTGAAAGTTTAGAATTAGATGATAATAGTACATCTTTAAATAAATCGAAAGAATATATTGCTGTAGAAAATGCAATAGAGTCAAGAATTAGTTATTATAATTATGTTTCTACTATAGAATTTACAAAACATCATAAATTGTCGGTTTTAGAATCTTTTTTGTTTTATTTGAAGAACAATCAAGATGATTTAATAAATTATCTATTTTTTAATAAAAGAGGAATTAATATACAGAATAAAATATATAAAAAGTATATTTCTATTTTAGAATTAAAGCTTCCTATCTCTTTTAAAAAAAATAAAAAAACATATATTATAAATTCTTTATTTGATAGTAATATTGAAATATTTTCTGGATTATCTAATTTTGAAACAATAGTGAAAAATGGAATTATAGATAATAAGACTAAGGAAATTTATGTTGGTGGGAGAAGTGGATTTTATACCAAACCATATTTTATAGGAAAATTAGTTGATGTTGTTGATATTCAAACAAAGTCAAGTATATTGAATGCTGTAAAAGATTATAATTTTAATAATATTTTTATAAATGAAAAATTTAACGATCGAAAAGTCAATGTTATTCATTTAAGAACAATGCCGCATTATCAGGGCGGCGGAATGACATATGTGAACAGAATGAAAAATGAAATTGTTGGTATATTGAAAGAAGATAATGTATAATTTTTTTCACACATTTCAATTAAAATCTCGTTGTAAGTATTGTTTATCAGAACCAAGTGTATTTTCAATATCTTATGATAAAGAGAAACCAAAGAACATTTCTTTGTGGATTAAAAATTCAATTGGATTTATGGATGATGAACTTATTTTTAGGGGTTATTCTTTAAAAGAATCATTTAGTTTGACTTGTTTAAAGACCTCATATAAATCAATAGATGTGTCTTATTATAAAAATCATTCTGTTTTATATGGTTTTGCTATTAAAGAATATTTGTATTGTAAATGTAGAAAAACAATATGGGTGCATGCAGACATTGAAAATTTATTTAGAAAGCATATTATGCAGAGAAAATGCAAATACGGAATTTCTGGATAATCTATTTTTAACTTCATTTTCTAACATAATAAAATTATCCGCAAGTTCTTCAAATGAACGCCATTGTTTGTTAATTAAATTAAAGCAAGAATAGTAAGATAGTCTTGCTAATGTACTATAATACTCCTCAGATGCATTTGTTAAAAATTCTGGAAATAAACTTTTAGTAAAAAACACCCAATCTCCAATTTCTTGAAACGAAGAAAAGTCTTGCTTTTCTTTTGCACGTGCGTACAATAGAGTTACACTATCTTTAGATAAATCCGAATCGGATTTTTTGTATTTATCGTAAATACTGACGATATATGCTTTGGTATCATAATGGCATGGCAAGTCATGCAGCGTTTCGTTAAAAAAATCATTAAGATTTGCACGTATAATCACAAATAAATATTAAATTATTGAGAGAATTAAAATGAAATTAGTTATAGTAGAATCTCCTTCAAAAGGCGAAACAATTCAAAAGTATCTTGGTAAAGATTATATTGTTACTGCAAGTAAAGGTCATATTACAGAATTAGCCAAAGGCGGAAAGCATGGTCTTGGAATTGATTTTGAAAATGGATTTAAGCCTCATTATATATTGATGAATGATAAAGTAAACACTTTAAATGAAATAATGAGATTGGCAAAGAAATGCGATCAAATTTTAATAGCATCTGACCCAGATCGTGAAGGAAATGCAATTGCTTGGCATCTTCAAGAAAGATTAAAAGATTTAGAAATACCAATTAAACGATTGATTTTAAAAGAAATAAATAAAAAGGAAATAGCTAAATCTTTAAAAAACACAGGAGAGGTTGATTTAAATTTATTTAGATCTCAAGAAGCTCGTCGAGTATTAGATCGTATCGTGGGTTTTAAAGTTTCTCCATTTTTAATGAATTTTTTTGGACCTAATTTATCTGCAGGTCGTGTACAATCTGTTGTTACAAGAATGGTAATAGACCGCGAAGCTGAAATAGATAGTTTTGTTCCTGAGAATTTTTGGAACATTAGTGCTACATTGTCTGTTGATGGTCAAAATGGATTTGATACAAAATATGACACTCGTGTAACAGATCAAAAAACGGCTGATTCTGTTGTAAAATCTATTACGAATAAAGACTTTATTGTTTCTGATGTGATTTCTGATGAAGAGCGAAAAAATGCTCCTCCACCACTTATTACATCAACATTACAACAAATGATGTCAAAAATCTTTAGTATACCAGCTGACAAAACAATGAAAGCTGCACAAAAACTATATGAACAAGGATTTTGTACATATATTAGAACAGACTCTGTTAGAGCAAGTGATGATGCAATTTCTGATTTGCGAGATTATTTGAAAACAAATAATTTGTCAGCGTCAACAAAAACAAATCTATTTAAAAATAAAGATGCTTCTCAGGATGCTCACGAATGTTTAAGACCGACTGATTTAAGTGTAGATCCAAATACTCCAGCATTGATTGATCCTGCCGAGAAAAAAGCATATGAACTAATATGGAAGTATTTTGTTGCCAGTCAAATGTCACCAGCGATTTATAGTACTTTAAAAGTGATCGCGCACGTGGACACGGACGCGTCTATAAAAGTAAAAGCTACTGGTAAGGCTCTAAAAGATCCCGGCTATTTATCAATATTAGATTTTTCTTCAAATTCAACATCTAAAATAGACATTCCTTTGCTTAAAAAAGGAGATGTGTTAAAATTATTTGGTAAATCCCCAATAAAATCTGAAAAAAAACAAACTCAACCACCTCCACGATATTCAGAGTCAGATTTGATTAAGGAGCTTGAGAAAAAAAATATTGGTCGTCCGGCAACTTATGCGGATATTTTATCAAAAATTACAAATAGAGATTATGTTTTGAAAAATGGCAATGTCTATAAGCCAACAGAATTGGGTAAAAAAATAACAAATGTTTTAACTAAATTCTTTCCATTTATGGATTATAGTTATACTGCAGATTTAGAGAAACAATTAGATGATATTGCGGAAAATAAATCCAATTATTTAGATATGTTAAATAAATTTTACAAACCATTTAATGAACAATTGAATAAAGCATATTGTAGTTTTGGATCAAAAATTTGCAATAAATGTAATTCTCCAATGATTATAAGAACTTCAAAGCAGAATAAAAACTTTTTTGGATGCATTAATTTTCCAAAATGTAACGGCATTCAAAATTGCGAAGAAAATAATGACATCAGTAAATGATAAGATAGTTGAATTATCTCACTCAATACATAATATTGAGTTACAAATTTCAAAATTAAAATCAATACAAAATAAATTTAATAAATTTGAAGTGTGTTTTTATGATGGAAGAAGGTTTAAAGATGGTATTTGTTTTACGCAAGAGGTTAATGATATAGCTACACATGTAGATTTTTACACATCATGCTCTTGTTGTGCAGATGCGGCATTATATTGTTCTCCATATGTTTTATTTGATGGGAATAAAGTTTATTGTGACCCAATTGAATATCATATAGGTGATTGTGCATTTAATGGAGGATATTATTTTGAAGAAAATTATTTGAACGTTGTAAAAAATAAAAATATTAGCAGCCGTGTTATAGAGATTATTGAAGAATATAAGAGTAAAAATTCTTATGAAGCATTTGAAAACCTTGGAGAAAATGAATCTGAATGAATAAAGCCAAAGATGTGTTTTTGACATCATTTGATGTGGAAAAACAAGAAAATTTATCTGCTGAGAAGCTTAATGAATATTTTACTCAAACATCATATAATGATGTTTCAGATATTTTTGATGAAAAAGATTATAGTGATATTGATGATAATAGACCATTAACAGATTTTATACCACTTATGAAGTGGGTAGAATTGCATTTTTCGCAAGCTTTAAAAGATAAAGTAAATTTAAATAAATTTATACACAACAATATAATTATTGATGGTCAATTTTTACAATTTTGTAAAGAGAAAAATATTGAAGTAAAATGCTTATATAAAGATGCGGTAGTTTCTTGGAATACAACAAATAAATTTGAAAAGTTCTTTCTTCAAGGAGTTTTCTTAGTAAAATCAAAAGATTGCGAATTTATACATTCTGCTTTATTTCATAAAGGCAATCAAAATGAAGATGAGATTGGCTTTTTTGTTATAGCTTCTGAAAAAAATTATGAACCTTATATAAAAATAAGAAATTCTTTTGTTGAGTGGGTAACATTAAGAGATCGTGGCAATCTTAGTATAAAAGTTTTTGATGGAGAGGAATTGCCATATGAAAAAGATCATACTTGGGAAGATTTGTTTTTACCAGATTCATTAAAAAAAGAAGTTCGTTCTATGGTGGAATCTTTCTTAGCATCTAAAGATTTTTATAAAGAAAAGAAAATACCATGGAAAAGAGGCATTTTACTTCATGGTCATCCAGGATGTGGAAAATCATCTTTAATAAAAACATTAATTTCAAATTATAATTTTAAGCCAGTTACAATTGCGCCAGCTCCAACTGATGAAATGATTAGGTCGGCATTTGCATATGCAGAAGGACAAGCTCCATCTTTATTGTATTTTGAAGATTTGGATTCTTTGCTTGATCGGATCGACATTTCTTCATTTTTAAATCTAATGGATGGTGTTGCAGCTAAAAATGGCATGCTCGTCGTTGCTACAGCAAACGAAATTAATAAATTGAAAGCAAATATAACAAATAGACCATCTCGATTTGACAGGAAGTTTGAGCTTCCATTGCCTGACGAAAAGATGTGTAATCAATATCTAAATAAATGGTTTGGTAAAATTATTACAACTGCAAAATGTAAATCTTTATCAAAAACAGCATTGCAAAATAAATTTTCATATGCTCATTTAAAAGAATTATATATTTCATCAATGTTCGAAGCCATATCTCATAACAAAAAAGTTCCTTCGAATGCAGATATAGATAGAGCAATGAAATATCTAATTAAAGAAAAAGTAATGATGTCTGGAAATCAAATTGATACAAATAAGTATTTTGAATAGGAAAAATAATGAGTAAATATAATAAAAAAGTTTTAGATACGAACAATCAATCAGCTTATGCAAATATTGAGCCAGTAGAGGCAAAACCATTAGAAGTTAAGGTTTTTAATAATTTTGAAAAAGCAATGAAGGCATTTCGAGCTCTTGTGCAAAAAGAGCGCGTTTTGTCAATATATAAAGAAAAGCAATTTTATGAAAAGCCTTCAGATAAAAAGCGCCGTAAGCGTAATGAAATGAAGCGTAAAATGATGGAATTAAATTCTGAAAATCAACCATCAGATAAGAAAAAATCATCTAAAGATAAGGTTGATACGGATAAGAGTAATGGATAAAAAAGAAAAATATGTTCCGAATTATGTGAGAGAAAATATAAAGCCAGTTCCATTTGAAAGTAGAACTGGCATTTCAAAACCACATTATTCTAAAAATATGCCATATATAGAGGCTCCATTATCTGCAGTAAGAGATTGTATACCTAATGTTGGTAATAATGTAGAACAAAGTTGGGTTGGCTTAGATTCTCATATAATTGATGATATGAATTTAGATTCTGGCTTTAATGAAGTGTCTGAGTCTGAATTAATTGAATTTTTAGAAGATGATTATGTTAAATCAGAATCTATTGGTGATTATGTTTTAATTTATAAAGGATCTATTATTTCATCTGGGACTTTAGATTATGTTCAAAATGAAGTAAAGCAAATGATTTTTGGTACACATGATTTATGTGATGGTGTAAATATAGATACAGAAGATTTAATTGTTCTTAAAAAAGTTCAAATTAAAGTTGGCGTATTTTTAGGAGATTGAGGTTATCTTGGAAAAAAGAAAAGCAACAGAGGTTCTTTTAGATATAGAATCTAAAATAGACCAGCTTGTTAATATGTATAAAACTTTATCTTTTAATATTTCTATTTTGTCTAACAAGTTAAATAAAATTGGTAATGTTATAGTTTCTTCTGAAAATACTAATGTTCCAGTTATTGAGAGCGTTGAAAAAGAACAAGTTGAAATAAAGAAAGAAAATGCTTTGCCATTATCTCCAAAGCCAATCTTAGATAAAAGAAATGATAGGTTTGGAAAGCAAAATACTGTTAAACAAAATAAAAACTCAGAGATAGTACTTCCAAAAGAAGGTTTAAAAAATAATTCCGATTCAAGTAAAATTGTTGTAGTACAAAGAATTGTAGATAAAAATGGAAAATCTGTATTTTTAGCAGATGTTGACATTTCAAATGTTGAAGATAATTCGCTGACTTTTAAGGCTCGAACTAATGGCGCCGGAAAATGGCAAGCTCAATTGCCGCCCGGCACATATAAAGTTCTAATACGTAAAAGAGAAGCATTATCTCAAACTTCTATAGAATTTGAACAAACTGTATATGTTGATAATTCTGAAAGCATATTGAATTTAGATATGATTGTAATAAAATGAGCACTAATAAATTTCAAGTTATTATAGCAGATCCTCCATTTGGATTTTCTGATAAATTATCTATGTCTGATGTTGCGAGAGGAGCCACATCAAATTATTCAACTATGTCAATTTCTGATATAAAGGCGTTGCCTGTTAAAGATATTGCTGATCCTAATGGAGCAGTATTGGCACTTTGGGTTCCAAGTAGTTTGTTGTCTGATGGTTTAGATATTATGAAGTCTTGGGGTTTTACTCAAAAACAAACTTATATTTGGGTGAAAACAAAAAAAGAGCCCCTTAAGGATTTAAATTCTGCAATTTTTAAGTCTATAAAAGCTAAAGATGCAAATATTTTAATATCTAAAGTTAAATCTGGATTAAAATTATTATTTGATGATTTTAATTTTAATGATATTTTAGCCTTTGGAATGGGTAGATTATTTAGACAAACTCATGAAATTTGTTTGATTGGAACAAATAATAATGGAATTTATAAAATATTAGAAGATAAATCACAAAGATCTGTATGTTGTGAAATAAACCAAGGACATTCTATAAAGCCTAATAATTTGCATGAATCATTAGAATTAATGTTTCCGACAGCTAAAAACAAATTAGAATTATTTGCTCGACGTACCCGTTCAGGATGGTTATGCTTAGGTAATGAGAGTCCACAATCTTTGGGATTAGATATAAGAGATTGTTTAGAGAAATTAAAATGAATAAAACGTTATTGCTGGGTGCCAGCTATGAAGTATTATATTTTATCGATTATAAAAAAACAATTAAGCATTTAGTAAAAAATAAAGTTGAGATTGTTTCTTTTTGGGATAATACAATTTCTTTTGGAAATGGAGAAATTCAATATCCATCAATTGTAAGATTATTAAAACAACCTAATAGATATTATTTTAATAATAATTTTAGCAGGAAAGCTTTGATAAAAAGAGACAATGCTACATGCCAATATTGTTACGTAAAGCTTTTAAATTCAGAAATTACAATGGATCATGTGTTGCCAAAGGCACAAGGCGGAGGAACATCTTTTGTAAATTGCGTTGTAGCTTGTAAAACTTGCAATAATAAAAAAGATAATCGCACTCCAGAACAAGCTAATATGAAATTACTTAAAAAACCAACATTACCGTCTTTTACCGCCGTAAAAAAGAATTTAGATAATCCTGATATTTGGCATAAAGATTGGGATGGATTCCTAAATACATAATAATATCATACATTTGCAATCGCTATAAATAAGCATAAAATTAATAGATATGATTAAAAACACATGATATAGTATCCTAAATAGGAGAAAGTCATGGTTGAAACAACATCTTGTAATTGTATTGTTTGTGCTAAAGAGTTCGATAAATCAGAACTTAATGATTTGGCTTTTTCCAAAATTAATCTTACTAAATTTAAAATTTGCAAGGGTTGCTTAGATATGTGTGATCCGGCAACAGATTATAAAGAAGCTCGCGACATAATAAATTCTTATGTAGATAATGCGAATTCAAAATTATTGTTTGCTGAAGCTAAAGATATGATTAAATCAATTAAAGTTGCAAAATAATTACATTATTTTCTTTTTCATCATCTTTATCTTTTTTAGGTTCAATAATAAATTCTTCTATAAATAAAGGAATAAATTTTTCCTTTTTCTTGATTTTATCAATTTTGTGAATGTAAGGTATGTATTCCATTAAGACCTAATAAAATGCAATAATAATACGATGTTTTGTAATAATTGTTCTAAGTTGAATTTTTTGTATACACAAAAAACATGTATGAAGTGTAAAGCTGCTGTACTTAATAATATATCAGTTTTGTGCGAACAATGTTCTGCTACAAATTTAACATGCTCTGTTTGTCTTAAAAAAATTCATAATTCAAAATTTAAAATAAGTAATTCTGGCGGATGTAAAGGTTGCGGCAGCTAAAGATATAGTAGATATTGCATGATTATAAAAAATAACGTAGATAAGTTACGTGTAAAATGCGAAGACGTTTCTGAAAAAGAAGTAGCTGATTTAATATATTTATTGGAGCGCGAGCTAAAAGAAAGCGAAAAAAATGGCGCGCCTGGAATTGGTTTAGCTGCACCTCAAATAAATATAAATAAAAATATCGCTATTGTTCGAATAGATAATAATAACCGAGTAAATTTAGTTAATTGTAAAATTGATAAAATGTACGATCCTGTTATATTTAATGATGAGGGTTGCCTTTCTTTTCCTGGTAGGCTAGAAAATACTACCAGGTACAAGGAAGTTCATATATCAAATAATTTGGTTTATCCTAATAAATTTATTGCAACCGGATTAATGGCAGTTGTTTGTCAGCATGAAATTGATCATTTGAATGGTAATTTATTTTTTGATCATGCTATTAAAACAAATCAATTAATATCTGGTAAAAAAATAGGTCCAAATGATCCGTGTATTTGCAATAAAATAGACTTACTTACTGGTAAAATTAAAAAATATAAGAAATGTTGTGGTAAATGAAAAAAGAAGAAAATTTAGAAATGATTAATTTAAGCCTTGCTGAATGTTTAATTAGAATTTCAGCTCTTGAAAAATTATTAGTGTCCAAAAATGTATTTACTCAAGAAGAACTTACTGAAGAAGTAAGTAATTTGTCTAAAAGTTTAATTGAGACTATGCAAAATTCAAGCGGAAATTAATGTTTTCATTAATTAATGAGCATGAATTAAAGTTTAATGGAATAAACGCTTTGTATTTTTATGCTGATTGGATGCCACAACATAAAAAAATGACAAGCATGATTTCTAAAATTGAAGAATTGTATGATGCTAAATTTGTGGCAATAGATGTAGATATATTTAAAAATATAAAAATTCAATATAATATTACTAAAATTCCAACAATTGTAATTTTTAACGAATATGATGAAATAAAAAGGGTGCACGGTTTGCCACTTACCAGTGGGCTAAAAAAGATTTTTAGTGATATATATTATCAATATAGGAGCAATTCAAAATGACAAAAAAAGAAGATTCTACAGTTGCAGTAAAAGAAGTTAAAGAGTCGCAAAAGACACAAGCTACCAAAATTTGGGAAGAAATTAAAGATCTTAATTTAGATATGTTTTCTCTTCCAGATCAGTCGGTAGAAAAACATTGCAAGCCAGTAACTGTTGAGCCAACCAAATTATATTTAACTTATACCATTAGTTCTGTTTTGCCAGCTCTTGAAGCGGCAATAGGTCCTAAATATGAGATTGAGCAAGCTCAAAATTATATTATAGTTTCTAAGAAATAAGGATTATTATGCCATTCGAAGATGATTATGAAGATTTAAATCCTCCCAAAAAAGGTGTAAAATCTCAAGGAAAATCAATATTTGATAATAAACCAAAGAAGCCTTCACAAGAAGAGTTTTTGTCTGCAGCTACTAAAGATAATGAAAAATTAGAAGGTTATGATGCAATAGCTCGTGATTTAACTGTTCAATTTAAAAAAGCGATTGAAGATAAAACTTTGCCGCAAAATAAAAATGTTTTCGCTGTTGAAGTAGAAAATGAATTAATTACAAAAATGATTAATTTGGCAATTCAAATTAATCAAGACCCAAATGTAATTGAGGGTATGGGATCTGTGGGTTGGCTTGCAATGATCTTAAAAAATCTATTAAATAATAGAGATAAAATTAATTTACTAGAATATTCGAATCAAATTTTGGAAAAGAAAATAAAAGAGCGAGATGATAAAATTGATGAAATTTTATTAAAACTTGACAGCAAGTAATTTCATGTCTAAAATAATAACAAAAGATTCATTATTGTTTTTGGTATCTGAGGAAAAAGAAAGATTTAGCAGGTATTCTCAATTATGTGCACAATATCAGACGAACTTGGATCCGATCTTAGTGGCGCGTCATCATGGGAGGATGGAGACGATAGCTCATTTATTGATGGAAAACTTCAATTTAAAGATTTAGCAAGAAAAGCAAATTCAGTTTCTATATTAAATATATTTAATAATTATAATTTAAAAGTAAGCGAATCAAACAGAAAGATCGTGTGTCCATTTCCAAAGCACAAAGGCGGGAAAGAGATAACAGGATCTTTTCTTTATTATCCGAAAACTAATACTTTTTGGTGTTTTGGTTGTCATACTGGAACAACTCCTATTGATTTTGTTGCAGTTATGGAAAATATTTCTAAAACAGATGCAGCTAATAAAATATTAAAAATGTATTCTTATAATGCTGATGAAGAATTTTCTGATTTAGCAGATTACTCTCATAATTTTGAGGAATTAGTTAATTTTTCAAATTATGTGCGAGAGATTATGCGTAATAATTCTGAAAATGAAGATTTTGTAAATTTTGTAGAAAAAAACACATCTTCATTTGATAACTTAAATAGTAAATATCGTTTAGATGATAATGCGTTAAAGCTTATTATAAGCAATATTAAACAAAGGATTGATAATTATTTATGTCGGTTTTAATTTTAGGCGATGTTCATATAGGCAAAAATATAAATTTAGGCAAGATGAGCGCTGGTGCATCTTTAAACTCAAGAATATCCGATCAGCTTTGTTTGTTAGATTGGACATTGGATAAAGCTTTAGACTCCGAAATAAATGACATAATAATTACCGGAGATATTTTCGAAGATCCTAAGCCACACCCACAAATAATTACATTATTTATATCTTGGTTAAAAAAATGCCAAGCAAATAATGTAAAGGTACATATTGTTGCTGGAAATCATGATATTTTAAGGACTGGAAATTTTTATATATCAGCATTAGACATAATAAGTGAATGTGAAATGGATAATATTTTTATTTATAAAGATATTGATACTGTTATTATTGATAATGCTGCGTATACTTTCATGCCATTTAGGGATAGAAAATCATTTAATTCAGAATCTAATTCTGAGGCTTTATCAATTTTGCATGAAACTCTTAAGTATGAATGGGCAAGTATACCATTAACTTATAAAAAAATAATTGTTGGACATTTAGCAATAGAAGGTTCTCTTTTTATTGGCGATGAAGTTGATGATATATCAAATGAATTGTTTTGCCCTGTTTCGATGTTTGAAAATTTTGATTATGTTTGGATGGGACATGTTCATAAATTCCAGGTTTTGTCTAAAAAAACAGACGCCTGCTATGTAGCTCACATAGGTAGCATGGACATATCTAATTTTGGAGAATCCGAGCAAACTAAAAAAATTGCAATTGTTTCTCCAAATAGCACAACACCATTTGAGTACATTGATATTCCTAATAGGGGAATGAAGAAAATATCAATATTGATACCAGATGATGCTGAGGATGCTACTAAATATTGTCTTGATGAAATTGAAAAAGTAAAGAATTTAAATAAAAACATAGTTAAAGTAGACATTAATTTGCCTGCAAATAGCAAGGTAAATAAAAAAGAAATAGAGAAGCTCCTTGAAAAAAAGGGAGTATATAGCATTTCAAGTTTTTCAGAATCAAAAAAAATTTCAATGGTTAAAAAAGAAGGTTCTGAGGCTCTTAATAATAAAATTAATATAACTTCAGGTATAAAACATTGGGCTGAAACCCAACTTCTTGAAGAAGATAGGGCTGATTATATAGAATTAGCCAATGAAATTAATACGTTATACGAATCTGAAATTAAATCATGAACCCAATTAAACTTATAATAAATGATTTTGGTCCACATGGTAAAAGCGAAATTGATTTTACTAAATTTAATGCCGCCTTAGTTGTTGGTAAAGAAAATGGCAATGATCATGTTTCAAATGGTGTTGGAAAAACAACGATATTTAAAGCCATAGAATATGTTTTATTTAATCAAGCGGGCACTAATTTAGAGAAAATTGTTAGGCATGATGCAAATTCATGCAAAATTATATTGTATTTTGAAACTGATGGCAATTTATATAGAATATCAAGATCTCGTACTAAAAAAGGTATAAACGATCTTTCATTTCATATTCGAACCGAAATAAGTGCAGATGATAGTGATGTTTTTGTAGATAAAATAGAAAAAGATTCTGTAATATGGCGCAATATATCAGGTCGTAGAACTGCAGATACTGAAGACGCAATAGAAGAAATAATTAAAGTAAATTACAAAATGTTTGCTAATACATCTCATTTCTTACAACAAGATTTGGGTGGATTAAGTACTTTAACTGCTGAAAAAAGAAAAACTTTATTAAGAGAAGTATTTCACCTACTAACTTATTCTAAATTAGAAAAAATAACAAAAGAACAACAAAGTGCATTATTAAAAAGCATAGAAAAAGACGAATATCTCATTGATTCTTTAAAATCTTTAGATGAGGATATTGTAAAAGCAAATGATTTATTATCTCAAAATACATCTGATGCAAAGTCATTAAAAACAGATTTATCTAATTTGGAAATTTCTCACACTGATAAAAATAAAGAATTTGATTTAGTGAACAATCAATTACTTTTAATTAGTGAAAAATTTAATTCTATTAAGGGTAAAGAAAAATCAATTAAATATGATATTGAAAAAATTACAAAATCAATAGGAGATTTTTCAGTAAAAAAGAAAAATGCCTCTGACGAAGCAAAGTCATTAATATCTAAAATTTCTCTTATAAAAGATGAAATTAATGATTTAAAATCAAAATATGATGAAAATCTTATAAATTCTCTAAAATTAGAAATGGATAATAATAAGATAAAAATAACAGAAAATAATGTAGCTATAAAAAATAATACTATTAAATTAGAGGAGTTAAGCATTCCGCTTCCTACAGGAAGTACATGTAGCCATTGCAGATCTATTCTTACAGAAGAACATAGACTATTAGCAAAAATAGATATAGATAAAAGTATTGCTTCTGTAAAAAAACAAATAAATGAAGCTAAAAAACAAAATGAAGATTTGAATTCATCTCAAAAAGCAAATTCTGACAAAATAAACGAATTAATTAAAATTAATGATAAGATTGCAAAACTATCAGAAAATACAATTCTGTACAACAACGATATAAATTCTAAGAAAGAATTATATTCTGAATATAATAGCCTAATAAATAAATTAAATGATGATTTATTATTAAAAAATAATGAATTATTAGAAATTAATAAAGAATTAGAGCTTTGTGATTTAGGTGCCATTTCTGACTTTGATAGCAAAAAAACGGTACTTCTTAAGGAAGTGCAATTTTTAAAGCAAAATATAGAAAATAAAAATAAAGCACTATTAGAAATTAGCAACAAAATAGCTGTTTTAAATCATTCAATTTCTACATATAAAGAAAATTTATTGAAACGAGATGATGCTGAAAAAAATATAAAAATTAATCGTAAGAAAAATAAAGTATACGACGCTGTTATTAAATCATTTTCTTCATATGGAATACCCAATCTAATAATCCAAAATGTATTGGATGATCTTCAAAATGAATCAAATGAAGTGTTAAATAGAATAAGACCAGGATTACAATTATCATTTGTTGTTGAAAAAGAAAGATCTGATGGTGTTCTTGATGACACCTTAGATATTAAATATTATCTAAATAATAGAGACCTTGATTATGGTATGTTGTCGGGAGCTCAAAAAGTTTCTGTTGCATTTGCCTTAAAATTAGGCTTAGCTTTCTTGCTTCAAAAGATGTTTGGAGCCGAAATTAAACTTTTGTTGCTCGACGAAATTGATCCGGCATTGGATAAAGTTGGAGTTGATGCTTATGCAGAAATTGTAAAGTCATTTCAATCAGATTTTAAAATATTGGTAATAACTCATAATGATCGGTTAAAAGATAAATTCTCACACGCTATAGTTGTAGAACAAGATAGTTCGGGAGTCTCTTCCGCCAAAGTTCAAGAAGTTTGGTAATTATGTATAAAATAGCAATTTTAGGAAAAGCTAATTCTGGTAAAAATACGATAGCTAAATTAATAGTAAAATCTTTGATTGAATCTGATGGAGAAATGCAAAAATTTATATACGCATTCGCAGATCCTATTAAAGAAATGTTACGATTAATGTTTCCAGATATTCCTAAAAAGCATATATATGGTTCATCAAAATTTAGAAATTCTGTAATTAATGGCGCAAAAAATAAAAATGGCGAACCTCTTACAATAAGGCAAGCTTTATTGGATATTGGTACAGAATTAGGAAGATCTTATAAAGATTCTGTTTGGTTAGATGCGTTTGGGCATCGGTGCGAAAAAATAAAAAATAAAAATTCCATTATTATTGTTCCAGATCTTAGATTTATCAATGAATTCAATTACTTACAAGATCGTAAATTTTTTATTATTAAAGTAAATCGAGATAATATTACAAAAATAAATCATACTTCTGAAACCGAGCAGGAATCAATATCAGATAATAAATTTAATTATGTTGTAAATAATAATGGAACGGTTTCTGAATTAAAAGAAATTGTAAAAAATAAAATATTACCGAAAATAAAGGATTTTAACCAATAGTATATTTTGACATATTTATATGTCAGATGATTTTGCTGATAAGTATAAGTTAATTGGAGAGCAGAAATTTTATAATTTTCTGTTAACTTATGCTATTAACAAATTGCTTTTGATAAAAGAAAAATCTTACAAAGGTATGAGTCCTGAATTAGAGTTATTAGAATATCATGATAAATTTTTAACTTTATATAGACGTGGCGAAGATGAGGTAAATTTAGAGCTTTCTAAAGTCTTCAGAAAAGCGGCACATAAAATATATAGATTGATGTTGAAAAAAGACATGAGCAATAAAAATTCAAGATTTATAAATTCGGTTTAATATGGCTGTAATAAGCGTAATAATTAATGAATCATCAAATCAAATAATTGCTGGAATTCCAAAAACCATAGCAATTAGCACTAATATTGCGTCAACTATATTTTATACGTTGGATGGAACAACTCCAACTATATATTCTACAATTTATACAGGACCAATTTATATGCCTACAAATCTACTTTCTGTAGAATTAAAGGTATTTGCTTCAAATGGATCTGATACTTCCCCTGTTATTACAGAAATTTATCAAACAAATATTTTACAAAATGCCAAATTAAGTCATTCTACTACTACTGCTCCAGAAGGTACTAATTATCCAAATTTATATCCGTTTGGAACTAATGCAAGTGCTCCAAATGCCAATTATTTAAATCCTGGTAATGCAGGAGTTAATGTAAATGATCCTGCGCTTCCAACCATCTCTGCTGGTTTTGATGGTGAAGGTAATCCAACAAGCCAAACCAATTTGCCATATAATTCACAAAATTATAACATTGTATATTCTAAAACAAACGCTATAGGCGAAGTAACTGTAGGCGTAGGAGATTTACCAGCTAAAGTAACTGTCAAGCCTGAAGCTTCAATACCAGAATCTTCTAATTCATATGATAAATTATTTGACCCACGCGCCCTCGTAATTTTTCAAGATATTTCTAAAGAAGATCCATCATTGCCTCCAAATATAAATAAAATGAGCTTTTCTCTTGAAGATTCTGACAGGGCTCGTTATGGAAATAATTATTTTACAGCTGGTTTAGATTCTCAACAAAATACTGGTACTTTTTTAAGATCTCATTATAATCCACGAGACAATTCAATTACGTATTACTATTTAGATACGATTTCTAATAAGTGGATTATTTCAAAAACTCCATATCAACCCAAAACCACAGCTCCAAATTTAGCGGGCATGGTTCTTTCAAAAAGCCGCAGTGCAGGTATGGTATTTCAATGGTATCCCTTCAATCGTCGCCATTTAACTTAAAATTTCGCTTGATATAGTTCACTTATATGAGTGATTTCAAATTAAGTGTATCTAAAACAAAAACTTTTATAGATTGTAAAAAGAAATATAATTTTACATATATATTAAAAATGCCAAGAAAAGAATTTGCTTTTCATACATTAGGTAAATTTTGTCATAAAGTATTGGAAGATTTTCATCAATTATATATTGATGGTTGTAAAGACCCTTATAATGAAACATTTTCTAAATGTTTTAAAAATGCAAACGTAGAATATAAAGATAGTATGACTCCTGATATGAAAAAGGAGGCAAAAGAAATACTCGTTAATTATTTAAATAATTTATATACTAATGATATTGTAAAAAAAGTATTATCTGTTGAAAAAAACTTTAATCTAAATATAGATAATAAAGTAATTTTAAATGGCATGATTGACAGAATTCAAATGGATGATGATAATATTATTCATGTTTGCGATTATAAAACGACAAAAGATGAGAAATATTTAAAAAATGATTTTTTTCAGTTGCTTACGTACGCATATGTGTTATTATGTGAAGATCCAACATTAGAGGCAGTGCGTGGCTCTTACATTATGTTGCGCCATGGCTGCAAGCCAATTACTAAAGTTTTTCCAAGAGAAGAAATACTGGCGATAAAGGATAAATATTTAAATTACGTGGATACAATACTGTCTGAAACACAGTACGAGCCCAATCCAACGTTTTTGTGTAAATTTTGTGATCATTTAGCGCTATGTCCAGAAGGACAAGAAAAAACAAATACTTCAACTGTTTTTGGTGAAGTGAGCTGGGAATAAGGAATAAAATGGAAATTCAAGTAGAAGAATTAGATTATTGTAAATTAAATGTTCATTATGAAGCATCATTAGAAGAAATTCAAAATAAAAAAAATGATATCTTAAATTTGTTTAAAGATGCGCCAGTGCCAGGTTGGAATAGAGCTAAAAAGGCAAATATTGAAGTAATTAAATTACATTATAAATCTCAAATTGATGAATCTTTAAAGCGTGCCCTCGCTGAAGATGCTTTTCACAATACCTTATTTGAAAAAGATTTAAGACCTTTAGGCTCTCCAGATTTTACAAATTTACTCTTACAAAGAGATAAATTCGTTTGCGATTTTAAAATGAATGTAAAGCCTAAATTTGAATTAGGTCAATATAAAGGTTTGGAGATTCCAAAGCCAGAAAGTAAAGATGTTAATGAGGTTGCGGAAGAAATGCTTCAACAGCTTCGAATTAAATTTGGAGAATCTGTGCCATTTGGCGATGATGATTTTGTTATGGAAAATGACAATATTATCGTTAATTATACCGGATTTATTGATGGAGAAAAAATTTCATATCTTAGCACAGAAGGTGAATTAGTTACAGTTGGGCAAAGTGAATTAAAAGAATTTGACCAAAATCTACTTGGTATGATGATTGGTGATACAAGATCTTTTGACGTCACGATTCCTGAAAATACTTTACCTTCCGTAAGTGGAAAAGTAGTTAAATTTGAAGTAACTTTAATCAATGGCTCAAAAATATTGCCTTGTGGATTAGATGATTCTTTGGCGAATAAATTTAATAAAAATTCATTCGAAGAATTACATAAAGGCGTTGTTGATGCAGCAACTGCAAGAGTAGATCAAATTAATAAAGCCAAATTATCAGCACAAATATCTCATAAATTAATTGGAGCTCATGATTTTAAAGTTCCAGAATGGCTCGCTTTGGCAGAAGCTAAGTATTTAGCTCATCAATCTCAAGTGCAATGGGATGTATTATTGCCACAAGATCAACAAAAATATATTGATATGGCAAATAATAATGTTAAATTATCTCTTCTTTTAGATAAAATTAGAGAAGATGAGCCTGAGGCACAATTGTCAGATCAAGAAACCATTGATATGGTAAAAGAATTATTGGCAAAAACAAATCCAAATGCTTCCGCAGAAGATGTTATTAAGCAAATGTCTACTAATGGAAACTTACAAGCATTATTTATTAGATTACGAGATGAATTCGTATTAGATTTTATTATTAAAAACGCAACAATTATTGAATAAGGAATATTAATTATGTCAGATGAACAAGAAACAACATTTTTTCCAGAAAAACTATTAAAGAAACTTCCAACTGGATTTACTGATGATATGGAATCTTTGTCAGTAGATGAAGTAAAAAAGAAAATCTTTGAGTATGAAGGCAACATTTATACAATTGAAAAAGCAAAAGATGCCGATCGCAAATTAAATGGAGCTAAAGATCTTGTAAAAGAGTTATCTGCTCCATATACAGAAGGTAAAAATACTCAAGCTGCACAAATTAAATACTGCTTGTTTCTATTAGAAAGTCGCGGAGTGGTATTAGATAAAAGCGATCAATAATGGAAATAGAACGTTTTGCTGTACAAGGATGTTGCGGAAAGACGTCAATTTCCTTTAAAATTAGTAAACCAATATCTAAGGATTTTTTGCCATTATTTATAGACAAAGGATTCTCTGAAGCAACTAATTTTACACAAGCTGGAATTTTCTACATAGAAAATGATTTTCTAAGAGCAAGCGGAGCTTTCGGCACAGATAGAATACAAGTTCAATGCAAAAAATCTAATTGTCAAGAAAACCTTAATGATTTCGAGGGTTTACTACACCAGTTAGGATAAACAAATGCACAAATCCCGCCAACTTTATGCTACTACGGTAAAGTTATCACAAAATTTGTCAATGATTACAACATGTTATCATGAGGCGGGACATGCAATACTTGCATTACTTATGTTTTGTAAGGTAGAATCTCTTTTTATTCAAAAAGATCGCAGAGTTAGCGGTGAGGCTAACTATAATACAATTCAAAGCGAAATAAAAGAAATTAATGATTTTGTAATATCTTCTGAAATAAACATATTATATGCAGGAATGCTTGCAGAAAAAATCTTTTATGAAGATATTACAGGATCAAAGATTTTACCAAATGTATTAAAAGATGGTTGCGAAGATGATATTAGGAAAGTATCTGATATCATTAAGAAAAATAACCTGGCTCCTCCAGGTGAAAAACGATATAGATACAAAAAAAAGATACAAAATTCAACTAAAAGGTTGCTAAATGAAAATTGGGATGCTGTGAGAGCAGTAGCCCATTCTTTATTTGAAAGAAAAAAGTTAAATTTTGAAGATTTAAAATTAATTTTAAGCAAAAAAACTCATAATTCCAAATTTTGGAAAGATCAATTTAAATATATTAATTTATTTATAGATCAAAATAAGCCACTTGACAATAAAGATATAAAAATTATTATCAAGTAAATTTACAATTAATAGCAGCATTCCCTAATATTTACACAAAACTCTCCTATAGAGTTTAAAAATCTATTTGATTTAGATGTAAATTTAATTAAAATGCAAAAGGACATAATGGATTTCGTTAATTTACATAATCATACTCATTTTTCTATTTTAGACTCTTTAATTTCCCCCAAGGATTTGTTTAAAAGAGCAGCGGAGCTGGGACAGTCCGCAGTAGCAGTAACCGACCACGGCACGTTTGCGGGCGTATGGGATGCTTTAAAAGCTTCCCGTGAAACCGGCGTCAAGATGATTGTGGGCGCCGAATTTTATTTTTCCGAAGATGTAAATAATAAAGACGAAAAATTCCGTCACGTAATTTTAATTGCTAAAAATGCAACAGGCTATAAAAATATCCTAACTCTTAATCGAAAAGGATT
>ENA-UOYA01001302-UOYA01001302.1-activated-sludge-metagenome-genome-assembly--contig:-NODE-1302-length-27314-cov-7.105433_pt1 | contig 27314 bp, 26 predicted proteins | sample MGYA00238163_ERZ764804 | MGnify/ENA primary metagenome ERZ764804 (study PRJEB28919, sample SAMN05720223) | activated sludge metagenome | isolation source: Anaerobic digester | place: Hong Kong... | reverse complement strand
CTATAAATACGGAATTGCTTTTTCCAGCCGAACAGCGTGCGATCCTTTGAGCAAGACATAATGGCCTTCGAGAGGATGTTTTTCCAATTCGTCAATCAATTCTTCCACTGTATTGAAAACCGGAAAGGGGGGATCCGATTCGTTAAAAGCTTCACCTACCAGATATACTTTGGAAAACGACTGCTCGGCAATAAATTTCAACAGGTCAGTATGCTCTTCCTTGCTGATATTGCCCAATTCTTTCATTTCACCCACAATAACGGCCTTCGGTAAAGCAGAAGGGATTTTTACAAAAAAATCCAACGCTGCCCTCATGCTGGTGGGATTGGCGTTATAAGCATCGATGATCAAATCGTTTTTTTGCGTCCGTTCGAACTGCGAACGATTGTTCTTGGGAACATACTCTTCGAGTGCTTCACTAATATATTCGGCATTAATGCCGAAATATTTGCCAACAGCAACCGCTGCCAACGCATTGTCGAAATTGAATGCACCTACCAGTTGTGTTTTCACGTGATAGGTATGCTCAAAAAAGTTCCAATCGAATTCCAAAAAAGGATGGGCCGAATATAGTTTGCCGGAAACGAAAAGTTCGGGATTATTCCTCCCGTAAAGTATACGATCCATCCCGGAAGACATTTCGCGCAACAGAGCGTCATCGCTGTTCACAAACACTTTTCCTCCATGCTCGCGGATAAAATCATAGAGTTCCCCCTTAGTCTTCTTAATGTTTTCGAATGAGCCAAATCCCTCGATATGAGCTTTCCCGATATTGGTAATCAATCCGAAATTGGGTTCGGCAATATCGCACAACAGCTTTATCTCCCCGGGATGATTTGCTCCCATCTCTACAACGCCCATCTCATGATTTTCGGTCATAGAAAGTAAAGTCAACGGTACGCCGATATGATTATTGAAATTTCCTTGGGTAAAAGCAACATTGAACTCCTTGGATAGAATGCCCGAAACCAACTCCTTTGTTGTTGTTTTTCCGTTTGTGCCGGTGATAGCAATAATGGGAATCTTGAGTTTCCTGCGGTGATAATTAGCCAGTTTTTGCAGCGTATTCAACACATCCTCCACCACAATGATCCGATTGTCGGCCGGTATTCCTTCCCATTCATCCACTACAGCATAAGCACAACCCTCATCCAACGCTTTCCCCGCAAACCGGTTACCGTTGAAATTCTCTCCTTTCAAAGCAAAAAAGATGGAATTCTTCGGGCAGTTGCGCGAGTCGGTGGCAACAAGAGGATGTTGTTTATAAATAGTGTAAAGCTCCGATATTTCCATAGCAACTTTTTACGAAAAATTACAGCCCCATTTTTTTCGCAATGACTGCAGGTAATGCATTTTTATTCACCACAATGTTTGTTGTTTTGTAACGAACAAAAGATTCCGATGCATACCATATTCCGTTGTAAGGACCGGTAATACCCCACGAATTTTTCACCATGTAATATTTGTTGCCGTTCTGATCGTTGGCTATGCCGTAAATCTGCATCCCATGATCATCAGTGGTTTGAAAATTATCGAAAGCTTCTTGACGCATCTCTTGGGTAATTGTTTTTTCCTTAAGAATTTCTCCTCCGATTTTTTCTCTCAGGGAACTGCTTTTTTCGCGAGATGAAAGCTCAAGCCATTTGGCCTGATCACTACCGGCATTTTCGGGAGCGTTTTCATCGGGCACAATGGCGATGCCTAAGCGAGAGAAACCCGGTTCGCTTACATCGGAAGCCCATGCTACCGTATACCCGTTCATGATAGCGTTATCGATGACCGCTATCATATCATCCAACGGCAAATTGTACGAATCGGCCCAACGCCAATTATCGGGTACTTCAATTGGAAACTTGGAATAAAAAGGATGATGGGAAAAAGAAGTCAGCGATACATAATCGCTCGTCTTTAATCCCAACGATTCGGCAAAACTTTGTGGGGTATATTGTTTACCGTTACACACAAATGTTTCGGGAACCTCTCCCAAATAGGCATCCAATATTTTCGTGAAACCTTCAAACCATGCGGTTGATAACGTATTGCTCTCAACAAGACTTTTCATATATCCCTTCAATACCTTATCCATTTCGCTATGATTGTGCGATTCGGAGCCGTAATGAAGACCTCGGTATACCGAATCAGGAAGGATCCCAAAATCGTCGATAGTTTCAACCACATCGGCAAACGAACCACCGGGACCAAAATTCAGATTTCCATGCAAACGGGCATATTTAATGGCTTTATCTTCATAATTTTTGCGAACGATGTACATCTCCGACAAGTCATGCTCGCCTTTATTCGTTCTCAAAAGTTCAGACTCAAGCAATCCGACACCCGAAAAACTCCAGCAAGTACCTGTATTGAATTGATTTTTCACCGATGTAATGGGATTCTCTTTTATCACGGTAAACGTGTAAGTAGCGGTTTTTTCTTGTGCATTCAGCAACAATGTCAGCATCAATGCTGTGAAAAGTGACGTTATTTTATTCATTTTTGTGAGATTGATATATTATTTTTTCGGTTTCTCTTCGTTATAAAAAGATAAGCACAAAGTTAACGTAAAATGAGATAAAATGGCAGTTTTTTAGGTCGATTAATCGGTAAAAGTCAAAAAAAACGTACCTTTACACGGGAAAAAATCAATATATCCCTTTTCTTGGAGGAAATGTAATGGCAAAACAAAAGTTTTATGTAGTGTGGCAAGGTAAAAAACCCGGTATCTATACCTCATGGAAAACTTGCGAAGCACAAGTATCGGGGTTTGAAAACGCGCTCTATAAAGCTTTCAATTCCATGGAGGAAGCCGAAAAGGCATTTAACGATAATCCATGGAAATATTTTAAAACCCGAAAGAAAACGCCCCTAAATGCCTCCCTTTCCTCTCCCAACATCATAAAAGAAAGCATAGCTGTGGATGCAGCCTGTAGCGGGAATCCGGGAAAAATGGAATATCGTGGGGTTAATGTAGCTACAGGAGAAGAAATTTTCCATCTCGGTCCTCTCGAAGGAGGAACCAACAACATCGGCGAATTTCTGGGAATTGTGCACGCTCTGGCTTTGCTAAAACAACAAAACAGCAAGATTCCTGTTTATTCCGATAGCGTTAATGCGATAAAATGGGTAAAAAACAAGAAATGCAATACAAAGCTAAAACCTACCGAAAAAAACACGTACATTTTCGACCTCATTTCACGGGCAGAAAAATGGCTTACCGAAAACGACTACCCCAATACTGTCATTAAATGGGAAACCGATAAATGGGGTGAAATTCCGGCCGATTTCGGAAGAAAATAAATAAAAAAGGAATTTTAATCATCCTCTTCTTCCTCTTCATCGGGGTTATACGGTTTTGGAGGAGGGAGGGTAGGAAATATTCGGCGTACATTTTTCGCAATTTCATTTGCAAAATCCTCCAAATCTCTGTTCAATGTGTGAGCAGCCTGTTGATAGATATACCGAATATCCACTTCATCCTCATCTGTTTCACAGAACAGCGAATTTATGGGGATAAGGGGCAAAGCATCCACATTGATTTTTTCTCCAACCGAGAAAAGAAACCCTTCACGAATAAGGCGTTTGGTAAGTTCGGGATTGCCTCTGAAACCGTGAATAATCCACGGTTGGGCAGGATTAGTTCCCCTTCGTACTTTTATCAGCTCCTCCCATGCTTTGACACAATGGATGATCACCGGCTTTTTGAGATTTTCCGACAATTCGATGTGTTTTATAAACACAGGTATCTGCACGTCAAAAGAAGGTCCTTTGAGTTTATCGAGGCCGGTTTCGCCAATGGCTACAATTCGTGGATCGGGAGCTATCTCGACAAGATATTTCATCTGATTGTCACTATCTTCGGAATACCAAGGATGGATTCCGCACGAAAAAGCATGACGTTGGTACGTTTCTTTTGCTACTTCAAATTCTAAAGGATATACATCGAGGATACACGAGTGATAGGGATCGTCATTATCCTCTAAAAATACCTGATGAGTGTGTATGTCGTATAATTCCATAGTTAAAGTTCTTATGCTTCCGGTCTGTCTTTTTATCCTTTGGAGTAGGCTCAGGTACGGGATCATAACCCGAACCGCCCCACGGGTTGCAACTTAAAATACGTTTTGCCGACAGATAAGAACCTTTGAAAGGTCCATGTTTCTTTAATGCTTCTATCGTGTACTGAGAACAGGTGGGTGTGTAGCGACAACTGGGAGGGGTAAGCGGAGAAATAGCATACCGGTAAAAATAAACCGGCATCAACAAAATCTTCACCAAGATGTTCTTTATTAATTTCAACATTTCTCTCTCTCCGTCAATTGCTTTTCTACCTCTTTCAATGCTTTACGCACACTCCTTTCTATTGTTTCATAGTCCGACATTTCATTTTTCAGATAAACAAATGCGATCTCGAGCATTTGATTCTCATTTAAACAACTTCTATCGAAAGTATATTTATTTAATCGGTATGCTTCATGTATCAACCGCCTTATTCGGTTTCGAGCTACTGCCGATTTAATTTTTTTCTTGGGAACACTCACAAAGATCGATACTTGTGAGGACGTTACCCGTGGTTGTTCTATAAACACTACCCGTAACGGATATGAAACAAAGGATCGGCCGTTTACAAAAAGATATTCAATCTGTTTAGAACCCCTTATCCGTTCGTCTTTTTTTAAAGTGAAACGCTGCCCTTTGTCCATCAATAAAAAGCATTCCTCCGAAAGCAATTATCGCAACAAAGATAATAGTTTTTATAATTTTTCAATATGCTTTCGGAACAAATTTATAAAACAAATTTTTTCTGCTGAATCAAGCTATTTTCTCAAGCTCTCTCTTTACTGCTTTGCCTGTGTATGGTTTTTCTGATTTTCTTTCAGAAAGAGCTCTAATGCAGCCGTCATAGAAGGTATACCCGGAAGGGGAGCTTCGCAGTCGAGCCTCAATCCGGCATCTCTCACTGCTTTGGCTGTAGCACTGCCAAAACATCCAATAGCCATATCTCCTTGCTCAAAGTCGGGGAAATTTTTGAATAACGAAGCCACGCCCAAGGGACTGAAGAAAATGATCATATCACAATCCAGTTTCTCACCCTCTTCAAAGTCATTGCTTACTGTACGATACATGACACTTTCCGTATAATTGATTTTCATCTCGTCCAGAAATTTGGTAATTTCCCCATTATGCTGATCAGGAACAGGCAAGAGAAATTTTTCTTTGGCGTGTTTTGTCAAAGCATTACTCAATCCCTCCATCTTTCCGGTAGAACTAAAAAATATTTTTCTTTTTCTATAAACAATATATTTTTGCAAATATAATGCTACCCTTTCGGAGATACAGAAATATTTCATGGTTTCGGGTATAGTAATCCGCAACTCCTCACATAAAGAAAAGAAGTTATCCACCGCAGTTCTTGATGTGAAAATTATGGCCGTGAAATCCGAAATATTGATCCGTTGTTGCCTAAATTCCTTTACAGAAACTCGTTCTACTTTTATAAAAGGACGAAATTGTATTTCCACATGATACTTATCTGCTATTTCATAATAAGGAGACTTATTATCTGCAGGTTGTGGCTGTGAAATAAGTATTTTTTTAACTCTCCGTACGCTCATAATCCAATATTACCTACGACAGTAATTAATGAAACTAAGCCCGTTAAAAGTAAAAAATAGGGCAAAATTTCAATGCCGCAAAGATACACAATAAAATAAAGAAAACCTATTTTGTTTTTACCAAAAATGCTTAGAACTGCAATCATTACGCCTATTCTGCTTATGAAAAAAACAACGAAAAGCAAAATAAAAGCGATAGAGGCGACTTCCGGAAAAAAAATATAGAAAAAAGCCGGGAAAAAGCACAAAATACCCATCAGTTCCACTATTTGCAAATATTTTTCTAACCAACCTTTGATCTTGGCGGGGAAAAAAACAATTCCTAAAAAATAGTAAACCAGATAACGAAAGAAAATGAAAACGGTTAATAGTAAGAAGATCCCCAAAAAAAGCAACCACCGATTAGGCTGAAACATTTCAGCTATACCCCGATTTCGGAAATAAACGAAAAAAATCATCGTAAATACAAGAACAGTCTGAAGCAAAAGAAACAATTCGCCCCAAATTTCTCTAATGGTCACTTGCTCTTTATATACAGAAGCCGTACGTTCACGAAAACCCACCAAATTCTTGAAATTGGCAAAGAGTGTTTTTCGTTCGGACCGATAGAAAAGAGAAAACAAAAGAAAGCAAAAAACAAAAAACAAAAAGAAAATGCTGCTTTCGAGTTGAGAAAAAGGTCTCGGTATACCGGCATAGGCCGCATCCACAACAGAAGACGACATGGGCAATGTACTTGCATCCGGTTTGAAAAAAAAACCTGCCGAATCGTTTGGGACAACCTGAAAAGGTGAAAACCGCAACAACAACGAATCGGAAATTGTCAACTTATCGGGAATTGTGTCAATCACCGCCTATGTGCATATTTTTCGCAAATTTACAACTCTTTTTTTAGGATAGAAAACAAATTCAAAAAACCTATCCAATGCTATAATTTTCCTGCTTTATCCTTTCCCCGTTGAACAAATGAACAGCAATGAATATAATGAATATGAAGAGAATAAATACAAAAACACTTGTTCCCGATTATAGTCCGAATGCTTTTTTGATCTGATCCACGTAATCCAGCTTTTCCCACGTAAAGAGTTCTACTTCTATCTCGATGGGCTCCGGCATATATCGTGACGAAAAAACTTTTTTTACCCACTTGGGTTCGCGGCCGAAGTGTCCATAAGAAGCTGATTCAAAATAAATGGGATTGCGCAGCTTCAGTCGTTGCTCTATAGCTTTCGGACGCAAATCGAACATTTCTCCGATTTTTTTGGCAATTTCGGCATCCGACATTTTTATGTTACTTTTCCCGTACGTGTTTACGTAAATACTCATTGGTTGAGCAATGCCGATGGCATAAGAAACCTGTATAAGCACCTCGGGCGAAACACCCGCTGCAACGAGATTCTTGGCAATATGACGCACTTCATAAGCAGCCGACCGATCCACTTTGGAAGGATCTTTCCCGGAAAAAGCTCCTCCACCATGAGGTACTTTCCCGCCATAGGTATCCACAATTATTTTACGTCCCGTAAGCCCGGTATCGGCATGCGGACCTCCCAAAACAAATTTACCCGTAGGGTTTACCAAATATCTGATCTTATCATCAAATAATCGATGAATATCTTTTCGGTATTTATAATTTTCGCGAACACGAGGTACCAGAATCGTCATCACATCATGCTTAATTTTCTCCTGCATAGCCCTATTGGCTTTTTCTACAGCATCAGCCGATTTATTGATGGGAAGAATAAATTCATCATGCTGTGTTGAGATTACAATCGTGTCGATGCGCAAGGGTGTGCCGTCTTCTGCATATTCAATAGTAACTTGCGATTTGGCATCCGGCCTCAAGTAGGGCATCAAATCCGGCTCCTCCTTTCGAATGTTGGCCAATTCCCGCAACAATGCATGACTCAAATCCAATGGAAGAGGCATATAGTTGTCGGTTTCGTTGGTAGCATATCCAAACATCATCCCTTGGTCGCCTGCCCCCTGATCCATGGGATCGGTTTTCTTTTCGACTCCGCGATTGATATCCTCCGACTGCTCGTGAATGCTCGATAATACGCCGCAAGAATTTGCTTCAAACCTATATTCGCTTTTTGTATAACCAATATGGGCAATCGTCCTGCGTGCCACCTCGGCCAAGTCTACATAAGCTTTAGATTTTACTTCACCTGCCAGCAACACCTGACCGGTAGTTACCAACGTTTCGCAAGCTACTTTAGAGTCGGGGTCATACGCCAGAAACTCGTCAAGCAAAGCGTCCGATATCTGATCGGATACTTTATCGGGATGTCCTTCGGACACCGATTCGGAAGTAAATAAATAATTCATTTTTTCGCTGTTTTAAAATAAAATGGTTTTTCAAAACAACGGAATAAAGAGAAACTGAAGCAAACGAGGGAAAAATGCGAAGAATCTTTTTAGCATTTTTTTTTGTGGTTGCAAGCAGTTCAAATCTTTCCACATTGTTTTTTAACGATGCAAAGTTAATAAGAAAAAATAGCTCTCTCGACAGAAAAATTGTTAAACTGTATTATAATGATACATTTCGACTAAAACCATACCGGTATTTCATTCATTTACAATACCTTCATTGTTTTCAAGGTTTCTTTCAAATTCACTTCGGGCGTTAAATGAACCGTTTTAAAGCCCAACTCTTTTGCCGTTTCTATATTCTCGGCATTGTCGTCAATAAGAAGTGTCTCCTCGGCTTTCAAATGATACCGGTCCAACAAAATCCGATAAAGTTGAGGGTCGGGTTTAACCCGTTTCTCCTCTCCCGAAACAACAATACCATCAAACAATTGAAAGAAATCGTATTTTCGCTGAGCGATAGGAAGCGTTTCAGCAGACCAATTGGTTAATCCATATACCTTGTATTTCGCTTTCAAGGGTCTAATCAATTTTACATTATCATCAAAAAGGCCGCCCAACATTTCTTCCCAACGGCCATAATACATCCCTATCTCTTCCTTATATCCTGGATGTTCCTTCTGAAGCACTCGAGTAGCTTCATCGAGCGATCGACCGGCATCTTGAAGAAGATTCCATTCGTACGTACAGACATTTTGCAAAAAGAAATCCATCTCTTCTTGGGTCTTGAATACTTTTCTGTATAAATAGCGAGGGTTCCAATCAATAAGCACGCCTCCAAAATCGAAAACAATGTTTTTAAGTTGTTGCATAAAAAATATCTCCAATAATTTCCTCAAAGATACAGGATATGCTTCATTCAGCCGTACATATCGCAAACGTTAATTGTTAAAAAACAAAAACACGCACCTATGAATCCATTATCTTTATTATTTTTGCTTTATGTATTTTCTTTAAAAGATATTCCATGCGTCTCTCGTCGAATCGAAAAAATAACCGGTATAAACTTCTCCTCTTATTATTTGTCGCTTTCATTTTGTCCTCCTGCGGAACAGAGAGGAAAGCAGCACGAAGCAAAAACGAGTCAACATCGATACGAAACGAGGTTGTTAATTACAGCATGCAATACCTGCACAAACCTTATCAAGCCGGTGGTAAAGGTCCTTATGCTTTTGACTGTTCCGGATTTACAGCCTATGTGTTCAAAAAATTCGGATATAAATTAGGAGCAAGTTCCGAGGAACAAGACCGTCAAGCAGCCACAATTCAACGAAAAGAAGATTTGCAAGTAGGAGATCTGGTTTTTTTCGAAGGGCAAAAGCGTAACGGAAAAGTCGGGCATGTGGGAATTGTAACCCATATCACGCGAAAACGAGAATTCAAATTCATTCATGCTTCCACCAACAATGGGGTCATTATCTCTTCCTCAAGCGAACCATATTATGCTTCACGCTATTTAAGAGGGGGCAGAATACTGAAAGAAACGGCAAAACAGCGTACGCCCATTTCTACGGAAGTCCCAAAGAACAGACAACCGAAAAGGCCAACGGTAAAAGCAATAGAAACAGATTCTGCGACAATCACTATTCACAGTCGCCCTTCATCCCCCAAAGAAGCATCTGCACCTCAATCACACAATAAAAAAGGAACAAAATTCCAAAAAAAATCCCTTGCTGTTTTAACCAGACAAACCGCAGTGCCCCCTCCCGAAGAGGAATCTTAGCCGATGCCGTCGACAAATCTACCGTTCTCACAAGTCATTTTTCATCTTCTTCCACAGCTTATTCAACTTATTGAGCCGTGTAGAAAAATAAATCATGTAAAAGCCCGTAACGATAAAAGCAATACCTGTCCACACAACAATGCTCACTCCGGCAAACAGCGGATTCCACAACATCATAAACGAAAAAATCAGGCCCAAAACGGCAACCAGCATCAGCCAGCCCCAATCCATTATCCCATACTGCCGCATTTCGTAAGCTGAACTTATACCCAAAATAGAATAAAACAGCAACATGAATCCCACATAAAAAGGGAGAGTCGCCATAGAAATGGCAGGATTTAAAATCATCAATAGCCCGATGATTATACTCAAAAGTCCTAAGGCAAAAGACCATCCCCATGATTTATGCTTATTGGAAAGAGCAAAAATCATTTCGAATATCCCGCTAAGGAAGAATCCCACAGCAAAGACGATAGAAAGCATAATGTACGATTCTAACGGTGTCGTGAGTGTCCAAATCCCCAACACAATCAATAAAATGCCAACAATCGAAGGTAAATACCAATGCTTGATTGCGTTTTCAATGGTTTTGTAAATTTTATTTTCCATAAATCAGCCTCCTTATTATTTTGCTAAAATTAAAAATAGATTCAGCTAAAATGATGAAATCAAATTTGATTTATCTTATAAGGTTTTCAAACCGTTTTTTGTTCATAGAGACAGGCATAAAAATATTCAGTACAGCATTGAAGTGCCTCACTCCGATTGATAAAAGAAAAGAAATTTAATCAGAAATGATAATTTGTTCGAGATAAGTCTTAAAAACACGCCGTTCGATGCTTTCCGCCGAATCTGCATCGTTTTCCTTGCCTGTTGGATTTACAAATTCGCACTTGCCGGTTTACACTGCATGGTCGGTTGAATCTACATGATAAAAAAATACCGAACAGATTTGTTAAAAGGAAAGGTTATGTGTAATTTTGCATGCTCAAAAATAAAAAACAAACAAATATGATAACTGCAGAGCAACTGAAAGAGATACAGGAGCGCGAGCAAGCGCTGAGGAGGTATCTTTGACATCGATACAAAAATTATCCAACTGGAAGAAGAAGAATTGAGAACGCAATCGCCCGATTTCTGGAACGATCCGAAATCAGCAGAAGCACAGATGAAAACCGTCAAAGAGCTGAAAAAATGGATCGAATCGTATCGCGAAGTAAAATCGGCAATTGAAGAACTTGAAATTGCTTACGATTTTGTTAAAGAAGGCATCGTCACCGAAGAAGAGGTGGATGAAAGCTACAACAAAGCACTCAAACTAATTGAGGATCTTGAGTTGAAAAACATGCTGCGTAACGAAGAAGATCAACTTGGCGCAGTGCTTAAAGTGAATGCAGGTGCGGGTGGAACAGAAAGTCAAGACTGGGCGTCGATGTTGCTTCGCATGTATCAGCGCTGGAGCGAAAACAAAGGATACAAAACCACCATTACCAATTGGCAGGATGGAGATGATGCAGGCATAAAAACCGCGACCCTGCAAATTGAAGGCGATTTGGCTTATGGCTTTCTGAAAAGCGAAAACGGTGTTCATCGCCTTGTACGTGTATCGCCATATAATGCCCAAGGCAAACGCATGACCTCGTTTGCATCGGTTTTTGTAACTCCGTTGGTTGACGACAGCATCGAGATCGAAATAAATCCGGCAAACCTGAGCTGGGATACTTTTCGCTCATCCGGCGCAGGAGGACAAAACGTAAACAAGGTGGAAACCGGTGTGAGACTGCATTATATGTATAAAGATCCGGATACCGGTGAAGAACAGGAAATTGTAATTGAAAACACCGAAAGTCGTTCTCAAATGGGAAATCGCGAAAATGCCCTTCGCTTATTGCGATCGCAACTCTATGAAATAGAACTCGAGAAACGTCGTGCAGCACAAGCAAAAATCGAGGCCGGCAAGAAGAAAATCGAATGGGGATCGCAAATACGGAGTTACGTTTTCGACGATCGCCGCGTGAAAGACCATCGGACCAACTACCAAACATCCGATGTTACCGGGGTTATGGATGGCGATATTGATGGTTTCATTAAAGCCTATTTGATGCAATACGGGGGAGAATAGGGATTCATTTACACATCCCCGGCTTTTTGCTTCCCCGAATTGTTTATTTTTTCTTTAAGGTATTCCGAAATTATATTGCTCCCGGCAGAACCATTGGGGAATTCTTCATTTTTATATTCAGTAACAGAGGAAGGTACAGCCATCTCAGAAACTTCTTCCCCGGTTTTCCGGATGATCAATTGCTCCCCTGCCGAAATTTTGTTCGAACGAAGTCCGTTCCACGATTTCAATTCCGAAACGGTAACCCCATTTTTTTTGGCAATTTCACCCAACGTATCTCCTTTCTTTACTCGATAATACGGATTGATTTCTCTTGAAATATGTTGAATGGAATCTTCATTTATTTCGGCATATTGCGATTGGAATTCAGAAGAAGATACCGCATTTTTCCTTACAATTAAACGTTTTCCTACGGAAAGAACAGCAGATTTCAATTTGTTCCATGATGTTATCTGCGCTACTGTCACTCCGTTTCTTTTGGCAATCTTGCTCAAGTTATCCCCTTTTTTTACGCGATAATAAACCACCCCATCACTGCCAACCGATGAGTCTCCGCCCTTGATGTACTGATCCGTTTCGAGTCGATGAGTAAAATACGCTGAACGATTACAATTCAGTATCTCGTCCTTTTTATCGATGAAAGCAATCATTTTATTTGTGGGTAAGACCAATGCGTAAGGCTTATAATTGCCCGGAACAATATCCCGTTTAAATTGAGGGTTAAGCCGACGAAGTTCATTGATAGGAATATCCAATATTTCGGCTATCTGCCCGAAATGAATTTCTTTATTTACCTGTATGGTATCCAACGCCTGAAAATTGTTCAGTTTCACCGGACAAATATGATGCTCGGCATAATATTTCATGATATAATTGGCCGCAATAAAAGCAGGTACATATCCGCGTGTTTCGCGAGGAAGGTAATAATAAATTTCCCAATAATCCTGTTTACCTCCACTCCGAGCAATGGCTTTATTTACATTCCCGGGTCCGCAGTTGTAAGCAGCAATTACCAAATTCCAATCACCATAAATACTGTAAAGATCGTTAAGGTAACGTACCGCCGCCTCGGTGGATTTGTAAGGATCGCGACGCTCATCCACCAAACTATTTACCTCGAGTCCATAACCTTGCCCTGTTTTCAACATAAATTGCCAAAGACCCGTCGCACCCATGCGGGAAACGGCAACCGGATTCAAAGCCGATTCGATAACGGGAAGATATTTAAGTTCCAATGGAAGGTCGTAGCGATCGAGCAGTTCCTCAAACAACGGAAAATAATAATTGCCCAAGGTCAACATAAAGGCTACTTGCTCGCGACGACGCACAGCATACATTTCGATATAGGATCGGACAACACGGTTAAATGAAAGTTCCATCTCCGAAGGAAGACAATATAACCTATCCCTATAAACCGTATCGGGACAAACCACATTGTGACCACCGTTGCAATCATTTTCCGAGACAGCAAAATCAATCTGCCAATCGTGCAGTAAATCGGCAAGGTTTGCCGTCATGCTTTCGGGAGGCACAATAGCCTTATCTTCTATTGTATCCTTCGCCTGTTGGAAGGACTGGGAGTACAAAACCGGAAAAACGGCCATTACCATTACTAAAGAAATAAAAAGTCGTTTCATCTTCATGTTCTGTTATTAAAAAAAATAGAGAAATGATGAATTGCCCACGTGAAGGCAATTGCCATGTTTGGGTTAAAAATTAAAACTGCAATGTATGCCAAATGCATTTGCCGTATAATAACTGCTTTTTTGTATAACGGCAGGTTCTACACGCATGGAAAGATCGGGAGTTATATCGAACTCAAATAACTGTGCATCAACATATGCATCCATAATGCTTATGCCATATAAAGCCACTGTACCAATAATACTTAAATCTCGATAACGACGATAATAATTTTTGCCCCTCCTCAGTACATCCTTCAGCCACGTTGTATCCACGCTTTCGGGATCTTGACCATAACGCAGGAAGTTGTGCCAGCTATTGGTTTCGGGATCATCGTCCATTATATCTTTGTAGGCTTGGAAATAATCCCGGTAATACCGATTGTTCCACGAAATTGCATACGAAAGGCCGATAAATCCGCCATAAAGAATGGGTAATTTCCAGTATTTCTGATTGTAAATCTGTCCCAAACCCGGAAAAATAAGCGAAAAAATAAGGGTTTTTTTCGGATTGGGCTTAAATTCTTCCTTTTTAACGTTAATAGTATCGGTTTGCTGCATTACAACCGACTGGCCACTTGCAGGAATAGTATCCTGAGGTTCATCTTCGATCAGATAAGTCAACTGCCACTCATCGGAATGCAGAAGAGAGGAAACTTCTTGAGCTTGCGAAGCATAAATACCAAAAAGTAAAAAAAATCCCACTATCTTCCAGCCTTCCATTCGCTGCAATTTTTTATTTTTCCTTTAGCTGATCGAAAATTCCAATAATCCGTTCCAATTCTTGTGGCGATTTAAATGGAATGGTAATTTTGCCTTTTCCCTGCTTATTGCACGAAAACTGAACATCCGTTTTAAAATAATCCGAGAGGTGTTTTTTTAAAGCATCGAAATCACCAACTGCGGATTTTTTCCCTTTAGAAGAATTCGACTTCTGAGCTCGCGGAGGATTGATAATTTCTTCTACTTCTTTTCCTTCATTGATTTCCTTAACAATAGCTTCTACTTTGCGTACCGACAAGCCATCTCTTAAAATCAGGTTATACACGGCCAATTGTGAAACCGGATCATTGATAGTTACCAACGCACGGGCATGCCCCATATCGATTTTGCGGTCTTTAATACCCATTTGTACTTCGGCAGGCAGCTTCAACAGTCGCAAATAATTGGTAATGGTCGTCCGTTTTTTCCCTACCCTTTCGCTCAATTGCTCTTGAGTCAACGAAAACGAATCGATGAGATTCTGATAAGCCAACGCAATTTCGATCGCATTGAGGTCTTCCCGCTGGATATTTTCGATCAACGCCATTTCCATGAGTTCATCATCATCAGCGGTTTTAATATAAGCAGGGATAGAATCTAATCCCGCCATCAACGAAGCCCGGTAACGCCGTTCCCCCGCAATAATCTGATACTTTTCATCATCAACTTTGCGTAAAGTAATGGGCTGTATTACTCCGATCTTGCTAATAGAGGCCGCTAACTCACCCATTGTCTCTTCATCGAATATGCGCCTTGGCTGATCCGGATTCGATATAATCTTCGACAATGCAATCTCATTGATGGATGACGACCCACGAGTAACGGCATCATCCATCGTTATCAACGCGTCCAATCCTCTTCCCAATGCATTCTTTTTTGCCATGCTCACTTTATTAAACGATTATCTTGAGGCACAAAATTAAGCATTTTTCTCGATTAACTCTTTTGCCAGTTGAATGTAATTCATCGCACCACGAGAACCTGCATCGTACATCAGTGCAGGCTGTGCATGACTCTGCGACTCGCTTAATGTGATATTTCGCTGTATAACTGTCTTAAAAACAAGTTCTTGAAAATGATGCTTCACTTCTTCATAAATCTGGTTATGCAGACGCAAACGCGAATCGTACATGGTCAATACGAAGCCCTCGATTTCCAATTTCGTATTCAGTTTCGACTTGATAATCTTAATGGTATTAAGCAGCTTGCTCAATCCTTCCAATGCGAAATATTCGCACTGAACAGGAATAATCACCGAATCAGCTGCCGTCAATGCGTTGACGGTGATAATCCCTAACGAAGGCGAACAATCGATAAGAATATAATCATATGTATCTCTCAAAGGGTGGAGCAATTCGCGCAAACGTTTCTCTCTGTTTTCCATTTGCACCATTTCAAGTTCCGCACCTACCAGATTAATGTGAGAGGGTATGATATCGATATTTTCAAACGGAGTTTTAAGGACAATATCAAAAGGGCTTATCTTACCAATAAGCCCTTCGTATATTGTGTTTTTTGTATTTCGTATGTCAATTCCCAATCCCGACGAAGCATTGGCCTGTGGATCGGCATCGACTACCAACACTTTTTTTTCAAGTGCAGCAAGCGACGCCGCCAGATTAATGGTTGTGGTGGTTTTGCCCACTCCTCCTTTCTGATTTGCCAACGCAATTATTTTTCCCATATGCTGAAATTCAATTTAATTAAAAAGCAAATTAAACAATAAATCGGTAAATACCATGTTAATTAAATGATTATTTTTGTTGAAAAGTAATAAAATGAAATTTGCTTGTGACAAAAGTACATAATTCACCATAAACCGACAAATGGGAGCGTTTTCGATCCAACCCATTTGCATTTTCTATCGTTTTCTCGTTTTTATAGGATTTTTCCACTAAAAATATCCGTATTACAAATATTATTTTTACTTTTGCAGTCTCAATGATCAAGATATTCTTACATATTACTACAATAATGAACGAAGCAACGTATTTAGTCCGACGATGCTTTTGATCATCAATTTTTTATAGACCATCCTCATTGTCTATAAAATTCCCTTTTATCTTTCGCAAGATTGCGAACCAAAATAAACCCAATTTATTCACAATTTATTTTCGTAAAAGTAAAATGAATGTAAAAATTCAAGTGGCCAACAGCAGCCACGCAAAATACGCACAACAAATATGCGATTTGATATATGAATCGGCACAAGCACGCGGAACAGGCATTGCCAAACGTTCACCGGAATACGTAGCCGAAAAGATAAATGCAGGAAAAGCCGTGATTGCTCTTGATGGCGACAAACTAGTAGGTTTTTCCTATATCGAATCATGGGGACATGATAAATTTGTGGCCAATTCGGGATTAATTGTTCATCCCGACTATCGGAATCAAGGAATAGCCAAAAAAATCAAGAAAAGAATTTTCGATCTTTCCCGAAAGTTGTATCCTCATGCCAAAATTTTCAGTATTACAACAGGGCTGGCTGTGATGAAAATGAATACCGAACTGGGGTTCAAGCCGGTTCCTTTTTCGGAATTGACCGATGATGAAGAATTCTGGAAAGGATGCCAAGGTTGTCGCAATTTCGATATTTTACAGCGCAACAATTATAAAATGTGTCTCTGCACCGGTCTTTTGTTTGATCCTGAAAAGGAAACAAAACCCAAAAGAGAACGTCCTTTTGCAAAAAAGACGGTGAAACCGATTCTGAAGAAAAAGACGCCGACCAAACTCTTCAAAAAATAAATATACTCATCAAAAGCTCGTTAGCTTGCAAAAAAACAAAAAAATGAAACAAAAAGTAGTTTTGGCATTTAGTGGCGGACTCGACACCTCCTTCTGCGTGCCGTATTTGATTAACGAAAAAGGCTTGGAGGTACATACCGTCATCGTCAATACGGGCGGTTTTTCAGCGGAAGAAGCCAAACGTATCGAAGAACGTGCCCTACAACTGGGCGCCACCACGCATACGTGCATCGATGCCGTCGAAGATTATTATCAACGAGGCATCCGATATCTAATCTTTGGTAATGTGTTAAAAAATAACACATACCCTCTTTCGGTCAGTTCCGAACGATTTTTCCAGGCACTGAACATTGTAGAACATATCAAGAAAACCGGTGCCGATTATGTTGCTCACGGGAGCACGGGCGCCGGTAACGATCAGATCCGTTTCGATCTGGTTTTTGAAGTATTGGCTCCCGAAGTAAAAATCATCGCTCCTATTCGCGAACTCGGCTGGTCGAGACAACAGGAAATCGACTACCTGCGAGAAAAAGGATTTGATTTTTCGTGGGAAAAATCAAAATATTCCATCAATCAAGGCTTATGGGGAACCAGCGTTGGCGGAGTAGAAACACTAAAATCGTCAGGTGTGCTTCCCGAAGAGGCCTATCCCTCGCAAGTGACCGATCATGGCGTTGAACGCATAAAAATCGGATTTCATAAAGGAGAACCGGTTTCTTTCAATGGAAAAGAAATGAATCCCGTAGAGGTCATCCGCACCATCAATAAAACGGCATCAAAATTTGCCATCGGACGCGACATCCATGTTGGCGATACCATCATAGGTACGAAAGGCCGCGTGGCTTTTGAAGCACCTGCTCCATTGATCCTCATCAAAGCCCACCATCTGTTGGAGAAACACGTACTGACCAAGCATCAGTTATATTGGAAAGAACAGCTCGGCAATTGGTACGGACAACTCATGCACGAGGCACAGTATCTTGAACCCGTGATGCGCAACATCGAGGTTTTCCTCACCGATACGCAAAAATTTGTGACAGGAGAAGTGGAAGTTGAGCTGCGTCCGTACCATTTTTCAGTATTGGGATGCGAAAGTCCTTACGACCTGATGAACCCCATCTTCGGCGATTATGGCGAAAGCAACAAATCGCTCACCCCGCAAGATATCATTGGTTTCACCAAAGTCGTAGCCAATCCGTTGAAAATTTACCATACCATTCATCAAAATGATTAACGTAAGTATAGCCGGAGGAACAGGATACACAGGAGGCGAACTGTTGCGCCTCCTGCTGAATCATCCTCAAGTGAAAATCGATTCGATAACAAGTACTACATCAGTCGGGGTTCCGGTCACTAACATCCATCGCGACCTGTTGGGTGAAACCGATCTCTGCTTCACCGACACGGTCGGCCATCCCGATGTGATCTTTCTTTGCCTTGGACACGGCATTTCCCGCTCTTTTCTTCAAGAGAATGCCATTGCAGAATCGTGCAAAATCATCGATCTGGGAAGCGATTTCCGTAATGAGCCGATATTCGGCAATCGCCAATTCGTTTTTGGCTTGTGTGAACTCAACAAAGAAAAAATCCGCAAAGCAACCAATGTTGCTAATCCAGGCTGTTTTGCCACCTCCATTTTGCTGGCATTGATACCATTGGCATCCATCAACAAACTTTCGGATGCAGTACACATCCATGCCATTACAGGTTCCACCGGAGCAGGAAAAAAACTTTCCGAAACCACTCATTTCAGTTATCGCGCCTCCAATATTTCAATTTACAAACCCTTCACCCATCAACATCTCAACGAAATAAAACGTACCTTGGTTGATGCAGGCAATCCCTTACTTCCCGAGATCAATTTTGTTCCCATGCGGGGCGATTTCACGCGGGGCATCTTCGCCAGTATATATATGAAATGGGACGGTTCGATGAGTGAAGCAGAAACCATCGATTTCTACAAGCAGTTTTACAACACATCGCCTTTCGTCTTTGTTTCCGATGAACCCATCAGTCTCAAAGAGGTGATAAACACCAATAAAGGATTGTTGCACATCGAATTTCATAACGGATACATTCTCATCACCTCCATCATCGATAACCTGTTGAAAGGCGCATCCGGACAAGCCGTTCAGAACATGAACCTGATGTTTGGGCTGGACGAAAGCACCGGATTGAAGTTGAAAGGAAGCGCTTTTTAACAAATCGTTATTTTGAGAACAAAAAACATAAACAAGAATGAATTTATTTGACGTATATACCCTCTGGAACATCGAACCCGTAAGGGCTAAAGGATGCCGTTTATGGGATAAAAACGGAACCGAGTATCTGGACTTCTATGGCGGACATGCCGTCATTTCCATCGGACACACTCATCCCGAATATACCCGTATGCTCAAAGAACAGATCGACAAACTCGGTTTCTATTCCAATTCGGTAATCAACAGTCTGCAGCAAGAAGTTGCCGACAAGCTGGGCGAGCTGTGCGGCTATCCCGATTATGCGCTGTTTCTGTGCAATTCCGGAGCCGAAGCCAATGAAAATGCGTTGAAACTTGCCTCGTTTCATACCGACAAAAAGCGCGTCATCGCTTTCCGGGAAGCTTTTCACGGACGCACCTCAGGTGCTGTAGCCGTTACAGACAATCCCGCCATCCAATCGCCTTTCAACACCGGTCATGAAGTCACCTTTCTGCCGTTGAACGATATCGATGCCGTTGCCAAAGAGCTCGACAAAGGCGATGTGGCTGCCGTCATTATCGAAGGCATTCAGGGAGTGGCCGGAATATTTGCTCCCGACACCGAATTTCTCCAACAACTCGAAGTGGTGTGTAAAAAACATGACACTGTACTTATTCTCGATGAAGTGCAGTCGGGATACGGTCGAACAGGTAGATTTTTTGCCCATCAGTTTGCCGGCATCAAAGCCGACATCATCACCACGGCCAAAGGTATGGGAAACGGTTTCCCTATCGGAGGAGTCATCATTTCTCCGAAATTCAAGCCCCGAAAAGGAATGCTGGGGACCACTTTCGGCGGAAATCATTTGGCATGTGCCGCAGCCATTGCCGTACTGAAGGTTCTCAAAGAAGAATCGCTGATCCACAATGCCGCAGAAATGGGCGAGTATCTGCAAAAAGAACTTTCGGCGTGTCGAGGCATCGAAGAGATTCGCGGCCGCGGCCTGATGATCGGCGTACAACTCACACCCGATCAGTCGGAACTGCGCAATAAACTCTTGTTTGAAAGTCATATTTTTACCGGAGGAGCAAAAAACAACGTCATGCGCTTACTCCCTCCCCTTTCCATATCGAAGGATGAAATCGATATTTTCATTCGGGAATTTAAAAAACATACAGAAAAATGAGAAATTTCACCTGCGTTCACGATATTGGCGATTTAAAAACCGCCCTCGAAAAGGCAACGTATGTCAAAAAGAATCCGTTTGCCGATCAGCAACTCGGAAAAAACAAAACGTTGTTGATGATTTTTTTCAACTCGAGCCTCCGTACCCGATTAAGTACCCAGAAAGCCGGCTTCAATCTCGGCATGAACGTTATTGTGCTCGACATCAACCAGGGAGCATGGAAACTGGAGACCGAAAGAGGAGTAGTGATGGATGGGGACAAGACCGAGCACATCCTCGAAGCCATTCCCGTGATGGGATCGTATTGCGACATCATCGGCGTGCGCTCTTTTGCCCAATTCAAAAGTAAGGAAGACGATTACAATGAAGTCATTCTCAACCAATTCATTCAATACTCGGGCAAGCCTGTAATCAGCATGGAAGCAGCTACACGACATCCGTTGCAAAGCTTTGCCGACCTCATCACTATCGAAGAATACAAAAAAACACCCCGTCCGAAAGTTGTTCTCACCTGGGCTCCTCACCCCAAACCTCTGCCGCAAGCGGTAGCCAATTCGTTTTGCGAGTGGATGAACGCCACAGACTACGAGTTTGTGATCACCCATCCCGAAGGTTACGAACTGGACGAAAAATTTGTGGGCAAAGCCCGTGTGGAATACGACAAGGAAAAAGCATACAAAAATGCCGACTTCATCTATGCCAAGAATTGGTCGGCATATCGCGACCCCAATTACGGCAAAGTCATCAACATGGACAGGTCGTGGACGGTGGATGCACGTAAAATGGCACTCACCAACAATGCCTATTTCATGCACTGCCTGCCGGTACGCCGCAACATGATTGTTACCGACGAAGTGATCGAAAGTCCGCAGTCGTTGGTCATCCCCGAAGCGGCCAACCGGGCGGTTTCTGCACAAACCGTGTTGAAGGAAATATTGAAGGACAACTACTCCAACTCTATTTTGTAAATACGGAAAAATGACAGCAAATACCCAATCATCGTACCCCGTTTCAGCTTCAAACCCCGTTTTGGAGGATATAGCCATTGTAAAAATCGGAGGGAACATCGTCGATAATCCCGAAGCGCTGGAAACTTTTCTGGCCGATTTTCACCGGATGGAGGGACGAAAACTGCTCGTTCACGGAGGGGGCGTGATGGCTTCGAAAATGGCAAAACAACTCGGCATCGAAACAAAAATGGTGGATGGACGGCGCATTACCGATGCCGAAACACTGAAACTGGTGACGATGGTGTATGCCGGCTGGATCAACAAAAGTATCGTAGCCTCTTTGCAGAAACTGGGATGCCAAGCCCTTGGCTTGTCGGGTGCCGATGCCAACACCATCCCTGCCAAAAAGAGATCGCCGGAGCCCATCGATTTTGGCTTCGTGGGCGATCCGGAAGCAAACGACATCAATACGGCTTTTATTTCCCTGCTGATCGAAAACAAAATAACACCCGTTTTCTGCGCCATTACGCACGACGGCAAGGGTTCTCTGCTCAACACAAATGCCGATACCGTTGCTTATTCGCTGGCGAGTGCCTTGTCAAAAAATTATCGCACTACTTTATATTACTGCTTCGAAAAAGAAGGAGTACTAAAAGATGTCGACGATCCGCAAAGCCGAATCGCATCGATGAACAAAGCCGAATACGAAGCCTACAAAAACGAAGGGATAATTGCAGGCGGAATGATTCCCAAACTCGACAATTCGTTTAAAGCCATCGAAAACGGCGTTTCGGAAGTCATTATCCTTCATGCAAAAAATTTGTTGACAAAGGAGGGAACGCGACTTAATCGCTGAGTCTCTGAATTTCATTCAACACAACGGAAACGAAAAAACATTACGATCACACAAAAAAGAAAAGTTTTGGAAAGAACCGACTATTATCAATCTCTTTTTCCGGAAGGTACCGCTGCGGATCTTCTTCGCAAGCTGGTTTCTATTCCTTCTTTTTCGGGAGAGGAAAACCTTAGGAGCAATTTTCTGGAGACCTTTTTTGCAAAACAAGGAATGCCAACGCAACGGATTGTCAACAACCTGATTGTCCGTCAGCCGCATCACAAGGGGAAAAAGGTTACCCTCATGCTCAATTCACACATCGATACAGTACGTCCAACAGCAGGTTACACTTTCGACCCGTTTAATCCTCCCTTTTCCGACACCCGGGTATTCGGATTGGGCAGCAACGATGCGGGCGCTTCCGTGGTATCGTTGATCGCAACTTTTTTTCATTTCTACCATACAGAGCTGCCGTTTAACCTCATGCTGGCGCTCTCGTGCGAAGAGGAGAATTCCGGTCCCGACGGTATGCGAAAAATGTGGCCGGAAATAAAGGATACGGTAGATTTTGCCATTGTTGGCGAACCCACCGGCATGAAAGCCGCCATTGCCGAGAGGGGACTGCTGGTGATCGATGCCGAAGCCAAAGGTGTAAGCGGCCATGCAGCACTCAATGAGGGCGTGAATGCCATTTACATTGCCCTGGAGGACATCCTTACACTGCAGAAGACAACACTCGACAAAATATCGCCGACGATGGGTGAAGTAAAACTCACGGTTACGCAAATCCATGGCGGCACGCAGCACAATGTGGTGCCCGACAGCTGCACTTTCGTCATCGATATTCGTACGACGGATGTGTACACCAATCAAGAGATTATGGATATCCTGCAACCAAAAGTCAAGAGCACACTTAAAGCCCGTTCGCTAACCAACAGAAGCTCGGCCACGCCGCTCGACCATCCGTTGATGCAATGCGTGCAACAACTGGGCATCGAAACTTATGTTTCGCCCACCACGTCGGACTGGATGCGGATATCGTGTCCGGCAATCAAAATGGGACCCGGCGAATCGGTGCGTTCGCATCACCCCGACGAATACATCACAACGGAAGAACTGAAGCAAGGGATTGCCGGCTATATCCGGTTTATTGAAGAATTGGCGAAAATCATTGCTGCCAATTAAAAACGAACAAAAAACCAAAAACAATAAAACATTCTGGCAGCGAAAACTGACAGTTTAAAACTGAAAAAACTATGGCGAAAATTTGGGATAAAGGCTTTGATGCCGATAAAGCGGTATCGGATTTTACAGTGGGAAAAGACCGCGAACTCGATCTGCGGCTGGCAAAATACGATGTCATCGGTTCGATGGCGCACATCAAAATGCTGGCAAAAATCGGTCTGTTGACAAGGGAAGAAGAAAATGTGCTCCGTGCCGAACTGGAACGTATTCTGGACGAAATCAAAAAAGGCAATTTCCATCTCGACGACGATGTTGAAGATATTCATTCGCAAGTGGAAGCCATGCTTACCGAAAAGCTTGGCGAAACGGGCAAAAAAATCCATTCGGGGCGTTCGCGCAACGATCAGGTGTTGCTAGACCTCAAACTTTATCTCAAAGACGAAATTGTAGCCCTAAAAAACGAGATCCTACAGCTTTTCGAGCTGCTGCAACAACTGAGTGAACGCTACAAAGACGTATTGCTGCCCGGCTACACACACGGACAAATCGCCATGCCTTCATCCTTCGGATTGTGGTTTGGAGCTTACGCCGAAACCTTGATTGACGATATGCATACGCTGGTTGCCGCATGGCGCGTTGCCGACCAAAATCCGCTGGGTTCTGCCGCAGGATATGGCAACTCTTTTCCCCTCGACCGCGAAATGACTACCCGCGAACTGGGTTTTGCTACCTTACACTACAACGTGATTGCCGCACAAATGGCGCGCGGCAAAACCGAGCGCATCCTTGCCCAAAGCATGGCCTCTATAGCTTCCACCCTTAACAAGCTGGCAGCCGACAACTGCATGTATCTTTCCGGCAATTATGGTTTCATTTCGTATCCCGACAACCTGACTACCGGTTCAAGCATCATGCCGCACAAAAAAAATCCCGACGTATGGGAACTTATTCGTGCACACAGCAACCGGATCCAAAACCTGCCCAACGAAATTGCCCTGATAACCACCAACCTTCCTCATGGTTATCATCGCGACTACCAACTGTTGAAAGAAGTTCTTTTCCCGGCCATCGATACCCTGCACCAATTATTGCAAATGGCTCATTTCATGTTGCAGCATATTTCGGTGAACAAAGATATTCTCTCCGATCCGCGTTATGATTATCTTTTCACGGTGGAAGAAGTTAACCGCCGTGTGCTGCAAGGTGTGCCTTTCCGCGAAGCATACCAACAAGTGGGACACGAAGTGGAAAACGGTACGTACAAAGCCAAAAAGGAAGTGTATCATACCCATGCCGGCAGCATCGGCAACCTCTGTACCCAACAAATCAGGGAAAAAATGATGCAGGCAGCCTCTCAGATCAACGGGTAGATCGGCTGCTCTGCATTTGAAAATCAGAGTCCGCTGAAATCGACCCCTTCGAACACCAGCGAGGGGATGCGCCAGGAAGAATTCAATCGCGGATCATTACCCGTTTCGATAAGCGAATTCCAGAGCGAAATCATGTTGCCCGTGATGTTCATCTCATTTACCGGCTGAGTCAGTTTTCCGTATTCGATCAAGAACCCTTCAATTCCATAGGAAAAGTCGCCCGTCGAACTGTTGCAGTTGCCCCCATTGAATCCGGTAACCAAGATTCCGTTGTTGACCCCGGAAATCAGCCCATTCAGATCGGTATTGCCGGGTTGAAGAATGAGAATGGACGGATCGGAAATGGTAGGTTCCATTTTCATTTTGTTGGCATAATAGGTATCAATGAAATAGGTTTTCAGCACACCCCTGTCGAAAACAACACACGGTTGGGTTGCCACCCCCTCTGCGTCGAAATATCGTGCACCCATTGCACCAATAATATGAGGTTCGTCTTTCAACAAGAACTTGTCGCTCCCCACCTTTTCATTCAGTTTATTCAATAAAAACGAATTCTTTTGTTGCAACTGTGATCCGTAAAGGGCACTAATCATCGGACGCAGCAATTGGGAAGAATTCAGCGGGTCGACCACCATTGTATATTCTCCCGATTTGGTTTTCTTTTGCCCAAGTTTGCGCAGCGTGCGCTCCAAAGCCTTTTGTCCGATGCCTTCCTTGACGAGTTTATCTAAAAACAGGGACGATTCGTACCAGTAGGACGACGGTCGTGCTTCCCCTTCGTCTTTCACCGAAACACTGCACGAAAGCGAATACCATGAACTTTGGGTTTCTCCTTCGAAACCATTGCTATGGATGCGGTAAGTGAAACTTTCGCCGTCGTTATATGAAGACTCTACCGAAATGATGCGCGTATCCTTTCCTATAGCCTCTTCTCCGACAGCTTTTGCCAGTGCCACTTTTTCGTCGGGACTCACCGCAGGAAAGTTGGGGTCGTACAATTGGAGATCGGGTTTGTCCCCTTTATAATATCGCGAAGGATCGGGAAGTTGTCTGGCTTCATCTTTTGCCAGATAGCGCGTGGCTTCGATCCCGTTTTTTATGAAAACTTCAAGTTCTTCCTTATTCAGGCGATTTGTAGAAAATGTTCCGTAACGGCCATCCACATACAGCGAAATACCCATCACGCTTTCCGAAGCCTGTTGCAGGCGGTCTACCTTACCGTCACGTAGCTCGAAAGAGCTGTCAGATCCTGCATAAAGATTTACCTTTGCTTCACGGCATCCGTTCTTCAAGGCATAATCTAAAGCCCATTGAGCCAATTTTTTATCGTTGTTTGATATCATAATTTTCTTAATTTAACGAATAAATAGTTGCACTTCAAAAACCTTAACTTTCTCCTCCAACCGTTAGTTTGCTAACGAGTGCCGAAGGCATACCGCAAGTCACAGGACACGACTGCCCGTCTTTTCCACATGTCCACGTTCCATTGTCTATCGTCGGATTGTTGGCAACCATCGTAATGTCGGCCAATGCTTTCGGTCCGTTACCAATAATATTGATATCTTTGATGGGCTGTGTAAGCTTACCCTCTTCGATAAGGTAACCCGATTTCACGAAGAACGTAAAATCGCCTGCCCCGATCTGAACCTGCCCGTTAGTAAATTTGTCCACAAAAATTCCCTTTTTCACGGAAGCAATAATATCGGCTTCAGTCCTATTCCCTGCCTCCATATAAGTTGAACGCATACGGGGAATGGGAACACATTTAAACGATTCGCGCCGTCCGTTTCCGGTAGAAGGAACACCGTAGTAATTAGCACTGATCCGGTCGTGCAAATAACTGGTAAGGATGCCGTTCTTCACTATGTAGGTCTTTTGGCCGTAAACGCCTTCGTCATCGATATTTACGGCACCCCGATTGAACATGATGGTACCGTCGTCCACCACATTGATATGTTCGTTACAAATCTTCTTATTCAGCTGATCGGAGAAAATGGAAATATTTTTCCGGTTGAAGTCGGCCTCGAATGCATGACCAATTGCCTCGTGCAGCAGGATACCCGACCCGCCTGCTCCCATTACCACCGGCATTTCTCCCCCTTTGGGCTTCACGGCTTTAAACAGGATAGCTGTATCCTCAACCGCTTCACGCGCAATAACATCGATAACCTCATCCGTCAAAAACTCAAAACCTTTTCGGTAAGAGCGGGAAGCATAACTGTTTTCGATTCTGCCGTTCTCCTCCATAATACACATAGCCGACAAGGCAACCATCGGACGATAATCGTAATACTGTACGCCCTCCGAATTACAAAAAAGAATATGTGATGTATCATCGGTCAACGACGCCGACACTTTCTGAACACGGTTGTCCAATGCAAAAATCCTCTCGTTCAATCGTTGTAGATACGGCATTTTGTCTTTCAACAAAACATACTCCCACGACGTTGTGAACGGATAATAATTGGTTTTGATCGGTTTCTCGGTCAAAGCCACCGGATCTGTTTTTTTAGTCCCCGAAGCAATGCGTGCTGCCGTACGCGCCGCTTTCAGCATTTCATTAAGAGTAATGTTCTCGATATAGGCATA
>ENA-UOYA01001300-UOYA01001300.1-activated-sludge-metagenome-genome-assembly--contig:-NODE-1300-length-27361-cov-5.654691_pt1 | contig 27361 bp, 23 predicted proteins | sample MGYA00238163_ERZ764804 | MGnify/ENA primary metagenome ERZ764804 (study PRJEB28919, sample SAMN05720223) | activated sludge metagenome | isolation source: Anaerobic digester | place: Hong Kong... | reverse complement strand
TATGTTGATTACAAGGTCTACTGTCATACCGAGAAGCTCAGAGCAGAGCACCTGCTTTTCGAGGCCAAGAGGAACCAGCACCTGTATTCCGGTGATATTGCTCATTCCGATAAACAGAACGGTAAACATTATTACCTGCATAGGAATTATCGCGCCCCCGTATTCCGGACCGGCGACGAGAAGAATGCTCTCTTTGGCATACATTATAAAAAACAGCGAGACCGGAAGAGCCAGCAGAATAACAAAGTTCATGGCTTTGCGGGTTATGCGGTAAAACTGATCGGTTCTGCCCTGCTTTAAATAGGCTGAAGACCGTGGCAGGAGTGCGACACCGAGAGACGTGACGACACCTACCAGGGCAGTCTTGATTTTGACTGCGGCATCATAGTAACCGGTATCGGTGTCGGTCCGCATGAAACCCAGCATAACCATGTCAAGATGAGTGTAGATTGTTGTCGCTACGGCCATAGCCAGAAATACTGTTATCAGTTTAAGATGCGGCCTGATTGAAAGCTTTGAGGTAATAGCCTTGAAGCTCACGTATTTGCGCGCGTTAATAAAGTTGAGGATATATGAGCATGAACCCGAGAACACTACTAATGCGGCGTATTTTAAATAATCTGCCGGTGCGTGAATCAACAGAAAAATACCGATGACGCCCAAAGACTTGAATATAATCGACCGAACGGTTATGTAGGTGTAGCATTCGAGCCCGCGGTACAGCCACTCCATGCCGATGCAGTTTAAGAACAGTACAAGACTTGATATGACAAACAGCGGCTTGTCTTCAGACATACGCGGAACAGTAAACAGCGCAACGGTAAACACTATGTATGACAGAAGTGTGGTTATCGCGTTTATTATAAGAAGCTCGCAGACAAGTTTTGACAGCGCGGCCCGGTTATCGCGCACCTTGGCAACTTCACGTATTCCGTATGTCGGGATACCGAGCTGCGCAGCAATCAGAAAATATGACAGCACCGAGGTAGCGAACGATACGCGACCTGTTCCCGCAGGAAGCAGAATGCGCGTAACATAAGGAAATGAGATAAAAGGAAATATGACATTTGAGAACGCAAGAAGCGCGCTCATAAAAACATTCCGTTTCAGTGTCTTTGACTCATCCATTCTTTGCCCTCGAAAATTTGAGGCGAATCAGCTCATGCGGGTAGACAAGGCATCCTTCCGCTCTTCCGGGGTGTGTATAGTCAAGCTCCGAAGTGCATACCACAGGATAAAACCTGTAATTGATCCGGTTGTGGTCGAGCCACACTCCGAACAGAATTTCACCCAGATATCCCAGCTCGCGGTTATGGAATCTGTCTCCGGTTCTGTTCTTATGCGCTTCATCTACCCGCCCCAAGACATCAAAGAGCCAGTCATAGTAGCGGTCTGCAATTTCCTTGTGGCCTATGAACATATTGCAGTTGACATGGTAATGCATATTAAGGTTGCGATCAAATCCGGATGAATACTCCGGGTATTGAGACTGTACCACTGCACGTGCTTCGTCCATTATCTCCGCGCCGAAGTCACGATAGAACAACGTCTCGTTGGTCTCCTTATAGGTACGGCTCTTTTTCACCAGTATGTCGCAGCCTGCAAGAATTTTCTCCGCTTCTGCGGCGGACAAAATGCGGTATGCATTCTTCTTGCTCAGCACTATGTGTTTGCTCTTGTATTCAAAGCCTCTTACATGTGCGAAAAATCTACGATAATGCACCAGACCCGTTATACCGGCATCGGTATTCATCCATAGCCAGTATCCGCCGGTAAGCTCACAGTACGAGTCGTTCTTGGCGGATATGTTATCGCCCGTGTCGTCGCGCCTGTATCCCTCCGGTACGGTTCTGCCCGCGGCACCGACAAAAAGCGGCGTATAGCAGGGCTCTTCCGGCATCTGCGTTTCTTTATGTGTCACTACAAATATTTCAGTACTCATCCAACATCACACTATATTAAGAATAACTTTCAGCGGCGAGCCTATTCCCGCCATCACCTCATTATCCTTCAGCAGGCGCTGCTTAAGTTCGTGATTCTCGGTGTAATATGCCACCTCTTCAAGAATCTCACGGTTACGTCCCGATATATCAGGAAACGACTTGAGAAGCTGCGCAGCTGTCCTTCGCCTGTAATGGGCAAATTCACGGTCCGTAAGATTACGGTATTTGACCTTCATTACTTTCGCCCACGGATCCTTCTCTATGCCAACCGTATTGTGATCGTGTATTCTGTAGAGAATATATGAATCGTGGTCATATATGACGCTTCCTATGCTGAGCGCCACGAGCATCATCCATGAATCGTGGATGCGGCGTTCAATAATTCTGTCGTCGGCATGATCCGCCTCACAGACAGCACGGACAAGTTCACGGTTCAGAAGATAAGTGCATCCTGACGGAAGATTGCGCGTAATATGCCCGGCCAGAGTCATGTTTGGCGGTTCGGAGAACCTCATTCCGCAACGCCTGCCATCCTTGTATACTATCTGATTGGAGCAGTAAAGTCCGGGACGTCCGGCGGGCAGTGTCCTGAGCGCAGACACGGCGACAGCGAGCTTATCCGGCAGCCAGACATCATCCTGATCCGCGAAAGCGTAGTAATCGGCGGTATCCCCATAGTCGTCAAAACACTGATAGAGCATACTTATAAAGCTCTTTCCGGGTCCCATTCTCTCCATTGACGGCTTGGTTACAATGTCATCTCTGCCCTGTGCGGCCTCGGCAATGATCTCAGGCGTGGAATCATGTGAGACGTCATCTCTTATCACAAGTGTGACATCAACGTCTCTTTGAGCACGGATACTGTCAATCTGCTCACGCAGAAATCGTTCTCCGTTATAGGTGCTCATCATTACCACTACCCTGCTCATCTATGCGTTATACTCCTCTCCCGATCAATCACATAAAACTTTCCATGGTCCACTTGATAGTATCTTCAATGCTTACGCGCGGACGCCATCCGAGCGACCTTACGGCTGACGTGTCCATAGTCGCGAGTCTGTAAGGCAGATATGGCAAATCCTTTGTTCCTTCACCCGCAATCACTGACGTCTTGTGCGACGGTGACAGCGAAGCTACAAGTGCTGCAAGGTCTCTTATGCTTATAAGATTATCGTCGGACGCAACATTGTAGAATCTGTCTTCTCCCTTGTCCATAATGATAAACATGGCATTGACGGCATCTGCTACGTATGTATACGGTCTTACCGCCGAACCGTCCGAGTTCAGGACTATGTCGCGGCCTGCCAGCGCATCCGCAATGAATTCCGCGAATGCCCTTCCGTCCGTCAGCGATATTCCTGCGCCGAGTGTGTGGCTCATTCGGCATCCGCAGAAACTGATGCCATATTCAGCCTTATAACAGACGAGCATTGTCTCGGCGATTCTTTTCGCTTCCGGGTAACATGCACGGCTTGACAGGTTTGCGACAGGTCCCATGTAATTCTCGTCCATCTTCCCGTCGGCCTTGCAGTCCCCGTAGACTTCCACTGTCGATGTATAGAAAACGCGACGTACATTCTTCAGGCGCGCGAGTTCAAGCACATTATGCATCCCCGCCACATGCGCCCACAGAGTCTCTGCCGGTATATCCCTGAAATCCACCGGTGCCGCAGGACCTGCTGTATGGAAAATATAGTCAATTCTGCCATCCGCCTCAATCGGTTCGGACACATCCTGATATATGAAATTAACGTTCGGCAGCTCCATTGTGTTGCCGAAAACCGAAGCGGCCTTCTCGGGCGAGCGTGCCAGACCGATTATCCTCATGTTGAGATTGTACCTTAAGTCTGCCTCAACGAGAGCTTCCAGGATATACATTCCGATTCTTCCTGTCGCACCGGTCACCAGCACTGTAGTATCCATGTACATGCGCCAGTTCACCGCATTCGCGAAAATAATGTCAAGGTCTCTCTTCTCCATAAGTCCGCCCTGCCTCCTAATTGATTCCAAACACCGACTTGTTCTCTTCAAGCTCGAGCAAAGCCTTGAGCATATAGAAGTCTTCCGGCGTTGTTATCTTAATGTTGTGATTGTTCTCACGGACAATATGCACACTGTTTCCAAGTGAAGCATATGCCAGGGCAGTATCAAGAAGCGGCAGACCGTCTTCGGATTTATCCGTTGTCGAAGCATATGTCTGCGAGATAAGCTGAAGTCTGAAAGTCTGAGGAGACGTCAGAGTATATGTGTCATCGCGCTTGCGGAAGTCTGCAAACTCAGCTTCCTCGCCGCTTGTAATTACTATGGATTCCGCTGCCGGATGAACCGTTATTGCGCTTCCGTACTGCTTTGCAACGCGGATGTTCTCACTGATTATATTGACGTCTACAAGCGGTCTCACGCCGTCATGTATCACTACAATATCATCCTCACCTGCACAGGCCCTGACAGGCTCAAGTCCGTTCATAATACTCTCGGCACGTGATGATCCGCCCGGAACAACTGCCGCTACTTTTCTGACTTCAAACCTCTTTACCAGATCGTTCATATAATCTATCCAGGAGGCGTTGCATACAACTACTATGCTGTCTATATCAAGGCACGCCTCAAATTTCTCCAGTGTATGAATAATTATCGGCCTGCCATAAACTTCAAGAAACTGCTTCGGTCTTCCCGAGTTTCTCATCCGCTGGCCGACGCCCGCCGCCAAAATAATAGCATAATTCATTTTCTCTTCTCCTTAAACCGTCCTTACAGCTCTGTTACAGCCGTCATTACGATAATCGCATGCTAAGTTCTAAGTTCAATAAGCGCATGATGCGCGCGTTTCGCGGGAGGCGGAACCTCCATGTAATTCTCTCCGTATCTTAAAGCCAGCATCTTCTCTGACTTGGCCGGGACAGGAAGCATCATTCCTTCAAATTCAGTTCTTCTGGTCTCACATATCCAGTCTCTTCTGTACATCTCGCCGAAATAGTGTCTTGCTCCGCCGGGAATAACTATGTACCCGGAGTCTGACGCTTTGCATCCGGAGAAGTACCTGTCGGCTCGCGCACACCACGACTCGACGCTTCTTCGCCCGAGCAGCTTCGCCAGCCTTATGCGCTTTCTGATTTCAGCGGTAGCATTGTCGTTCCCTGCTGTATATTTTAACATGTTATCACTGCACTTAAGTACCCTTGTGCACGAACATGCAAACATATAAAACATACATATCCGGCCGCGCACCGCATTGGCAATACGGTTATCGGGTGTATCCTCAAGAATGAACACATCAATGAACATCTCGTTGTATTCCCCGGGAACCGATTGAACCTCTCGAAAAACAGTGTTTTTTATGAACAGTTTGGGATAGTGATACATATATCCTTCGTCTCCCGGACAGGCCAGAAAATAACCTTCAAGACCGCCTTTCCGGACGGCCTCGGCAAATCTGGTAAATTCACGCCTTGGCATATGTATGTCAACATCGTCATCCCAAGGTATAAAACCTTTATGCCTGACAGCTCCCAGCATGCTTCCGCCTGCGAGCGACCATTCGATATTATTGTCTGTGCAGAAACGGTCAATATCTTTAAGAGCCTTAAGAAAGACCGCATGAATATTCGCAATATCAGAATCGTCCGGTACTTTCAGGCCCAACGCCTTGGCGTCAATTGATTCCATTGCCGACTTAAGACTCATTCCTATATGCTCTTTTCCTGTTTTACTCCACCGTACTTGGCGCGAAGAAAACCCCACGCTTTCTCAATATGATTTACCTTCTCCGTATACATAAACGGTATCTCACAGATATTTCTTCGGGTTATTATGCCTGAATCAAGCTGGTGTTCAAGCCAGCAGTTGAACAGCAGTTCTCCTATTCTTCCGGGATATCTCCTGTCAAAATCAGAACGCTCCTCGGTCCCTATCGCGGCAGTAAGCTCATCAAGTATGCTGAAGAGCCAGCTGCAATATCTGTCTGCCATATCCTTCGGCATCACGAACATGTTGAACATGTATCCCCACGTTCTCTCCATGACCTTATCGTAATCTCCGATATATGACGGGTACATCCACTTTACAATATCGCGCGTCTTATCAATTTCTTCCGCCGCGTGTGTATGAACATAGTGCGAATACAAAGTCTCTATGAAGTAGCGGCGCTTGGACGTGACAATAATTCTGTGCGTCTCAAGCGTCTTCAGGACTTCCTTTCCTGTTATGGCGCCGTTCCTGCCGCGAAATAATCTTCTGTAGTGGACGAGCCCTATGTAGTCAGTATCGGTCAGATTGCGCCAGCCCCAGTAAAGCCCCGTAAGCTCGCAGTACATGTCGTTCTTATCCGATATATTGTCGCCCGTGTCATCGCGCGTAAAGCCCGGGATTGTCTCATTGCCCGCCGCCCCTACCTGAAGCGGCAGATATATGGCATCATCCGGCATGGGATAAGGCTTATGTGACGCAACCATGATTGTAACCACAGGTTCTGTCATTTTGACCCCCTCATGCCGAACACCGCGATAATCGTTTTCGCGATGATAATAATATCCATCGGCAGCGAAAAGTTTCTTATGTAATCGTTGTCAAGACGCACAATCTCCTCGAAATCCGTGATGCTCGATCTGCCTGACACCTGCCAGATTCCTGTAAGTCCCGGTTTCATCGCCAGGCGGCTCATGTGATGCGTCTTATACTGCTCGAATTCGTCGACTGTCGGCGGACGTGTACCTACAAGTGACATGTCGCCTTTGAGGATATTCCAGAATTGAGGGAACTCATCGAGGCTTGTCTTTCTCATAAATCGACCGAACGGGAACACTCTCGGGTCATCTTCGAGCTTGAACACAGGTCCTGACATCTCATTCTTGTTGAGCAGCAGTGCTTTGCGTTTCTCGGAACCGCAATACATAGACCTGAATTTGTACATCTTAAATGTCTTGCCATTCTTGCCGACACGCTCCTGAGCGAACAGAACCGGACCCGGGGACTGGGACTTGATTATCGGGGCCACCAGAATAAACAGAAAACCCGTAACAATCATTCCTACAACAGCAACCAGTATGTCAAAGGCTCTCTTGATAAAGAGTTCACCGACAGTGGCACTGCTGATTGTCGAGGTAACAACAGTGTAATTATCAACCTGATCTATTGAGACATTCGACAGGTTGCGAAGCTCAAGATTGAGCCCGACATGCACCGTCAGACCCATGATCATAAAACGGCTCATAAGCTTGCCGCTTTCGCCGTGTTTGACAAAAATATAAACCTCATTAATGGCATTTTCTTTAACGTAGTCCAGTATTTTGTCGAGCTTGATTACAGGAATCCGCTTTATCTCGGTCTCCTGCGACTCACCGATAAGTACGATTCCCTTGAATTCATAGTAGCCGGAATTCTCCCTGTTAAGTGTATCAATTATCTTCTCGGCAGTATTCTCGTAGGTAACCACTATAACCTTGGCGGTATCCTTGCCCTCGCTGAAACGCTTGAGCAGCACGGCTTTGCGCATCATACGCAGCGCAAACATCATGAGACAGTCAAACACAACAAACAGACCGAACAACATACGCGAATAATCTGCAGATGTCTTCATCGCGAAGAGTGCTACGTTCATGATGGCGATAATCTCGCCGTTAAGAACCATTATCTGCCATATCTCACGGAGAACAGATCGCTTAAGAACATTGCTGTGCGCGTTGCTGAAAGATACAAGCACCAGATAAATGGCGACGATAATTATACCGAGATTTCTGTACATCTCGAAATAAACGCCGTCGTCAACTCTGTCAATTCTTATAAGATAGGCAAAAACAAAGGATAAAACGATGCTTAAGACATCAAGCATCACGAAGTCAATATGTTTTGCCGCTGTATGTAATTTACCAGGCATTACTATCTATTGCTCGATCAGAACTTGAACGCGCCCTTAAGGCCCGGAAAGTTTCTGTCGCGATCGTTTATATTCAGCAAAGCTCCGTCTTCGAAAGCCTCTCCGACGACTCCCGGCCACTTGATACCGATGTCCGGATCATTCCATCTAAGTCCGCCCTCATCACCGGGATGATAGAAATCGGTAACCTTATAGCAGAACTCGGCAGTCTCTGTAAGAACAAGAAAACCGTGTGCAAACCCCTGCGAAATATAAAACTGCTTCTTATTCTCCGCCGACAGCTCGACACCGAACCACTGTCCGTACGTCTCACTCCCGGTTCTCAGGTCAACCGCCACATCGAAAACCGTTCCCTTAATTGCACGAACAAGCTTGCCCTGAGGAAATTCTTTCTGATAATGCAGACCCCTGAGAACGCCTCTGGTTGACATGCTCTGGTTATCCTGAACGAACACCATGTCAAGCCCGGCTTCATGCATATCGCGCTGATTATAGGTCTCAACGAAATAACCTCTCTCATCGCCGTGTACAGCCGGTTCAATAATGTATAAGCCCTTTATCGGGGCATTTGTAACTTTAATCTGACCCATATCAGCCGTTCATCTCCTTCAGATATCTGTTGAGCGCAGACTGCCATGTCGGCAGAGGCTCGAACCCGTTCTCTACAAGCTTTGACTTATCAAGCCTTGAATTCTTAGGCCTCGCCGCCTTGGACAAACCATACTCCTCGGTCGTCACAGCTTCCACGGTGACCTTATCGGCAAGTCCGGCCTGCTCGTAAATTTCACGTGTAAAATCATACCATGATATATATCCGCCGCTGTTGGTTGCATGATAGTAACCAAACTTATCAGTCTCACTCATATCAATAAGAAGTCGCGCGAGATCATAAGTATAAGTCGGTGTACCGATCTGATCCGCTACAACCCTCACATGATCGTGAGTCTTTCCCACGTTAACCATCGTCTTGATGAAGTTCTTGCCGTTCTTTCCGAATACCCACGCGATTCTCACAATGAAGAACCTGTCCGTAGCTTTGGCAACAGCGAGCTCTCCTTCAAGCTTGGTCTGACCGTAATAGTTGATCGGCGCGTAATCCTTGCAGTCAGGCGTCCATGGCTTGTCGCCCTTGCCGTCGAAAACATAGTCTGTGCTGATGTAGAATATCTTCGCGCCCACTGAAGCGGCAGCCTTGGCCATATACGCCGTTCCATCCACATTTATCGCGTGAACCTTTGGCTTGTTCTCTTCTTCTTCAGCCGCGTCAACAGCCGTCCATGCCGCGCAGTGAACAACAACATCAGGTCTGACTTGAGACACTGCCTTCATGACTGCGTCGCCGTCGGTAATATCAAGCTGTACATACGGCATAGTCGTAACTGCCGAGCCATCCGCCACACCGCTGTAAACCGGTGCTATATCTGAGCCGACGCCCTCGTAACCGCGCGAAGCGAGCTCGTTCATCACGTCATGCCCGAGCTGACCGCCTACTCCTGTAACAAAAAACTTCATTACTTCGTTCCCTCCGATACTCTCTTGGAGTACATATTCTCATAGTAATTCTGATAATCTCCGGAAATGATGTTCTCCCACCACTCGCGGTTTGCAAGATACCAGTCTATTGTCTTCTTTATACCGTCGGCAAACTTGGTCTCAGGAAGCCAGCCGAGTTCATTGTGAATCTTGGTAGGATCGATTGCATAACGCATATCGTGACCCTTGCGGTCTTCAACATGAACGATAAGTGACTCCGGCTTGCCTAAATACTCGCAGATAAGCTTAACTATGTCGATATTCTTCATCTCGTTGTGTCCGCCGACATTATAAACCTCACCTACTCTGCCGTTATGGATTATCAGGTCAATCGCGCGGCAGTGATCTTCAACATAGAGCCAGTCTCTTACATTGAGTCCTTCTCCGTAAACCGGCAGCGGCTTGTCGTTAAGACAGTTGGCAATCATCAGCGGAATAAGCTTCTCCGGGAAATGATACGGGCCGTAGTTGTTCGAGCAGCGCGATATGGTAACAGGCAGTCCGAACGTCCTGTAATACGCGAGCACAAGAAGATCCGCTCCGGCCTTCGAAGATGAATAAGGTGAGCTCGTATGTATAGGTGTTGTCTCCGTAAAGAACAGGTCCGGACGGTCAAGCGGCAGATCACCGTAAACCTCGTCTGTCGATACCTGGTGATAACGCTTGATGCCGTATTTGCGGCATGCATCCATAAGTACCGAAGTTCCGATTATATTCGTCTCAAGGAAAATCTGAGGGTTCTCAATCGAGCGGTCAACGTGCGACTCGGCAGCGAAATTAACGACTATATCAGGCGTCTCTTCTTCGAAAAGTTTTTCAACCGCTGCTTTGTCACAGATATCAGCCTTGACGAACCTGAAGTTCGGGTTGTCCATAACTGATTCAAGTGTTGACAGATTGCCGGCATATGTGAGCTTGTCGAGGCAGATAATTCTGTAATCCGGATGCTCTCTTAACATATGGAATATAAAATTGCTTCCGATGAATCCGGCGCCGCCGGTAACGATAATCTTCATTTTTTATGATCCTTCTTTCAGTTATTAATTCTTACTTAATCTTGTTAATATACTTGTCATCAAGCACAGCCTGCAGGTACTGTCCGTACTGGCTCTTGCCCATCTTCCTGATTGCTTCCTCAACCTGACTGCGATCAATCCATCCGTTCAGATACGCGATATCCTCAAGGCAGCCGATCTTGCGGTGCTGATGCTGCTCAATCGTCTTCACAAAATTGCCTGCTTCAAACAGACTCTCATGTGTCCCTGTATCAAGCCATGTAAATCCCTGACCAAGGATCTCGACATTGAGCCTGCCTTCTTTAAGATAGATGGCATTGAGATCGGTAATCTCAAGCTCGCCTCTCGCGGAAGGCTTAAGATTCTTCGCGTACTCAACAACCTTGTTATCATAGAAATAAAGCCCCGTAACGCAATAATTGCTCTTCGGCTGTGACGGCTTCTCTTCAATAGACACCGCGGTCCCGTTGCTGTCGAACTCCACAATACCGAATCTCTCCGGGTCTTCAACATAATACCCGAACACCGTCGCGCCCTTGCCGCTCTCGGCATTCCCGACCGCATTTTTAAGTCTCAATCCCATTCCGTGTCCGGCGAAAATGTTATCCCCGAGCACCATCGCCACATCATCATCCCCGATAAACTCCTCGCCCAGCACAAACGCCTGTGCGAGTCCGTCCGGTGACGGCTGCACCTTGTAAGACAGATTTATACCAAACTGGCTTCCGTCTTTGAGCAGCTCTTCGAATCTCGGAGTGTCCGTCGGCGTCGATATAATCAGAATATCCCTGATCCCCGCGCTCATAAGCACGGACAGCGGATAATAAATCATCGGCTTATCGTAAACAGGCAAAAGCTGCTTCGAAGTAACCATTGTCAGAGGATAGAGCCTGGTGCCCGAGCCTCCCGCAAGTACAATTCCTTTCATTTGACGCCTCCTGATAAAACAACCGTAGTTATCCTGCTATTATATATAAAGTAGCGGGTTATGGCAAAGACTAATTGACTCTCCGCGGCAATTGATAATCAAAACAGTCAATCGCCATTATCAGCATACACGGAAACAGAAACAGAATATAACGCGATTTAAGTTCGAATAACAGCATAATCAGAAACGTTGCCATAAACATATAGATAAATAATCTGAATTTGTCTGCGCTGCTCTTTCTCCAAAGTGTAATTATTGATAGCCCGAACAAAACATAGTACTGTGCACGGCCAAACGCATTTATCACTTTTCTCAAAAATTGAGAATCATTCAGAACGTAAGGCGTAATAAAGGTCTGATATTGAAATTTGTCATTCCATTCGTTTGTATCTATACCAAAGCCATACCGTTGAGCCTGGTATGTTCCCTGGCTCCACAACCAGAATGTCTTTTTGAGTAAAATTTTGCATATTCTTACCGGACCGTATTCTCTGATTCTGTCAATGACATCCTGTAAACTTCTGCTGTAACTTAACTCAGCATTGTTCATAAATCCGAATTCGGTCTCGTTAATTCCGATATAGTACCCATTCCACGACGGATATGGTTGATATTCGTTTTGCTGAAACTTCTCTACTACGAGCTGCAACCCAGTTTTTATTGTGATAAACAACGCTATGGCGGCAGCCAATCTAAAAAAGACGTGATACGCCTCTCTTCCCTTGATGCCTCTGTTATCAATAACATATACTATTACAATTGATGCAATAACTAAGAAACTCGTGTCTCGTACTACTCCCGCAAACGACAGAACAATGAGGCTCATAATCAGATTGTCTCTTCGGATATATAAATATAAGCCAAGAACAATCAGCATAATTACAGGCATGTCGTAATAAATATGATTTGCATAGATGATAAACGGCAGGAAGGACAGAATACCAAGATATACAAGATTGTAATATGCTGTGTATTTTTTGGCTATCTCTCCCGTAAGCCTTGCAGCAGCATACATCATTATTATATTGTATATTTTAAAAGTGATTAGTTGCTTGGGAAACGGAAATATCAGAACTCCCCAGAACATGGCAAGCTTCATATTTACAAGGAAAACATTCCAATATGGCATATCAAAAAAAACAGACCACTTGCCTTCCGCAAAAAGAATAGCGCCCTGATAAACTGCGCTCATATCAGAAAAAGGAATAAGCGGCACCAGAATAACATATGCAAGCGCAGCAGCTGTAAACAGGACAAAACACAATTTGTAATTGGTCTTCTTCTGTATAAAGTCTCTGTATTTATAAGCTATGAATGTAATCAATATAACAACTGCGAAAGATAAAAAATCAAATACGGTAGGTGTTGTGAAGTAAGGGGAATCGTCAAAAGAATACATTGCTTTAATAAACAAACCAATGATAAATATCACTGAGAAAGCAACAGCAAGCGTATATCTCGCAACTACATCCATTATCTTCTCTATTGATTGTATTATCTTGTTATACATATTATCAGAACAGATTCGGAATCATAACTGTCTTTAACACATAGATAAATATACCTATCAATGCTATCGACAGAACAACCTGAACTGCATTCCCGGCAACAACCTGCATCACCTTTGATTTTCTCACAAACTTCAGACTTGCGAGCCGCTCTCCCAAAGCGTCATAGCCTGCAATCACAAACGTTCCTATAGCAGGAATTGCCGACAAAATATACCTGCCTTGAGATTGATAATCATTGTAAAATGAGTTGTACGCAGATATGGCGACAACAGCTATTACCGATATTATCAACGAGAACACAATCGATTTTCTCAGTTTTGTCTTCTCCTTAAAATAAACTAAGAGAAATAATCCCAACCTAAGAAACCACTTGTAAAAATCATAGACATATTCAGGCATAGTATAGGCCATATATCCAAACTGACCCAGCAAACTTCTTGTTGTGGTACGAATCCATCCGATATCAAGTGAATTATCTAACATCATTTCCCTAAAACTCATTCCGTGATCTTGGGCAGAAATTGCGTGAAAGACTTCATGACCTTCCGCCTCATACATACTGGCTGAAATTGCCGTCTGATTCAGTCCAAAAACATCACCATTGTAAATAATTATGTTACGAATAAAATACCAACCGGCCATTACAAAAACCATCATCGCAACAGTTCCTGCCCCTTTTGCAGTCTTTATCTTGTTTTGAGTTGACTTATATGAAGTAAAAATGTAACCGACAATTGCAATAATCACCCACATGTACGCAAAATAATAAGTGAGCATACAGAAGCTGACACCTGATGCAAGGTAAAGTGATTTTTTTAGTGTCCATCCGGTAGTTCCTGTAAGCAATGCATCAAAGATAATGAAACAACTCATCAGTGATACTACATCATTATTGATATATCCACTCAAATACGCAATTTGCGGTAAGAAACCTACAAATATAGCCAACATGTACACCGACACTTTGTTGTGGAATAATTTATCTCCTATTCTGAAGCAGAGGAAAACATTTATAGAACCGGCAACAACTTCAACGAATCTGCCTGCAAATAACAATAAGTGCTCATTAATTGTAAACAGTGAAATAACTTTCATGAACAATGCACTAACCATAGTCGGGAAATATGGCAGCAACGCATAAGAGAAACCCCATATTGGATTAATGATCTCTTCCTCATATCCGGTCGGAAGAGAATTGTGAGATACAATCCATTGAGCAACAGGATATCTCATATATTCATCCGGACATTGTCCCATCTGCATATTCCAAGCCAAATAACTATATATGAACCCGGCAATCAATATTATAGGCAGTGAAAGTTTGTATCTTCTGATTGTATTCATAACCCGTCACCCACAGAAAGCATATATGCATATTCCGGTTACAATTAGCAGCAACGATATGATTTTAGCAAAACTTATCTTCTCATGGAATATCTTAACGCCAAATAAAGATATATAAATGTATCCGGTAGCCTCAAGAACCGGACCCATCGACAGAGGAATTCCCTTATAGGCAAGAACAGACAGAAGCGTGCATCCGACAAACAAAACATATGCAAAAAAGACCAAAGGATTCAAATACTCCTTCAGTAAAGAAGAATATTGCTTCTGTGAAGCTTTCTTTAGCATTACCTGAGAGATTGAACTGACAAAGGTACCGCAGAGAAGAACAAGAGAATAAAGTAAGATTGACTTATCCATTCTGTTTACATTCCTCCGCTTTGTCATCTGATTGTTTATTGTCTGCCAATGCGTAGAAAACTACTCCCGCTACAACCAGCATGGCACCAACAGCTTTACCCACTGTTACTTGTTCGTGAAAAAAAATCATTCCCCACACAAGTCCCCAGACAACCGTCACAGCCCTGTTAGCATATGCCAGAGTCAGAGGAATTCGCTTGATTATCTGCTGCCATGCGACAGCATAAACTGCCAACAGAACAATGACCCCAGCATAATAGAGTATAAATCTCAGACTCAGGAAATCCTGTCTAGATGCCATCTTGCTGCATATCCCGCTCATTGAATAAACCATAAGCATTATATGAAGCAAAACAATAGTTATTACTTTTTTCTTGTTCATATCTTAATTCTCGTTCCATTAGTCATATTAACACATTTACAGCCGCAACCATCACAAACTAACAATAATAAGATCCATCAAGTAACCGTCGCAAATATATAACACCTGAAAGTACATGCCAGCAAAGAAGTAAACTACAGAATAACAGACATACCAACTTCTTTCTGTCCTTGTGATCTTCTCCTATAAACAGTGACCATTCATTTGCGAATATTGACACTGACGCTGAAAATAGCACAAAATACCCAGAAAACCATGACCACGCCATATTCCCATGCATCATTCTTGGCCCAGACTCTGCTAACAGAAAAAACTCAGCATATCCGCAAAATCCCATCAGCAATGAGAAAATGTACCACAGTTTACCCTTATATTTCTTAAAAAACAGTACCATTACACACAGTACAAAAGGTATGCTTCTCAATTGACTCGATAGAAAATAATCTTGCCAAAGAGCAAATGGCTTGAAAATTACTCTAGAAGTATCGTCAAATAGCTGCAATGTCTGCAGATACAATATTAGTAAGCTTGGAAATACACTTATTCCAATCAGGACTTCATTAGTAATATTTCTACATCTTGTCCTAATAAAATCCACAATTAATAACACCAAAAGCACCGGTGCAAAACAGGTCAGAAACGATCCCTTGATACCGGTTGCCAGTGTCAGGAACAAAGTATATGCCACCCAATACTTCCACTTAATTACACTTATCCCATCTTCAACCATCTTAAAGAAAAACAGGATCGCAAGCGTTTCTGCGAGAAGCATAAAAATATAAGTTGTGTTATGCAATACAGTTGTTACTGCGCAACCAAAATACAGATATTTCACATTTGGATACCAGAACGACTTCTCTATTAGGCAGGCAACTCCCAAAATTAATGCAGTAGAATAGCTTTTAACTTTATTCATTGTTTGACACAGCAATAATGCAACCGCAAATACAGTAAGTATCTCCGCACATGCAATAACAAACGCAACTCCATTATTTCCAAATGACTTCTGTACAAAAGGGAGCATGTACCTAAGCCATGAGTAAGTTTTACCGCTTGTAAACATTCCCATGTGAACAGGAAAATCAGAACTGTATATGCCTTTACTCCAGAAATCAGGATTAAGTTGTCTTGAATGCAAGGAAAACAAAGCCACAAAAAATGCACATAATATTACAATTATCAGCACATTCTTAATTGCATTTCTAAATGTACCTCTTCGATTCATAAATTGTCTCCTGCTAATTGTGCTGTTCATGCGTTAAAGCATACACTTCATCAGTACCATATCCTGAGCACTTCCATCAGAACATACAATACCAGGCATATTCTTTACAACTGTAAATCCAGCCGCCATATAACTTTTAATCGCATATCTGTTACTCATAAACACTCTCAAAATAACTCGCTTAATTCCGAGTCTATCCTTTGCAGCAGCAAGCGCAAGTTTTGCAGTTTCAGTTCCGTAACCTTTTCCTACAGCTTCATCATCGCCTATGAAAATGCCATATTCAGCCTGCAAACTATCCATGTCTATATCTCTGAAATACACGCAGCCAACCGGCCGATTAAGCTCTTTGCTGCATATTATCATCTGCAATACCTTGCCGGTTCTCACATAATCTTCAATCCACTTCAACTGGCTTTCACGGGTGAAATCTTCTCTATATATGAAATTGCACCTCACCCTTGGATTGTTCCTCCAACGGATAATGTTATCAATATCACCCTCGTCCATCTCTCGTAAACTGACAAGATTACCCTCAATTATGCTATTCATCTTTATCATTCCCTTTTATTACTTCTCTTACGACATACTGTGGAGTTGAATTTGTACACATAAAAATTCTACCAACATATTCACCAATCAATCCCAATACTACAAGAATAACACCACTCATTATCAGAATAATTGCCGTTGTTGAACTCCAGCCCAAAGGTGTACCACGATTTAAAAAATAGTTAATCACAATGTACACGAGAAACAAAAAACCTAACACCGCGGAAACCATTCCAAAATACAAAGCCATTCTAAGTGGCTTTATTGAGAAAGACGTAAAACCATTCAGCCATAAGTTAAGAAGTTTACCTAAGCTGTATCCTGATTCTCCTTCCTTGCGATCGCGATGGTTAACAGGAACATTACAGATTCTTTTGGTTGTTCTAAGAACAAGTCCCATAATATACGGATAGCAATTCTCATAACGAAGCATCTCATCGATGACATATCTTCTAGCTACGAAATAGCTTGACACATACAAGTCTTTCGGTTTGTTTAGCATTGAAACAAGCATTTTACCATTGAGTCTGCTGCCCAAATTTCTGAATGTACTGTGTTGTTTATTCGGATACGAGGCATATACAACATCATATCCCTCATCAAGCTTGTCAATAAGCTTATTTACTTCATCCGCCGGTGTTTGACCGTCATCATCTAAGCACACTACTATGTCACCCCTGGTTTGCTTTAACCCGGCCATTAATGCCGCATGCTGACCAAAATTACGCGCGAGATTCACCGATGTTATATATTTCTTTGCTCTAGCAAGATTTGAAATAATAACATCCGTATTATCAGGAGAACCGTCATTGACTAAAACAATCTCATAATCAAAATGGCTTGACATTTTCCTCATAGTTAAATCTATTTCATCTACTACTGAAGATATAGTTTTAGCTGAACAATAACACGGAATAACATATGACAGACATCTTTTTAAATTACTCTCCATAGAACTCCATTACTTTCCTAATAACTTTCTGCTTATCTTCATCAGTAATACCATAATACATTGGAAGTCTAACAAGCTTTTCACTCTCAGAAGTCGTATACTCATCATCCCCGCTGAATCTTCCAAATTTTATACCTGCAGGAGCAGAATGAAGCGGAACATAGTGAAAAACCAGCATTATTCCATTCTCCTTCATATAACTTATAAGTGATGTACGCTCTTGTAAGCTGTTACACTTAAAATAAAACATGTGAGCATTATGTACGCAACCTTCAGGCACTGTCGGAAGCTTGATTTTTCCGCTGTCTTCAAGCTTCTTAAATGCGTTCCAATATGTGTTCCATGTCCTCATTCTGTCACTGTTTATCTTGTCAGCCACCTCAAGCTGTGCATAGAGATATGCGGCATTCAACTCTGACGGCAGATAAGAATCTCCAAAATCTACCCAAGTATATTTATCTACCTGACCTCTGAAGAATTTTGACCTGTTGGTTCCTTTTTCCCTTAATATCTCAGCCTTCTCAATATACTCGGGCCTGTTAATGCATATGGCTCCACCTTCGCCCATAGAATAGTTCTTGGTCTCGTGGAATGAATAGCATCCAAAATCGCCAATCGTCCCTAGAGCAACCCCTTTGTATGTACTCATAACAGCTTGGGCAGCATCTTCAATAACCATAATTCCATGTTGACGGGCGATGCCCATGATGGTATCCATCTCACATGCTACGCCTGCGTAATGAACTGCTACAATCACTCTGGTTCTGTCAGTAATTGCCTGCTCAATTTTACTCTCATCAATGTTCATCGTATCAGGCCGGACATCTACAAACACCAGCTTGGCACCTGCCAATACTGCTGATGTTGCTGTGCTCGAAAATGTATAGCTTGGAAGTATAACTTCATCACCCGGCTTAATGTCGCACAACAGCATAGCCATATCAAGCGCCGTTGTTCCGCTTGTTGTAAGAAGAACCTTGGTAGCGCAGAAACGGTCTTCAAGCCACTTGTTACATTTCTTTGTAAACTCCCCGTCTCCGCAGATTTTCCTGTTGGCAACAGCCTGCTGAATATACTCTATTTCTTTACCTGTATAAGGCGGAATATTAAAATTAATCATCTGCATTTTCCCTGACATATAATGTAAACCAACCTGTAATAGCCATGGTTATATTAGCACAGCCTACAATTATAAACAATTCTTTCTTACAAACTATAGATTTAAGACACCTGAATTAATGCAGTTCTCACTTATCTCAATGCTTACTGCAACCACATCATGCTACTTCTTCATATAACTTGCCTGTTGTAGTTTGAACTCAAAATCACTTCTGTCCTGCTGGAGAAGACTCTCAAGAATCAGACCCGCTATAAAAGTAATTATCGACGTTATCATCAAAAATCCGCACACGATAAGTGTAGGAAATCTTGGAACTTCACCGGTATTTGCAAACGTTACAAAAATAGGAATAACAAATCCGACACTTACTGCCGCCATAATCACGGATATAACGCTGAAGAATGACAGTGGTTTATAATTTCTGTAAAGTCTTACTATCGTTCGCAGAACTTTCATTCCGTCAGAATACGTGTTGAGTTTTGACACCGATCCTTCCGGTCTGTCACGGTAATCAATTACATAGTTATCAACATACATGTTGCGATGAACCGAATGAATTGTCATCTCAGTCTCAATCTCAAAGCCTTTGGATAGAACGGGATATGTCTTAACAAATTCATAGCTGAAAGCTCTGTATCCGGTCATAATGTCTTTGATATCCGATTTGAATATTCTGTTGATTGCGAATCTTACCAGACTGTTTCCAAAATTATGGAAAGGTCTTTTGTTCTCTGTAAAGTATGTGCTCGACAGACGATCTCCGACAACCATATCTACCTTCTTTTCAAGAACAAGCTTCGCCATATCATAGGCAGCTTCCGCCGGGTAAGTATCGTCTCCGTCAACCATGATGTAACAGTCCGCATCTATCTCACGGAACATTCTTCGGATAACGTTACCTTTTCCCTGCATATACTCACTGCGTACTGTCGCACCGGCAGCCAAAGCCTCATCTACAGTATTATCAGTAGAATTATTATTATATACGTAAATTACCGCCTCCGGTGGCAGGTGTAATTTAAAATCAGATACAACCTTCCTGATTGTCTTTCCCTCATTGTAGCAAGGAATAAGAACTGCTATTTTGTCCATTAAGCTTCTCTCCCAATAATCATATAGTCATACCATCAATACTGAATATTATAAACGAAGTAATTGTCTTGCACAAACTCGACTGTATACTTTATGCCATATTTATCAAGAATTGATGATGAGTCTCCGCCGCTTACAAGGTATTTTACTCCAAGCTTTTCCAATTCCAAAGGAGAGATATACACATTGATTGAATCCGGTGTTGGATTCTCCATATATTCCTCTCCATCAGTAAAGAAAAATACCATATTGGCATAACGGTTATAACAATCCTCATATTCCTTGTCTGGGTCTAAGATTTCCCACTTTGCATTATCGGGGTAGAAATTTGTGGCATCAAGAACACGAGCGCCATTAGCCATAATTAAGTTGCTTACAACAAACGACGTGTTGACTGTCAGCCACTTTGAGTCAGGATCTGATTTGACGGTATCAGATACATAGTGGCTAATTGGGCGGTTTGTTATCGGTGATATTCCGCGGTTGATAGGATTAACGCCAAAACCCGCAAGTATCATTACGACGCTCATTGCACAGGAAAAACACCTCTTATGATTCGTCATTGCAAGAATCAATATTAATACAAAGCAACCTATCTCAAGCAATTGATACTTCATTGGAAGATATTCCAGCACCGTTGCATCTATAAAAGTGCAATATATAGCTCCGTAAAGAATCGGATATGCTATCATCTCCCATTTCCGGAATATATCTTTCTTGTTGACAATTACATAAACACACCATAGTGTGAAAATTGCAGCTGTCCATCCGTAACAAATCGACATACGGTTGCAGAACTTGAACATAGTTAGCTTGGAAAGAGTCTCGGGAAAACCGGCACACATGAATATTATCTCAATAATCAAAGCTGCAAAGAGAGATCTGCCGACAAAAATCTGTCTGTCTCTGTCCTGTCTAAGTCTCTGGTTAATTCGCGGATACAGCAACAGGAACAATGGTGCGAAATGGACAAATCCTGCAACTTCACAGTTGTTAATTACATTTGAATCTTTATAAGACAAATAGACCGATGATAGATTTGTGAATAAACCATATAGTGTTATTTCTCCGCCGGTACTGACACGTTGTCCGGGATAGGCGGTGTTCATCAACAATTTGAGGTCTTCCCTTGAGCTGATAAGGAACTCTCCAAGAACCGCACCGACAACAAGCACAACAACCGCAATACGGACTGCTAAATATCTGTCAAATATAAACTCATCCTTGTCTCTCATAAAACACCCTGCAAGAAGAGCGCAGACAACAAGCGCGCATGGCAACTGACAAGAAGGGAATATCGATAATGCAAAACCAATAATTGCAATTACAGCAAGCCCTGTCACTAGCCATTTTATCCATTTCTTCTTTGCAAAGAAAAAGTAATAACCAATATCAAACAGTGCCATAGCGTAAACAAATACTATCGTAATATGAGGTATCATCCACCATTGCATTGCAGGAGAGAATCCTATCAACAGCATTCCCGCCAACGACAAAACAGCATCTTTCTTTGTAAGTATCCAGAACATCTCGAATGCCGTCATGAACAACATTATCATAAGACCGCACCAGTACCAGCTCAATCCTATTTCATTTCCGAACATCAGATATCCCCAGTTGAATGGCTTACCGATAGTTGTAACATCCCGTGTCGGCGCATAGTAATCAAGAACCATATTGGTCTTCCCGACTCCCATCCTGTCGCTGTGTTTTGCATAGTTATTATATTCCTGTGAGAAGTAAGTCGGAGTATGAACAGCGTATTCGTCAGAACGTACGCCTCGTGCTTCGCCGACGATGTTGTAGCTCTCATCCACATATGCATCAGTTACAGTAGGCAGATAAACGCTGATAGTGCTCATTGAAGAACCGTTTAGGTGAAGACAAACACATACGCAAAATATCAGCAACGCAATAATCCACCTGTAATCAATTATCTTCGTTGCCACCAACTTCACTCTATCCGACACTCTCTTATTATTAATTACCATAATTCACCCTCTGAATTTCTCTCCAAATTACACAACCGCCATTGGCTCTTATATATACAGAAATGTACATGGACTGTCTGTCCATATCAACAATACTACCTGTATACATAAAATTAAAGTTACTGTCAACAGATAATGAAACCTTTGTTGGACATCCTTCAGTGTCCTTATCCCAAATATATGCGTAAACTTCGCTGATGTTTGAGACATTCATATTTCTCTTTAAGTCAGTCAGACAAATATCGATAGTCTCTCCATGAATGGAGTTTATCAGATATCCTGGCTGCTCGTCGCAAGTCATATATGAACCATATGTATCAAAAGCAACGCTGTCAACTACTCTGCCTTTACGAGTATCATATATTACAAGGTTAATTCCACGCTCACACACTGCATATTCAACTCCATCAATTGCAATTGAACAATAATTATCTCTATCATACCCGGAGCTGACGAGTGAATATTTTGTTCCGTCCTCAAGATGACCTCCGAAGCTGACGCACTCTTCTGCTGTTCCAATCTGTTCGCTGTACTGATTGCAATTAGTTCCTACCCATACGGATCTATATGAACCTGCAAATTTTGCCTTGAAACCAAGTAAATGCATATAATTGATTGTGGATGTACCCAGACTGACAGCGGCGTCATCCTTTACTGCTCCAAATATAACAATGTCTTTGGTCTGCCGAAGTAATCTCAAATACGCGTTTATATCCGAGTGACAGCAGCAAAAGTCATTTCCCAATCTGCATGTGTAAGAATATACAAAATGTTTCTCATCACTCTCATCGGTAACAAAGAATCTCATTATGTAATCTTCGCTGTCTCTGTATTTATAAGAATCAATCAGGGCATTGTATGTGAGATCGGGGTATCTTTCCATTTCCATAGTGTCCACAAGGTTTCCATTCTCGTCATATATCTCCACGTAGACACATTGAATCGCGGACTCAATGTTCTCAAGTCCGCTTAGCGATAATTCCACCTTCCCATCAGAATTATAAATACTTGGACTTATGACAAGATTCAATAGATTACCGGCTGCAATAATATCCGTGTCAAAAGAATCGATACTTGCAATATTCTCGTTTACAAATTCAGAACTTTTAGATAACTCTTCATTCAGATAATTGATTCCATATTGTTCAAGCAAAGTTGGGGACGATGAATACAGATTAACACCAAGAGCAAGTCTGTTTCCATCTATATCACACCCCATAGCAGCAAGCGTCGTAGGAAACATGTCAAGCGTTGTATACTGTCTTGCGTTGTCATCATCTTCTAGGTCGGCTGCAGAATTAATAATACTTACATAAGTTCTTCTCTGATAATCGCTGTCAACATCATCGCAGAAATCAGAGTCCATGGTTAAATGATCGCCACAAATAACAACAGTCGTATCTTCATAGAAGCTCTGTTCTTTAATCCACGTTACAAACTCACAAACCTGTTGACTCGAACATGCCATAACATTTGCATATTGGCTGTCAAACTCATCTTGGCACAGCTCACAACAATAGCCGTCTTCAAAGTGAGTATCCGCAGTAAGCATAGTGAAATTAAATGGCTCGTCTTCCGATGCCAGATTAGTAATTTCTTCTTTGGCAAAGCAGAATAGCTTCTCATCCTCATAACCCCACCAGACAGAATAATCTTCAGGTATATATCCGTTTGCTATAGCATAATCATAATCGAATATTTTGTAATTACCGTGTTCTTTGAAGTATTGGTTTCTTCCGCCAAATTCTGCCGGTGAACCAATCATAAGCTCTTGATTGTAGCCATTATCTTCCAGTATGTCGCCGATAGCAGTTACACCGGGATAAAACTCTGTTTTTGTTCCCATTGCATTTCCAACGCCGCTGAATATCGGAAGCCCTGATGTCTGTGCCACCATGCCTCCCATCGTATATGTACATCCATAAACCGTAGAAGCACCATTAAGACTTTCATTTGAATCAGAAAAACATTCATTTGACTCAGCAAGTGCCGTCAGTCCCGGAATACAATTTGATTCAAATGCTCCGCCGTCATTTTGATCGGCATACGTCATTTCCATGGACTCGAGAAAGATATAAATAATGTTACGTTTCTTCTCGGGGAACGTAATAATAGTCTGTTCAGGATCAACATATACCTGTTCAACGAAATCAGAATTCTCACCACAGTTCTTGATGTAATCGATTACCCGGTATTTTATAGTAAATATAATCAATGAACAGACAAATAAAACGGAAACTAAAACAAACGTTGCTGCAGTAAACAGCTTTGCATTGTGTCCATATCTTATCCAGACTATTCTTAAAATAGCCCAAACAGCCGCAATGATTACTGATGGCAAAAGGTTTTGCATAAAAAAGCTGTTAATTACATCGGAGTTTGTTCCTTCTATATTGGATGTCAGATAATAAGCAATCTCAGAGAATGTTATTGTTTTCCAGATTCTCATCGTCCAGAATAAAGTAAGTGTCAGCGTTAGTAATACTGTAACAAGGAAAAAACATAATATATGAGTAGAGATTATATGTGCTTTACACTTATATTTCTCCATCAATGTGCCGTCCCTTTGTAATATGCATTTATTCTATTCAAATCTGTAATGATATACTTGCTTGAAGTACCTTCTATTTCTCCATATACTTCTCAGGAATTGTATCAACCATATCATTCCTCACGTATATTCTGCCGCAAGAACCTTCAGCCGGAATCAGTGTGTAGTTCTCATGAATATAATCAATCATATCGGCAGCATAATCGTCAACCTCATACTCCCACGTGCTGTAGCCTGTATCAAGGATACAGATTCTCGGTGCGCCGTTCTCTTTGAACATATCCATAATTCTTTCTTCGTGAGCTTCGTAGCCCCATGGTGTAAAAGCAATGCTGTACATCGCGGTGCGGTCGGCTCTCATAAACAGGTCATTCTCACATGAGCAGTTCCAGATTGCCTCGTCTTTGTCGGTCAGTTCATTAAGAAGGATGTCTGTGCTGTTATGCGGCTCAGGAGAGAACAGACCGCCCAGATAACCCACCATTGCAGACATCGGCTTAAGCATCCAGACTGCGCAGATTGCAGTAATAAGAAGCGTAATGGCACCGGCTTCGCGAACGTTTCTGCAGTTCTTGCATACCACTTCTATAAAGAAAATGGCGCCGAGAAGACACATTACTTCAACGCAGTGTGTTCCGTGGAAATTGAACATTCCGCGCACTCCCGCAAGATAGATCACAAAGCCGAATGTCATAACCATATCGTAAGCTCCGTATTTCTTGAAGATATGTACAAGTCCGCCGAGAAACAGCACAATTGTGATAACATGCGTCACCGTGACAGCGTCGGTTCCGGTAAGAATGTTGCAGTATTCTGTAAACCACATGAATCCGGATATGAAGCTCGACCCGAGTGTCATGAGGGCGCTTGTGCCAAGACCTCCGCCCATATACTTTGGATATATGGTACGGTTCATCTCATAGGCTGAGAAATAGAATTCATATAGCGTACCTGTCGCCAACAGGTAGACTAAATATATAGCCCATGGCAGAATGATTATTCCGGCAAGTTTTGCAAATCCGGCAAGTCTCTTCTTCATTTCCGGTCTGCCTGAAGTCCTTAAGTCTTTGACAATCGACATGATCTCCTTGATAAATACAGCTATTACAATTACCGCCAGCGCGTACGCGGCAACGAAGATTGTGCCGAACGTCAGAAGTATCGAGACGCTTAAGATGATGCAGCTGCTGAGCGTCATATCCTTAAAGCTCTTAAATCTGAGATATTCCAGGAAGATAAGTACAAAACCGATGCCGGCAACGTGCTCGGAAAGTATCTGCGTTCCCATATCATAAGAACAGGTTACACACATAAACAGAAACGGGAACAGTGCGAGTGCCTTGGCATCAAAGTCTTTACGGTATCTGACAAATATAAATGTCCACATCAGCGAATAGAAAATATAGAAAGCTATGCGCTGTTGATAGATGGAGTGAGCGCCCAGAAAGTCAAAGAGCGCACTTATGTAATAAGTCACCGGCATATGTTGCGAGGTAAAGTCCCTGTAGAGCAGATATCCTCGGGCGATTGCCTTGCCTCCGAGTGTTACGTCCTCCTCATCGGCAGCGAAAACAGGCGCCCACAGGAACAGAATATGTGTAATAAGAAACATTGCGAACAGTATAATTGTCTGGATTTTGAAACGCCTGTTATCGTTCCACCATAAGTAAATCTTGCTCGTGAGTCTCGGTTTATCAGTCATTGTTCAATGTCTCCTTCAGTATTGTTCCAGTTCATAATTTAAAGAGAAATCATTAGCGTGCTGGTTGAGATTAATGTTATACAGCGGATCACCGCAGCCAATTGACGGATGTCTGGAATAGAGACTGCTTCGTTCGTTGTTAAGGCGCTCCATTTTTTCTGCATCGGCTCTGTCGTCGCCGCGGCTGACGGATTCATAATGTCTGAGAATAACATCATTTCTGACTATGTTATAGTAACCGGCTTCGTAAAGCTTAAAGCATAAATCCACATCATTATATGCCACTGCCAGCTCTTCATCAAAGCCTGACACCTTGGCAAATTTGTCGGCACCGACCATGAGACACGCGGCGGTTACCGCGATCCAGTTGTAATCAATTCTGTTGCGGCCGAAGAAATACGTATACTCATCCGTCATTCCGCCGAAGGCATGCACGGGTCCGTTGCCGATATTAATGACTCCGCAGTGCTGGATTTTCTTACTGTCAGGATAGAGCAACTTGGCCCCGACCGCACCGGCGTGCGGGATCTGAGCGTGACCCAGCATCCGCTGCAGCCATTGCCCCTCGGTGACTTCGGTATCGTCATTGAGGAACAGATAATAATCGCCTGTAGCGGCAGCTGCCCCGGTATTGCACATGTGCGGGAAATTGAAGACTTCAGGCTGATAGATGTACCTTCCTCCGGCTCTGCCGATAAGTGCTTCATAAACTGCGCGGTTTGCCCCGTTGCTGCCGTTGTCAACGACAATAATCTCATAATTCCTGTAGTCCGTAAGATTAACCACAGAATTAATGCATCGCTCGATTATCTCCGGATTGTCCTTTGAAGGAATAATTATGCTGACTTTAGGATTGCCCTGAACCTTATAATTTACGCGCCACTGATACATGATATCGACAAGCTCGATATCAGCTTCAAGTCCCCGGCGTGAGATAGCATCGGCTTTTGCTTTTCGCGCGGCTTCCAATATATAAGGCTTGGATTCAGGATTGACGGAAGTCGATTCCTTGCGCTCAAGCCAGTGGTAGAGGATCTTCGGAATGTGCGCTATGTGGTCGCGCGAGAGGTTCTCCGTGAATCTCAGGGCAAAATCGTAGTCCTGCGAACCTTCAAAGCCGACGCGAAGACCTCCTATCTCCCTGGCGATCGAAGTCCTGTATACACCGAGATGGCAGGTGTACATGTTGGACATCAGAGTGTCCGGAGACCAGTCGGGCTTGAAGTGCGGCATGTGACGGTTCTTTCCGTCGTCATCTGTCTTGTCCTCATCACTGTAGATGAAGTC
>ENA-UOYA01001299-UOYA01001299.1-activated-sludge-metagenome-genome-assembly--contig:-NODE-1299-length-27374-cov-11.218163_pt1 | contig 27374 bp, 29 predicted proteins | sample MGYA00238163_ERZ764804 | MGnify/ENA primary metagenome ERZ764804 (study PRJEB28919, sample SAMN05720223) | activated sludge metagenome | isolation source: Anaerobic digester | place: Hong Kong... | reverse complement strand
CGAAGCGGAGATTTTCTCCGAATAATGTTCGGTTTTGGGTCGGGGGACGCCGACCGGTCTTGCCGGCACTCAGAGGGGGCGGCTCGAACGAGCCGCCCCCTCTGACTTCTAATTTCTAATTTCTAACTTCTAATCTCTAATAGACATCCTTCCACTCGTCGATGTTGTCCTTGTCGAATTTAAACGGCTCGCCCAGCATGACCTCCGTACCCCCGTCGGCGGCCATGGTAAGGGTCTTTTCGCCCAGGCGCCCGGCGGTGAACCTGTCGCCGACAAGCCCCGTGACCTTGCCCTTGACGAGGGCGTCTCCGGCATAGGCGGCCAGGTATCCGATGTCTATCGGGTTCCACAGGTACATCCACGGACATACGCCGCTGGTGATAAAGGGCTCCATCTCAGACGGCAGCCCGAGACCCGTAAGGAGAACGGTAGACTGCTTGTCCTGCAGCACTTTGCCGGCCGCGAGCATGCCGACGGTGGTCGGCGCTATAATCACCTTGACCTTGTTGTTTGCGAGCAGGGCGTTGGTCTCGCTGGTGGATTTTGTGGGGTCGTCGTCGCCGTAAACGATGGTGACGAGAGGTGTCTTGGCGTATTTCTCCTTGTTTTCGTTAATCTCTTTTTTCATCCAGTCTATCCACAGGTTCTGGTTGGTAGCCTGCGCGGTCGCCGACAGTATGGCGATGCCGCCGTCCCCGTTTACCATTTCGTAGGCGGCCTGTATCAGCACGCGCCCTATCTTCTCCGGGTCGGCCTGCTGGATGTGGAACGCGCGGCTGTCCTTGTTTACCGCCGAATCGAGGGATATTACCTTGATGCCCTGGTCCATGGCCTGCGTGAGGGCGGGCTGGAGCGCGTCGGCGTCGTTGGCGGCGACGGCTATGACGTCCACCTTCTGCGACACGAGCTGGTTTATGACCTCGATCTGCTTTTCCGGCGTAGCCTGGTCGGGGCCGCGGTACAGCGCCTGAACGCCTATTTCGTTGCAGGCGTCCTCAAAGCCGCTGTACATGTTCTGCATATACGGATTGTTGATGTCCTTGGCCACCAGCGCGTAAACCTTGCCTTTTTGGCTCGACGTGCCGGAAGCGCCGGAATTGTCGTCTCCCTGGTCGGCACAGCCTCCTATAGCGGCGGCGCCGAGGATAAGACACAGAAAGAATGTCAGGAGCCTTTTCATTGATGCGACCTCTTTTCTTATATAGTTTTTTAAAATAATATAGGGCGGGAATGAAAACCGGAGCCGCGCAAGGCCGCGCGCCGCCCTCTATATTACTGTGCCCCGAATGCCTTTTTTGGATACATGAAAACCCTTCAATTTTGCGGTTTTCGCTTTAATATTCTCGCTATGACGGATTCCCTAAAGCTGTTTTTCAAATTGGGCACCGAAACGGTGATGACGAGCAGCGCGCCGACTATTATGAGCAGGGTTTGGGAGGGCACGTTGGTGATGCCCAGCCCGTAGCGCAAAAGCCCTATGATAAACACAGCAAGCGTCACCCCGAGGACATTGCCGCGCCCGCCCGCGGTGCTGACGCCGCCTAATACTGCCATGGTGATGATGTCAAGCTCGTAATTTAGCGCTATGCTCGGGCGCGCGCTGCCCATTTTTGAGAGTAAGAATACGGCGGCAAGCCCCGAAAACAGGCCGTTTAACGTAAATACCACAAGGCGTATGCTGTCGGTGCGTACGCCGGAAAAGCGGCTGGCGGTGGCGTTGTTTCCCATGGCGTATACGCGCCGCCCGAATTTGGTGCGGTGGACTATCCAGCCGAAGATTAAGGCCTCGGCCGCCACGGCTATGAGTATGAAGGGGATGCCCCGCAATTTGCCCCAGCCGAAAAACTGAAACCAAACGGGGAAATTGCCCACAGCGCGGTCCTCAAGCAGGAGGCTCGCGACACCCCGGTAGATAATCATGGTCGCTATTGTCACTATCACGGCCGACAATTCCTTGAATTTCACTATCAGAAGGCCGTTTATAAATCCACACAAAGCGCCGACCATAAGCCCGGCGACAATGGCTACCTCCATAGGCGTGCCCGATTGGTACAGCATGCCCATGGATACGCCGCACAGCGCGATAATGGAGCCCACCGAGATGTCGATATCCCCCAGAAGGATGACCAGCATCATCGGGAACACCACGACCGCTTTATCGAGGAATATCTGCACCGCGCTTAAGATGTTTTGCGCGTCGAGGTAATAGGGCGACAAAAGGCTGTTTACCACGTTTATCAGGATAAGAAGCAGCACCAAAAGCCATTCCCACTGCAAAAAGAAACGCTTAAGGCTGAAGGGCCGCTCGCCGCTTATCCGCCTTTCGCCGGCCGGAATATCGCCGTTCACCGTCTTTCACTCCTTTGTGCCGACTGCTGTTTTACCGCCATACCTAACGCCTGCCAAATAACTTAACAAGCCGCCGCCAAGCGGATCAAATAGCATTTACGCCTCCGACCTGCGCTCCAGCGCCTTGCGGGTGACGTTGCGCTGGATGAGGGCGTTTATTATCACCGAAACGATGATGATAAGCCCCCTTATGGCCTGCTGCCAGAAGGGCGACACGTTGATGAGCGGGAGGGCGTTGTTTAGTATGCCCAAAAGCAGTGCGCCCAAAAGCACGCCCTGCACCTTTCCCGTGCCGCCGGATATGCTCACCCCGCCCAAAACGCAGGCTGCGATGACGTTCATTTCATAGCCGCTGGCCGTTTCGCCCTGGGCCACCGCGTATTTGCAGACATAGAGCACGCCCCCCAGCCCCGCGAGAGCGCCCATCACGGCGTAGACGAAAAGTAGCGTATTTTTTACGTCGATACCGCTCACACGCGCCGACTCTATGCTGTTGCCCACGGCGTAGACGCGCCTGCCCGACCTGAAGTAATTGGTGAACAGGAAAGCCGCCACATAAACGAGTATTGCGATGAAAACGAGGTTGTTTATCCCGAGCGTCCTTCCGGTGGCCACCTGCATGAATTCCTTTGACATGTCGTTTTGCAGCACCCACCCGCCGCCGCTGACCAGGTAGGTGGTTCCCCTGAAGATGTTCATCATGCCCAGCGTGGCTATAATGGGCAAAATGCCTATCCTCGACACCAAAAAGCCGCTTATGAGTCCGCACAAAAGGCCTACGGCCACGGCGGTGAGGACAACGGCCGCAGGGTGCATGTCCCTGTTGTGCTTTAAAAGGGTAACGGCCGTCATTGCCGACAAGGCCATCACCGCGCCTACCGACAGGTCTATTCCCCCGGTGATTATAACCAGCATCATGCCGACGGCAAGTATAGCCAACACGGCCGTTTCGGCGAGCATGTCGCCGATATTCGAAGGGGTGAGAAAGCGCCCGCCCGAGCGCGCCTCGATAAAGAAGGACAGCAGCACAATCACGAAAAACAGTGCGAGCTCCCGTATGTCCGGGGCGATTACCCGCCCGAGCGCGCGCATTCTGCCCATCAGACCTCACCTCCCGCGGCCATAGTGCGGCTTGGGGCGCGCATGGCGGCCTCCAGTATCCTTTCCTGGGTGGCCTCCGTCCGGTCGAATATGGCAGTTATGCGCCCGGCGTTCATAACTGCTATGCGGTCGGCCATGCCCAGCACCTCTGCCATCTCCGAGGACACCATGAGAATGGCGTAGCCCTCTCCCGCAAGCTCGGCCATTATCTCGTATATCTGCGACTTGGCGCCCACGTCCACGCCCTTGGTTGGCTCGTCGAGTATTATCATTTTAAGGTCGGAATTTAATAGCTTGGCGACTATGACCTTCTGCTGGTTTCCGCCCGAAAGCGAGCTGGCGCGGTCGAATACGCTGACCGCCTTTACGGAGAGGCGCTCGGAAAGGGTTTTGGCCCTCTGGCGCTCCTTTTTGACGTCGATGACTCCGCGCCGCGTGAACTGCTCCAGCGTGGCGAGGGTTTCGTTTTTGTATATCTCCCACTCCAGCACAAGCCCCTGACGCTGGCGGTCCTCCGGTAGATAGCCGAGTCCTATGCGCATGGCGTGGACGGGATGGCGGATGCGGACCTTTTTGCCCGCAAACCAGAGCTCGCCGCTGTCGAGGCGGTCTATGCCGAATATCGCGCGGCACACCTCCGAACGCCCCGCGCCCACAAGGCCGGTGAGAGCGAATACCTCGCCGGTTCTGACGGAGAAGCTCACGTCGTAGAAATAGCCCGTCCGGCGGAGCTTTTCGGCGCGGAACACCTCCTCCCCTATCCTGCGATCCCTTACGGGGTATATCTGCTCTATCTCGCGCCCGACCATGGCCGCGATGAGCTTTTTATCGGTGATATCACCGGCGTTATAGGTGCCGATGTAGCGCGCGTCGCGAAGGACGGTGACGCGGTCGGCCAGCCTGCGCATATCCTCTAAGCGGTGGGAGATGAATATGATGGAGATGCCGTCCTGGCGCAGCTTTAACGTTATGCGGTAAAGCTCCTCGCATTCGCGCCGCGAAAGGGCCGCGGTGGGCTCGTCCATGATGATGATGCGCGCGCGGGTGGATATGGCCTTGGCTATCTCCACTATCTGCTGCTCGGCGACGGTGAGGTCGCCCATATGGCTTTTCGGGCTGATATCGCTGCCGAGAGCGCGTAAAAGCTCGGCGGCCTCGCGGTGCATGGCTTTCCAGCGCAGCACGCCGAAGCGCCCGACCTTTTCATGCCCCAAAAATATGTTTTCGGTTACGCTGAGGTGGGGATAGACGGTGCCGTGCTGGTAGATGGCGGCTATGCTGTGCTGCTGGGCGTCGCGCGGCGAGCTAAAATGCACGCGGCGCCCGCGCAGGTAAATCTCGCCCTCATCCGGCTCATGCACGCCGGTGATGACCTTTATGAAGGTGGATTTTCCCGCGCCGTTTTCGCCCATTAATGCGTGGATCTCCCCCTCCTTCAAGGCGAAATCAACCCCGTCGAGGGCCTTTACGCCGGGGAATATCTTGGTAATACCCCTAAGCTCCAGAATATACTGCTCCAATTGGCTCACTCCCGATAAAAGCCGCGGCACGCGCCGGTTTCGGCCCAGGTGAAAACAAAAGCGGCTGCCGCCAAATACTTTTATCTGCAAGCGGAATAAGTTTCAAATAAGCGGGCGGCTCTTCATCATTAATGTGGACGGCAAAAGGCAAAATATGAATGCTTTAAGCCAAATTTTTGCACACGACAAAGAAACGCCCCCGAAAAGGGGCGTTTCAAGGTGCCGCGGCAAAATTCCGCAACCCGTTTTACAGCGCGCTTATTCCGCCGTTTCCGCCGTTTGCGGCTTCTCTCCGATACTGAGGATAAGATTTATCACTATGCCGGCAATGGCGGCCCCCGCGATACAGGGGATTTCGAGGCCGAAGAAGGGGATGTTTCCGCCGAAGGCGAACTTTCCGCCTAAGCCTATTATCATTATGCACGCTATCACGGCGATATTTTTTGCGCTGAACATATCCACCTTTTTCTCTATCATGATGGCGATGCCCTGCGCTGCGATGGCGCCGAAAAGGTATATCTCAAGACCGCCGATGACGGCCACCGGGATGGCGTATATACCCTGCACCAGCGGGGTGAAGAAGGATATCACCATGGCGATGATGGACGCGGCGATAAGTACAGGCACCGAAAACACCCTCGTGATGGCCATTGTGCTGATGTTTTCGCCGTAATTGGTGCCGGCAGGTCCACCCACTAAGCCGGAGATCATATCGCATATGCCGTCGCCTATAAGGTTAAGGTGGAGCTTATCAATGAGGTTGTATTTTTTATCCGTCCCTTTTTTCTTGGCGAGGTCGCTTACATAAACGTCAAGCTGGTACATATGCGCGGTGGACTCGGGAATGGTCGCTATAGCGATGGGCATTATGGCGATGGCCGCCGCCAGCGAGGCCTTGGGTAGCGTGAACGCGGGCACCGCAAAGACGCCCGCCGACCAGAGCGAGCCCTCAAGCGCCTCCTTGGATATGGACCGGAACATATTCATATCGGCTCCGCCGAAGGCATATAGCAGGCCGGCGGCGGCGCAGCCGACAGCCGCGCCCAAAAGCAGCGGAAGCTGCCCCAGAAAGCCCTTGAGATATCTTGAAAATATGATGGTGGACAAAAGCGTGAGCAGCGAAACGACCCAGACCCAGCTGGTGTTTAGCACGGTGGACGCAGCGCCTTCCGCCAGCGCCTTGGGGGCGGCATCGCTCAGAGCGGTGTCTGCAAGCGTAAGGCCTATTATCATTGCCACCGGACCGGTGACGGAGGCGGGCAGTATTTTTTCTACAGCCTTTCTGCCGGACAGCTTAATTAAAAGCCCGGCCGCGATGGAAATAAGACCGGACATGATAATGCCGAACTGCGCGTAAGAGATAGCCTCGGCCGGTAGAATGCTGCTGTCTCCGGCAAGCCAGGCGTCAAGCTGGTCAAGCGTGCCCGGGCTGAGCATAGACCTTATGGATTCGCCGGCCATAAGACCAGCTATGGCCGTAAGATATGAAAAGCTCGACCCGTAATAAAGCGGAATTTTTTTTCCGGTGATAAAAATAAAGCACAATGTCGCCAAGCCGCTGGCAAATATGGTCGTGGAGACCTGAAAGCCTGTGATGAGCGCCACGGCAACTGTCGCAGGAAACATGACTATAACCTGCTGCAGCGCATACAGCAGCAGCTTTGCGGGCGACGGGCGTTCGTCGGGCAGGTAGCCTATCGTTTGTCTTTCTTTGCTCATTTTCCCCATCCTTTTATATTTTATTTGGAATTGCGCGCCTAAACCTAAGACAATGCCTTATGTACATATACCGTTACCGTGCGCCATGCACCCGGATACATAGAAAAAGACCTTTGTGCAAGGTCGAAGGCTCTCGGAAAAGCCGCCGGGCTTTTTCAGATTTTTCTAACGCATTATACCACGTTTAGACAAATATCACAATATGCAAAGCAAATTTAATGGCTAAAACTTGTCCAAAATTTATTAAGGGCAAAAAGGCAAGCGGCATACGGCAGCCGGCAAATCCCCCCTGCCACCGCCGGGCTGATGCAAAAAGCGGCCCGTGCCGCTTTTTGCATCAGCCCTTTTTTGGGTTTTTGCCCCCCCGCAAAAACCCAAAAAAGGGCGCGGCGTTTTGCAAAAACGCCGCGCCCGGCGGGGTTAAGGGGCGCAAGGCAAGCTATGTACCGGCGTCACGCCCCGAAATCCCGAAACTCGCCCTCCTTGACAAGGCTGAGCCTCCCGCTTTCCGACGCGAGCATCCTGCATATGCCGCGTTTTTTTTCGTCGAAGCCGCTGTCGACCACATAGATTTCCGGCGCTCCCTGTTTTGTGACAATGCCGTCTGTGCAGAAAAGCAGCGAACGCAGCGCGTATTCCAGCGTCTCCTCCCCGCCCGGCTCCTCCATGCGCACTATCACCTTCACGTCGCGGACTCCGCACCGCGTACCGCGCATTACCCATTTAACGAAAAGCCAGCCTAAGGAAACGGCGCCCGCCATGGCCAGCAGGCCTATTCCGATTTGAATGAAATGCTCCACAAAGGCCACCTCCTTTTCCATACTATGTGCCGGCGGGCTTTTTGCTCCATATTTTCGGTATTTCATCACAAACGGCGAAGCTTTCGGCCCTTTTGTTGAAATGCGCGATACTTTTCCGCCTTCTTTCCGCTGTGCCTTTTACCCGTTTTCACCACAGATATGTGTCTGCACAAAATCATACCCTCGCTCATATTATGTAGCGAATAAACGCATAAAAAGTTACCGGGAGATGAAGATAAATGTATTACGGGTCGGGGAAACGCATCTTCAGCATCTGTGGCTGTTTCGGGGTGATAGTAAGCGTCGTCGTCGGCGCGCTCGTCGGGATAGTGTTCGCGTTCGGCCTTATTCCGTTAGTCGGAGCGTCCATCCTCGCCGCGTTCGGGCTGGCTGTGCTCGCGCTCGTTTTTTTGCTTGTGTGCGTGCTTTTGTCCGCCATGACGCCGCCTAACGTGCTGTCAAAATGCCTTTGCAAAAACATAGTCTGCCTTCTTGTTTCCATATTCGGGACCATATTTGCCACCCTTTCGGCCCTTTCCGTGGTGCTCCTGCCGATATTTATCGCGGTGATAGGTCTTATTGCGGTCACGGCGTTTTTTTTCACGCTGATGATAATAGAGCTGATAGCCTTTATCTACTGCATCATGCGCGGGGTTAAATATTACCGCGTTGACGACTGACCGCCGAATATAAAGACGCATAGAAAAACTCCGTCCCGTTTTTGGGGACGGAGGCAGCCGCATATTAGAAAAACGCCCCCCGGCTTGCTGCCGCAGCTTAAATACCGCAAAAAAAGGAGCGGCCGCCAATGTTTAGCGGCAGCCCCTTTTTCGGGCGTCCATGTTGTCTTTTCTCAAATTGCGGTCGCCCTGCTTGCTTAGGGGGTGTTTTTAGACGACGTTTTGTCTTGTTCTAATTAGCTTTGACGCCTGTGCCCAGGTATCCCTCAGCTCGGTCACCACCGGGACAAGCTGTTCCAGAATGCCGATGTCCTTCTTGATGTTGGCTTCCACCAGCTTGTCTTTGATAAAGCAGTAAAGGGCCATAAGGTCGCCCGATATCTCATATGACATATCAAGGCTCATGATAAGCTCGTCTATAATATCCTGCGCCTTTATCAGCCTGCCGTGCGCGTCGGATATCCTTTTTTCTTTTATGGCAATAGCGGCCATTCTTATATTTTTTATTTCGGCGTTTAAAATCATAACCAGCAGCTCGTCGGGCGCGGCGGTGATTCCCGCCTGCTCGGTATATTGCATGACCGCCCTTGCATTGTTCATCTATCCCCACTCCCCGGTATTATGTATCCGTTTAATCAAACGTATTGCTAAGCCACATGGCCTGCTGGTTCATCTGGGCTATATATTTCTCCATTGCGGTAAACTGGCTGAAATACCTGTTTTCCTCCCTGGTAAGCGACTCAAGAAGCCGGCTGAGCTTTTGCTCGTAGCTTTTAATTTTATTCGTAATGGAGTTTTCAAACTCCAAAGAGCTTCCGGGGTAACCCGCTATTTTCAGAAGAATACCGCCGCCATACGTCTTCCGTATATTGTCGCTTAGAATATCCGACAATCTTTGCATAATTCCCGATTCATTATACCGCTCGGCCTTGTCCTCCGGCGCGGCGTCGGGCAGGTATAGCTTGTCCGACTGCTGGGTGAACAGTTTTATCACCGATTCGGGGTCGCTCGCCAGGGCTTTGGCAAGCTTTTCCTCGTCTATTATAAGCCTGCCCTTTGCCGTGTAGGCATCTGTGGTTATTCCTATATCGGCTATATTTATGCCGATGTTTTCCGAATTATCGTCAAGCCTTTTAACGGGCATATAAAACGCCGCCCTCAAGGACTGGATAAGCCTCATCAGGTTGCTGTCGTTTCGGAGAAGCCCGCTTTTAGCCTTTTCCTCCCATTGCTTGATTTCGCTTTCGCTCAGTTCCTTTTTCTGCTCGTCGGTAAGCGGCGCAAAATCCCTGTATCTCGCCTCGCTTATTTTGCTGTTTATGGCGTCTAAAATATCATTGTAATCCTTTACGAAATCCTTTATGTTGGCGATCACCTTTTGGGTGTCGTCGGTTATGCTCATATTTATTGTTCCGGCATTGTCGGCTTTCAGGCTGTACGTTATGCCGTCAATGGTAAAGGTGTTGGAGGAACGGGTCACCTTTGTGCCGTTTATGTAAACGCTGGCGTCGGTGCCTTCCGTATAGTTTTCCGCTGTCAGCGGCCCTATCACAGCCGCTAAAAAATTGCCCGTTTCATCCGATATCGTAATGGAATTGGCGGCTCCGGTCGCGCCTGATGTCAGTGTGAATTTATCGGTAATGCTGGAATAGCTTATCTTCACGCCCGCATCGCTGGCGTTGATTGCGTTCATAATCGACGCTATGGATGCGTCCTTCTGAAACTCGAACTGTTTGCCGTTAATGGAAAAGACCAGGGTATCCCCGACTACGGGAACGGCGAAATTGTTTTCCGATACCGATTTTAGCAAATCAAGCCTTGAGGTATGGTCGTTTATAAGTGAAAGCCCCTCCGCTTCAAACGCGCTGTCTACCGGGCCCGGCGACAGCGATGCGTCCACGCCGTCCGAATTGATTATTATCTCGTCCCCCGAGACCGACACGGATAACCTGTCGACGCCGAAGGCGGCGTCGGTCAGCGCCTTGATGTCCGCTCCCAGCTCTTCGGAGGAATAATACGCCTTTGAAAACGTGATGGTCTTTGTTAGTCCGTCCACTGTGATGTCAAGCGTCTTTCCGGTCAAATCGACAGGGACGGAGGCCTGGTCAAAGCCAATCACGATCTGCCGCGACACGGTATGCAATGACACGGCACGGGAATTTGTAGCCGTCTTAATATCCCTAAGCTCAATCGCGCTTATATTTGTCTGTCCGGATATGGTGACGCTCGCATATTTTGAATCCTCCGGATTTAGCGGGGCGGCGGTCTTAGAGGAGTAGAGTTTTCTTGACAGCGTGCTGCTGCCCGACAGCGTATCGAAATATTTGTCCTTAAAGCTCATCAGCTTGCTTATTATGGACTTGTAATCCTCCTGCTTCCACAGCAAAAGCTGCTTTTGCTGGTTAACCTTGTCTATTTTCGCAAGGCTTGCCGCTGTCATCTTTTTTACCATGCTCTCGGTATCCAGCCCGGACACAAGCCCTGAAATTCCCGAATAACCGCTGCCGCTAACAGACGAAACCATTACTAAGCCCCTTTCCGCATACCGTCTTTTTATTATTGATGCAATGCTGGCATTTTTGCCAGCATTGCATCAAAGCTTATGTCAAGTTACCTGAGAAGCTGCAGCACGCCCTGGGGCTGGCTGTTGGCCTGAGCGAGCATTGCCTGGGCCGCCTGGAGCAGGATGTTGTTCTTTGTGAACTCCATCATCTCCTGAGCCATATCGACGTCGCGTATGCGCGATTCGGAGGCCGTGAGGTTTTCGGCGGTCGTGTTAAGGCTGTTTACGGTGTGCTCCAACTGGTTCTGCCAGGCGCCGTACTGGGCCCTGTCGGAGTTGACCGATTTAATGGCGTCGTCTATAGCCGACGCGTCTGTAGCGCTGCTAAGGCCGCCGGCAAAGCTTATGCTGCCGATGGTGATAATCGCGGTGCCCGTGATATCGGCGATATCGACGCCGCTAAAGCCGGATGCCAGCATGCTGATGCCGTTGAACTTGGTGTCGGACAAAACCTTGTCTATCGCGGCGCCCAGAGCGTCAAGCTCCAGGTTAATGTTGGCCACGTCGGTAGCCGCGTCATAGGTCCCGTTGGAGGCCTGCACCTTCAGCTCCTTCATCCTTATCAGCATGTCGGAAACTTCGCTTAACGCGCCCTCCGCCGTCTGGATAAGCGATATGCCGTCCTGTGCGTTTCTTGTGGCCTGGTTGAGGCTCCGGATTTCGCTTCTCATTTTCTCCGAAATGGAAAGCCCTGCCGCATCGTCCGCCGCGCGGTTGATTCTAAGGCCCGATGAAAGCTTCTCCATGGCTTTGCTGGACTGCAGGTTGTTGATATTCATCTGGCGCAGCGTGTTGAGAGCCGAAATGTTATGGTTTATACGCATAATTTTTCCTCCCTGAAATTTAAAATGAAATCCCTTTCTTTTTTATAAAAAACAGTCCGTACGCTACTGTTTTTTATCTTCTTTCATCTAATATATCGGCGAAAATCTACATTTGTTTAGAGTTTTTGTCGATAAGCTTTTTAATATCTTTAAGCTGGCCGTCCGGCACCGCCCTGGACGCCTGCAAATTTTCCTTTCTGGTTTCAGCTATTTCCTTGCGCAGGATAGGCACGTTCTCCGGAGCGTCGATACCGATGCGCACCTTGCCGTCCATCCCCAATATGATAACCTCTATATCGTCCCCTATTAAGAAGGACTCGCCCGGTTTCCTCGATATAATAAGCATAGCTTATGCCATCCTGTCATCGTTTATCAGCCTGTACCTTATCGGATAATCCGGCTCGTCGGTCACCCATTGCTTTGCCAAATTGTTTTTTATGTTCAGCACGATCGGCGACTTAAGATTTATGGTGATATCCCTGATATTGTCGGGGATGGTGGCTATGGCGAGAAATCTGATATCCTCCTCGCTTTGGGCCTTAAGCTCCTCGCGGATCCTGCGGCTGTACTGCAGCCTGTAGCCGGGCACAAATTGTACCGGGTCGCAGACTACAAAGCAAGGATGGTCGCACTGCGCCGACTGCAGATATATAAACGGCGAAATATCCGGCGAAAAGATAAGCTTGTAGCGTTTTATATCCTCGAATCCCAAAATCCCGTCCTCGAAAAACAGAATGGTTTCATTTTGCTCCGGTTGGGTTTTCATCTTTTCATCTCCGTTAATTAGGTTCTCGCTTCAAAGCGCGATGCCTTGGCTTTTTTCGGTAAAGCACCGTGCCTTCCGGTATATTCGATAACCACCTTGGGATACGAAACGACATGCACCTTTAACTCATACGGCTTATACTCAATCTTAGGTCTTTGTATTTCCCATATGAACTGAAGCTCGTCGGGCGTATAGCTTATGTCCAGCTTGTGGTCGGAGACGGTTATCTCCGGCCCTTCGGCCGGAATGAACGCCAGCGCCGTTTCAATCATGGGAATGAACCTTTGCGCCGCAATATCGGCAATGCTCACGTTATGCTCGGCCATCGCGCTGCCGTTTTCGGCAATCTCGCCCACCGCCTGCAGAGCCGCCCTCATCCCCTGCTCCGCGTACTCTTTCATCAGCATAAGCGACGGCTTCATAGACATTACGCTTTTTTTAAGCCCCTTGTTCGATATGAGGACCTTAGCCGGCTGTGTCCTTATTCTAAGACCGTTAACGTTGCGGACAATCCTTAACTTGGGGCGGAAGCTTTGGATATTTAACTGCGCTTTTTTTGATTCAAACCGCAGCTTTATCGGAAATGACCTTATTGTCAACAGCGGCTCCAATTCGGCATTCCCCCCTCCGCTTTATCTCAAAAAGTCAAGAAGCGATACGCTAAGGATTTTTGAACCCATCTGCAGCGCCGCCCTGTATGTCATTTCCGTCACCTTATAGTCCATAATGGCCTGCGCCGTGTCGACCGCTTCAACCGCGTTTTGCTTTTTCTTGAGGTTTAGCTCGTCTAAGGACAGCCTGTCGTCGAGAAATTCAATGAAATTGCTTCTTTCGCCTATGCCCGTAATCTGTACCATAATATCGTCGGATTTCTCCGACAGCTTCTGTATATACCGCTCGACGTCGGATATGTCGTTATTTTTAAGCGAAGTGATTATCTGTGAAAACAGGTTGTAAATATTGTTGGGCAGCCCTGAGGCGTCGGTCCCGTACCCCATGACAACGCTCCCCGGCACGCCCATGGATATCGCGCACTGGGGATCCACCTTGCCCGAAGCGTCAAAGGAAAGGCCGACGCCTATGTCGGCGTACAGCTCTTCCGTGCTGACCGACGGGTTTTCCATATCCTCGCCGTTGTAAAAAAGCTTGCCGTCCACAACGGTAAAGGGAGCCGAGGTCGTATTGGGCCCGCCCAGTATATATTTGCCTGCAAAGTTGGTGTTGCCGAGCTTGAGCAGCTGTTCGCGCAGATATATAAAGATATTCGCCGCCGCTTCCCTGTTTTCGTCGGCCATGGTGCCGTTGGCCGCCTGTAAAAGGCAGTCCTTGGCCTTTATAAGCACCTCGTATATTCCCGAAAGGGCGGACTCCGTCTCGTCGTAAGCGCCCTGTATGTCGCGGATATTGGTTCTGTACTGCTCCGTCCTCAGCAGGCTTCTTCTTATTTTAAACGCCTTAAGCGCGCCCGCCGTATCCTGCGAAGCCCTGGAAAACTTCATTCCCGTCGACACCCGCTCGCTTATGGTATCCAGGTTTGCCGACGCTGTGTTGATGCTCCTTGTAAGCTTGCGTACAAGCATATTATTCGTTACCCGCACAATATCGCCTCCTCTACCTGCCCGCCGCGCCGGTCCTGTTTATCAGCGTGTCCAGCATTTCGTCCATCACCGTCATAATGCGGGCGGCGGCGTTATATGATTTCTGATATTTCACCATATTGATGGCCTCTTCGTCGAGCGAAACGCCCATGAAGGATTCCCGCTGGTTGGATATGGTGTTGAGAATATATTCGGACGCTTCCTTCATATCGCGGGTATACTGGACCTCCACCGACATGTCGCCTATCAGTGTCACGGCGAATTCCTCGAAGGTGCCGTTAAAATACGGCGTAATGCCTTTTTTCTCGTTCATGCTCTCAAGCATTTTCAGAAGATTTTCGTTCCTGCCGCCCTGCGGGGGCAAAACGTCGGATTCCGTGATAAACTGCGCGTCGTCCAGCCACTCCTGGGATAGCCTTATGCTGCCTGCGGTGATGTTTCCCGAAGGGTCGCCCATAAACAGCTTGTCCGTCCCGGAAGGGTCGTTGATGCTGTTGAAGTTGTCGGCAAAAGCCCTTGCCAGCTCGTCTAAGGACTGCTGAAAATACAGTATGCCCTTTGTGCTGTCCTCGCCGGCCGGCGCGAAAACGCCCTTGCCGTTAAGCCCGCCGAGATACCCGGCGATGCTGCCCTTTATTATCTCGGCCGGTTTCCCGCCGTCCACAAGCACCGATACGGGATAGCCCGACGAGTCGAGGGTAAGCTCGCATATCCTGTTGTTTTTACCGCTGTCCAGCAGATATGTATCCTTCAGCTTCACCGACACCTGTCCGTCGGCTTTAAACTCATAGTTTGCGCCTATAAGCCTTGAAAGCTTGTCCAGTAGCAGGTTCCTCTCGTCCAAAAGCTCGTTGGGGGTACAGCCCTGCGAGTACTCGCCCTTGATGTGAAAGTTCAGGTTCGCTATCTTTTTTAGAGTGTTGTTGACGTCATTGACATCGGTGCCGGCGTTAAAAATATGCTGGCCCCTTATTTCGCTAAGGCGCAGGGAATACTGGTTGAACACCTCCACGACCTTCTGCGCGGAAGACCTGAAGATAGACGCGAACTCCACCGTTTCCGCGTTCAAGGAAAAGGCCTGAAGCTGGTTGTAGAAATCGCCCAGCCTTGCGCTCAGCCCGTTTGCCCCTACCTCGTCAAACACGTCTTCTATATCGGTAAGCACGGAAAGCCTGGCGGAAAGCATGCCCAAATCGGCAGATTCCTTTCTGAAGCGGGCGTCGATAAACTGGTCCCTTATCTGCGACACGCCCGTAACCTCAACCCCCTGCCCCACCGAATCACCCTTTGCTCTTGCGAACCTGGACACGCCGGTGTCAAGCGAGAGCGAGGAGATGTCTACCCTCTGCCTTGCATACCCTTCCGTATTCAGGTTGGACACGTTCTGGCTGGTTACGTCCAGCGCCTTCTGGCTGGCCATCAGGGCCTTTCTGACGGCTTCAAAACCATAGAATGTAGCTCTCATTTCCGCCCCCGCCTGTCATATTCTGTTATCGTCGTCTTTCGTCTTCGCGTTATTTTCTAAAACCTTATCCACAACCGCAAGCCGCTGCTTTAAAAGCCTTTGGTTAAGATCGTTCACCTTTTTCAGTTTGTACAAAACGTCGCTGAGCCCCTCAAAAACCTGTTTATACCGCTCTTTGTAGGCGTCCTCGACATGATGGGCGATAACCTCGCTGATGGTGACGTCGGAAAGCTCCATTTCCGTTAAAAGCCCGTTTCTTTTGCTCTCAAGGCTCTCCATCCTCATCACGAACGACTGATCCTGGCGCACAATGGCATCAAGCAGCTTGATGTCCCCCGCGACAAGGGAGCTTGTTTTCTTGTTTTGTAGTTCAAGGTAATCGTTGCAAATATCGAGCTGCTCCTGCAAAACCTTTAGCAGTTGGCGGGTCTTTTTCAATATTCCGCACCCCTTTTTCGCGCACGGGCCTTAACGGCTCACATCAGCATGGCCTTCACTATGTCGTCGGTGTTTACATAATAACTGTTCCGGCTAATCCTTTGCCTTATGGATTCCAGCCTTTCGGCGCTAATCCCCTGCTTTTGGAGGTTAATGATGTTGCCCCTCACAACGCTTTGCATAAAGCCGATGGACGAACCGCCGGTAAATTCAACCCTGTCGGTATTGAAACTGCTCCGCGCGCCCTTTGCGGCGGGCTTTTTGATGGACCCTCCCTCGCCCACCGCGCCGGGAGGGACGATTTGACCTGTTTTGTCGATACGCATGCTTTTCACCGGACTTTCGATAAAATAAGGCTTCGTATCATATATCGGCAAATCTTTTAAAATATTAAATGCCTAATGAAAATTCCCGTTCGCGGATAAATGAAAAACGCTTTTAGCCGCTTTAGGCCCGTGTTTTCCGGTTGTCTTTCGGGTATTATTTAGACTATCTGAGGTTGTTTGTAATGTTCTCTATCTCATCCGCGGTCTGCAGCATCTTTGCGTTAAACTGGTAGGCTTTCTGAATTGCTATCAAATCGGCCATTTCGCCCACCAAATCGACGTTCGAAATCTCCAGGAAACCGGCGCATATATCCCCCTGCGCAGCGAACGCTTCCCCCGACTCGGCTGTCGCCTCAAACAGGTTGCCGCCGCTTTTCGCGAGCCCCGACGGGTTCGGAAAGCCGAAAACGCCTATCCTGCCTTGCAAACCCTCGCCGTCAAGAGATATCCTGCCGCCGTCCGTTCCCATGACATAGCCGCCGCCCGCCGTGACAAGGTAATCGCCCGTCGGCTCGTGCGATACCGCAAAGTTGCCGTCTCTCGTATATCTCACGCCCTCCGACGTTATCACCCCGAAATAGCCCCCGGACCCCAGCGCGAAATCAAGGCCGTTTCCGGTGTAAATAAGCCCTGCGCGGGCTTGATTTGTGAAAAGCTCGGAAACCCTTGCTCCGTTTCCCACCCTTAGGTTCTGGGCGCCGCCGTCCTGCGCGCCTATACTGCTGTACAGAAGCTCGCTAAACCTCACGCTCTGTTTTTTAAAGCCCGTCGTGCTTACGTTGGCTATATTGTTGGCCGCGTTGTCTAAAGCCGACTGCTGGCAGGCAAGGCCCGAGCCTGCCGTGTAAAAGCCCCTTATCATTGCCGTTTACCCCCTCAAACATTCATCCTGCTAAGCTCAACCGCCTTCTGCAGCGTAGCGTCGATCATCCTGACGGCCTGGCTGCACGACTGGAAAGAGCGCTGGCTTTGTATAATAGCCATCATTTCGTCTAACATATCGGCGTTGGAGACCTCGATGCAGCCCTGAAAAACGCTGCCCGTAAACGGCCTCTGCCCGGCGGCAGCGGTCGCGGCGAACCCCCGGTCGCGCCTTACAAGCGCGTCATTGTTTTCAGGGCAATAAATCGCGAGCCTGTCGACCGGCGTTCCGTCCACCGACACAACCCCGTCGGGCGATACGTCAAAAGCCATTCCCCGCGTGTTTATAGGCCCGTTTTGCCCGAGCAAAAGCCCTCCCGCCGAATCCGCTATGTACCCGTTTCGGTCAAGGCAAAACTCGCCGTTTCTTGTATAAAGCACCGTATTATCGGCACTTAGCACCGAAAAGAAACCCTCCCCGCTTATGGCGAGGTCGAAGATATTGCCTGTCTCTACAATGGCGCCCTGCTCAAAGCTCGTATAGACGCTGCCGATTGTCTGCCCCTGGCTGACGCTGCCTATCTGCTGTGTCTCTGAAGGCGCGGCGCTGTCCATCTTAAGCACAAGCCTCTCCTGAAACGCCGACGATACCGCTTTGTCCCTCTTGTAGCCGCTTGTCCTTGAGTTTGCGATATTGCCGGCCGCGATATCAAGCTTTCTGCTGTTTGCCAGCATTCCGGAGCCGGCGGCGTAAAATCCTCTCACCATGCGAATACCCCTCCCTTTTCCTATGCGTTCATATAGCTGCCAAGGGCCTTTTTTATTCTCACAAGCGCCATCGAGTGTATCTGACAGACGCGCGACGAGCTTATTCCCATCACCCTGGCTATGTCCTTTACCTTCAGCTCCTCGTAGTAAAAAAGGGTCACGACCGTCCTCTCCTTTTCCGACAGGCTGTCGATAGCCCGCCCCAGCTTTTCCGCCAGCTCTTTTTTTACGACCAGCTCCTGCGGCGACGGCCCGATATTGTCAACGTCCTCCAGGTTGTTTCTTATCAGCTCTTCCACCGATATCATATTAAAGTCGTAGGCCTCGGACAGGATTGCCTCGACCTCCTGCCGGCTTACGCCCAGATCCCTTGCAATTTCCTCATAGTCCGGCTCGCGCCCCAGGCTCGTTTTAAGCCTCTCATAGCTTTCGTCTATTTTTTTCGCCTTGATCCTCACCGTTCTCGGAACCCAGTCCTGGCTCCTTATATAGTCTATGACCGAGCCCCTTATCCTTATGGAGGCGTACGTGTCGAATTTGACGTTCATGGTCGGGTCATAGCTTTCGACCGCCTTGATAAGCGCTATAGTGCCGTTGCTTATAATGTCCTCAAGCTGTGCCTTGCCCGTGAACACATGGTACATCTTCCTGGCTATAATCTCCACAAGCCTCATATGGAGCAGAACAAGCTTGTTGCGCAGCCTTATATCGCCCGTCGCCTTATACCTTTCCCACAAGGCGGCGGTTTCACAGTTGGCCGGAGACTCGACAAACGTATTTAACGCTGCTTTGCTCATCTTTGTTTTACCACCCTTCCGGTTAATGCACGGTGGCGAGAGCTGCGACCTCTACGCTTTTTTCTATCTCGTTAAACGATAAAACGGTAATCTCGGGCAAAAGCTGTTCGGTCATTTTCCTGAAATAAAACCGGACCACGGGCGATGTAAGCACAACGATGTTTTCGCATTGGTCGTTTACCTTTTTTATCTCCTCCACCAGGGAAGTGACTATTTTCTGCATCATATCGGGCTGCATGGCTATGTAGGAGCCGTGCTCGGTCTTTCTCACCGAGGCCATGATGTTTTTCTCCACCTCGGGGTCAAGGATTATGGCGTTTAGCCTGTTGTTTTTTACGTACAGACGCGATATCGTCCTTTTGAGGGCTTGTCTTACGTATTCGGTCAGCATATCCGTATCCTTTGTAACCGTTCCGTAATCGCATACCGTCTCAAGGATGGTGACCATATCCCTGATGGGCAGCTGCTCCTTGAGCAGATTGCAGAGTATCTTCTGCAAGTCGCCCATCGATATCACGGCCGGCACGGCGTCCTCGACAAGACCCTTGTTCACCTTCTTCACATTTTCAAGAATCTGCGCCACCTCCTGTCTGCCTAAAAGCTCGCCCGCATACTTCTTGACGGTTTCCGACAGGTGGGTGATAATGACCGATATCGCGTCAACGACGGCGTAGCCGTATACCTCGGCGTCTTCCCTTTTGTCGGCGGTTATCCATTTAGCCTGCGAGCCGAACACAGGCTCGGTCACGTCTATTCCCTCTATTTCCGGGGAAAGCTGGCTCTCAGAGGGCATGGCAAGGTAATGGTCGGTCAGGACCTCGCCCCGCGCAACCTCCTCGCCCTTGATTTTTATCACATACTCGCCGGGCGAAAGCTGTATATTGTCCCTTAAGCGCACGGAGGGCATGACAAAGCCGTAATCGGTCGCAATCTGCTTGCGCAGCATAACCACCCTGTCTATAAAGCTGCTTTTTCCCGAGCCGTCCATATACTGTATGATGCTGTAGCCGAATTCCATTTCTATCTGCTCGACCGACAGCAGCGTGTACACGTTGTCGATATTCCTGTAAAAATCCAGCTCGGTTTCGATCGTCTCGGTCTGCTCCTCCTCTTTTGTGAGGGCGCTTTCCCTTTTGAGCCTGACGCCTATGACGACAAACAGCGTGCCCAGCACCAGTAAGGGCACCTTGGGCATACCCGGTATAAGGCACAACACGTACATGGCCGCGCCGGATATCGTAAGGGCGAGCGACTGCGAGAAAAGCTGTCCGGTAAGCTCCACGCTGAGGCTGTTTTCCGACGCCGCACGCGTGACAATCATGGCTGTGGCGGTGGAAACCATAAGGGCGGGGAGCTGCGATACAAGCCCGTCGCCGACGGTCGCCACGGTGTAGGTGGCCAGTATGGCGCCCGTGTCGGCGGCGCCGCTCATAAGCCCGATCACGGCACCGCCTATTATATTGACAAACATAATTATAATGGATATGATGGCGTCGCCCTTCACGAATTTTGTGGCGCCGTCCATGGCGCCGTAAAAATCGGCGCCGCGCTGTATGTCTTTCCTTCGCTCCAAGGCCGTTTTCTCGTCGATAATGCCCGCATTGAGGTCGGCGTCTATGGCCATCTGCTTGCCCGGCATGGCGTCCAGCGTAAACCGCGCCGCGACCTCCGAAACCCTTTCCGCGCCCTTTGTAATGACGATAAACTGTATCACCACAATGATGATGAATATAACGATGCCGACGACCACATTTTCGCCTATTACAAACTCGCCGAAGGTCTTTATCACCTGTCCCGCATTTCCGCCGTTTGACAGTATAAGGCGCGTGGACGACACGTTGAGTCCCACGCGAAAAAGCGTGGTTATGAGCAGCAGCGACGGAAAAGCCGAAAACTCCAGCGCGTCTTTTGTGTACATGGTGTTGAGCATTATTATAAGCGACAGCAGCAGGTTGAATATTATCATCGCGTCCAGCAGCGCGGGCGGCAGGGGGATGACAATAAGCAGTATTATTACCACTATAAACACAGCGAGCATGTTGTTTATTATTCTCATAACGCCACAATCCTCAAGACTCAAACGAATTCACAGATATGGTGCCATCTCAAGGCTAAAGCCTCCCACGGGCTACCGCCTTGCCCTTGCGCTGTAAACATAGGATAAAACCTCGGCCACCGCCTGGTAAAACTCCGGCGGGATCTCGCAGTCTATATCCACAGCCTTGTAAAGCGCCCTTGCCAAAGGGGGATTTTCTTCTATCCTCACGCCGTTTTGCGATGCGATTTCCTTTATTTTGAGCGCCGTGCGGTCGCAGCCCTTGGCGACGACTACGGGCGCGTTGTTCTTTTGCTCGTCGTATTTCAAGGCGACGGCGTAGTGCCGCGGGTTGGCTATAACGACGTCGGCCAAGGGCACCTTGTGCATCATCCTTGAAGCGGCGATCCTTCTTTGCCTGCTTTTTATCTCCGACCTGATGACAGGGTCGCCCTCCATCATCTTATACTCCTCTTTAATCTCCTGCTTGGACATTTTTAAGCTTTTCTCGTACTGCCACCACTGGAAAAAGTAGTCCAGCACCCCTATGGTCACGACGGCCGCGCATACCTTTATAAACACGCTGAAAACAGAATCGGACAAGTAAAGCACCGTCTGCGGCACGGGCATTGAGTAGTAGGAGAGCATGCTCTTTGAAAAGTCCTTTATACCGGAATAGATAACCCAGCCCACGACCAGAGCCATAAGCATAGATTTTACAAGCTGAGCGTAAGAGCGCACCGAAAAAAGATTTCTAAGCCCATTTAGGGGGTTAAGGCGGCCCGGCTTGAAGGCCAACCTCTTTGTGTTAAATATAAATCTGGTCTGAAGCCCCGACAATATAAAAAAGGTCAGCGCCGAAATGAGCATAAGAGGCAGCACGGGCACAATCGTCCTCCCTATAGCCAAAACCGAAAGCCTTGTGAGAGACTCGTGGTTTATGTGCGTAACGCCTCCCGCGCCCGATATGAACAAAACCATGGTCCTCTGAAGAAAGCCGTATATGTACCCCCCCAAAAGCCTGAGCGCTATGAACATGGCGAGGAGGTTAAAAGCGACGCAAATATCCCGGCTCTGAAACACGTTGCCCTTTTTCCGTTCGTCCTGCCGCCGTTTGGGAGTGGCTTTTTCCGTCTTTTCACCCGCCAATTGAAAAGCCCCTTTATGATGTTATTTTTATTTAATATGGCGCAGCGCCTTTAGGATGTTGCCGAACATCAGGCTGTAAAGCTCGTCGCAAAACGAGCCGAAAACGGGCGCCATAATAAGCAGCACCGTAAAGCCTGCCGCGAGCTTTAGCTGAATGCCCACCGAAAAGATGTTGATATGCGGGACAACCCGCGTCAGCACCCCTAAGCCCAGCTCAAAAATAAGCTCTATTGCTATGACAGGAAGGGCGAGCTTTAAGGCTATGGTGAACGCCGAGCCTATAACGCCCGTCACGGCCAGCGCAGCGCCCGAAACGGTAAAGCCCGAGCCGCACGGCACGGCGGCAACGGTGTCCGCCAGAAGCTTAAAAAGCGTGATATGGCCGTTTGTGGCAAAAAAGATTATGACCATAAAACCGTTGAAAATCGAGCCGGTCACAGGGGCGGTGATGTTGCTCCCCGGGTCGAAGGCCTTTGCCATCCCGATGCCGAGCTGCATATCTATGACGTCGGCGGCTACGATTACGGCCGAAAAGAACACGCTGCATACGAAGGAAACCACATATCCGACCATAAACTCCATAAGCGCCATATAGAAAAACTCTAATATCGACGATATCCGGAAAGCGGGAACGGAAGAAGCGGAGTAAACGGTCAGAACAGCCGCGAGTGCAAATGTCAGCCCCGCTTTAACCAGATTCGGGACGTTTCTTCTGCCGAACAGCGGGTTTAACAGCACGGCGCCGCTCATTCTTACAAGCAAAAGCAAAAACAGGTCGCAATTGTCGTAGATATTAAAAAGCATCGCTTCTTCCCGCGGTCAGTTTATAAAGGAAAGCATGTCGGTAACCGTCCTGTTTACGAAATCGACCAAGGTATTCATCATCCACGGGCCAAGGGCTATCAAAACAACCGCGATGGCGATGATTTTTGGAACGAGGGTTATCGTCTGCTCGTTTACCTGCGTGGCCGCCTGAAATATGGAGATGATAAGCCCCACGGCGATGCTCACTATTAAAATAGGGGCGGCTATCTTTAATCCGGTAAGCAGCGCGTCGCTTAAAACGCCAAGCGCTTGTCCCTGCGTCATATTCAAAACCTCCCGCATCTCGCGGCATATATGCCAGTGTTTATGTAAAGCTTGTCACCAATGTTTTGACCACCAGGTTCCACCCGTCCACCACGACAAACAGAATCAGCTTAAACGGAAGCGATATCATTATTGGGGGCAGCATAATCATCCCCATGGACATAAGGGTGCTGGCGACTATCATATCTATGATCAAAAAGGGGATGAGTATCATAAACCCCATAATAAACGCCTTTTTCAGCTCGCTTAGGATAAACGCGGGGATAAGCGCCTCATTTGGTATATCGTCGTAGTCCTTTACGCTTTCCCGCTTTGAGAGCGACAAAAACAGCTTCATCTCCTGCTTGTTGGTCTGTTTCAGCATAAAGGTCCTTATGGGCTTCATGGCATTTGAAAAGGCCTCGTCCTGGGTTATCTCGCCCTGCGTGTACGGCTTTATGGCTTCGCTGTTGACCTGCGATATCACGGGTGACATAATGAAAAAGGTCAGAAACAGCGCAAGGCCTATGAGCACCTGGTTGGGCGGCGTCTGCTGAAGCCCTAAACCGTTTCGCACAAAAGACAGGACAATGCTTATCCTTGTAAACGACGTCATCATAATAATGATAGACGGGGCGAGGCTCAAAATGGTAAGCAGCAGCAGAATCTGCATGCTTTGCGCCGTTTCCTGCGGGCCGTCCCCGCCTATATTAATGGATATAAGAGGCACGTTTTTTGCATGGGCCGACGTAGTAAGGGTTAAAAGCAGGAAAATAACCGGCAAGCAAAACGAAACCAGCTTTTTAACGCGCCGTTTGCCTTTTTTCTTCATTTTTTCCCACCTTTTAACCTGTTTTTAACCTGCGTCACCGGCGTTTTGAGCATTTCCATAAAGATTTCCGAAAATTCCCTTGACTCTCGGGGCTTCTCCGGTATTTCCACGTCGCCCAAATCCTTTAGGAGGGTTATCTGCTGCCCGCTTATGCCTAAAATGTATTTGCTGCCGAGAATCTCGGCGATTATAATGCATTTATCCTGTGAAATGACGGCTCGCTCTATTATCCGGATATTGCTGCCGCCCGCCGACAGCATATACCTTTTTGACAGCCATTTGCTTGCGTAATAGGTCAGAACGAGAACCACGACAATGCCCGCTACCGATAACAGCATGGATAAAAACCTGTCAAAATCGTCCATGAAAACACCGTCCCTTTAAAGCCGGCGGGCATTTCCGCTGCCGCCAAAACCCTCTACCTGTTTACAATCTCCGTTATCCGGACCCCGAAATTATCGTCGATAACAATCACGTCGCCCCTGGCTATAAGCTCGCCGTTGACAATGATGTCCACCGGGTCGCCCGCCTGCTTTTCAAGCTCTATTATGGAGCCCTGCGTAAACTCGATTATCTCCTTAATCTGCTTTTTGGTTTTCCCTATCTGGATGACAACCTCCATGGGCACGTCCATGATTATGTTGAGATTGGACAAGGCGGGCGCGTTTTCCCTGCTGTCCTCCTTAAGGTCGGAAAAGCTGTACAGCGATATATCCTGACCCGCCGCGGCAGCCTGGACGTCCGCTCCGCCCGGCTTTGCTTTTTCGGTATTGTCCTGTTTTGCTGCCTCTACGACTAAATTTTCCCTGCTCATATCCTGCGTCTCCAATTCGTTGTTTGATGGTTTTTTCAGCATATCTTTAATCTCCTGCGCCGATTTTACGGACATAACGCCGGCAAATTCCATGTCTATAAGCCCTTGCGCTTCAAGCCTGAACCGGCTGACGACAACCCTGCCCGCAAGCTCCTTTAAGTCCGCGCCGTTCTCGGTCAGAAAACATTCGAAGCCCGGCGTGACGGCGCTTTTGCCGGAACGCGCAGCCACGGCGGCGGCAGCCGCTGCCGTAAGCTTTTCGATAATTTCGGAAAACCGGTCTATTAGGAATTTTCCGCCGCTGTCCAAACCCTTTTTGAAAACGGCTTGGCAGATGAGCCTCGCGTCGTCCCTTTTTATAAACAGAAAAAGCACGGCCGTTAAATCTTCCATATAAACCTTAACGACGACGGCCGGCAAAACGTCTTCAAGCGACAACGCTCCGGCGTCTGTTACCGACGCGGCAATTAGCGATATACCGGCGCGCACTTCGAGCATCTGCGACAGCTTTTTTGCGCAGGCGCTCATGCATAAACCGGATAGCCGCGCCAACACATCGGTTTGCGCTTGTCTGTTTTTGCAACCGGACGCTGACTGCATATCACTGCTCCTCGTTAACGTTTTTTACAATCTTAACCGCCTTTTTGTCGTTTCTTACGCCCAGCTTTGCGTAAAACAACGTCTTTGAGCCGACGTTCACCCTGACAACGTCGCTCGGCTTTTGATTGAGCTTGATGATATCGCCCACCTCTATGCGGATAAGGTCCTTCATCAGCATCTGGGTGGTCACAAGGTTTGCGTCGACATATATTTGCGACCTGTAAATCCTGTCCATGATGTGTTTTCTTGTGGCTTCGTAGTTTATGTCGCTCTTTGTTTTTTCCGCCAGCCTGTACTTTGTGTAAAGCTTGTCGTTTATGGACTCCAGCCATTCATAGGGGAGTATTACCGTCAGCCTTCCGGCTGTTTCGTTTATCTTCACGTTAAGCACGACTACTACGACGATTTCATCCAGGTGCATCACCTGGCTTGCGCCGTTGCTTGTTTCGATTTTGATAAAGACGGGGTCCACTTCGGCCACGCTTTTCCACGCGTCCTTAAAATAGGAGATGACGTTTTTGTAAAGCCTTTCCATCACGACCATCTCAATGTCGGTGTACTCCCTGTCCTTTATCTCGCAGTTGCCCGTGCCGCCCAAGAGCTTGTCGATGATGACAAACGTGAGGTCCTGCGACATCTCCATCAGCACGTTGCCCTCGAAGGGGTTAAGCTCAAAAACCCCCAGCAGCGCCGTTTCCGGCATCAGGCTTACATATTCGATATACTTGGTCTCCTCGACCGAGCCAACCTCGACACGGCAAAATGTCCTGAGCGTGCCGGTGAGGTACGACGACACATGCCTTGCGTATATGTCGTAGACGCCGACAACCGTCCGAAGCTGCTCCTTGGTGAACTTCCTCGGTATTTTAAAGTCGTATTCCTTTATCCTTTTTTGCTTTTTGCCCTTTTCGGCCGTCGCAGGTCTTTCAATGATTTTTTCATTTGCAAAATCGTTATACCGAAGCTGGGCTAATACATCTCTCATGGCTTCTCGCCTTTCCTTCGCAATGAATCGTCACTCGCTCAGCCGGTTTCCATTTTGTCGCAGCTGGTCACAACAATCTCGACCCGCCTGTTTATGCTCCTGCCCTCTTCCGTCTCGTTGTCGCCTATGGGGTGGTACTGCCCGTACCCTACCGCGCTGAGCTTTTTAACGTCAATGTTCTTTTCGTTTAACGCGTATTTCAAAACGTTGACGGCACGGCGCGTCGAAAACTCGAAGGTGTTTGTAAACTGCGGCTTGCCCTTGGGGTTTGCGGCTGTATGCCCTTCTATATGGATCATCTCGATTAAATCAATGGAGTTTTTCAGTATGTCGCATATATTGCCGAGTATCGCCTTGCCGTCCTCCCGCAGCACCGTGCTGTCCGGGTCGAACAGGATGGTATCCCTGAACCTGAGGGTAACCGTGTTTTCGCCCTTAAGCAGCACTACCCTCGAGGACAGGTGGTGGTTTTCAATATAGTCCTTTATGGTGGTGTACAGCTTGTCGTTAGGGCTTATCTCCGGCGGGTCTAAGGGTATTTCCTCGGACGATTCCACATAACCGGGGTCGGGCGAAAAGCCCCTCATCGTAAAGGACTCCACTATCTGCCGCCATTTCTGCTCGCTTATGGTCGACGACGCGAACAGCAGTACAAAAAAGCACAAAAGCAGCGTAACGGTATCGCTGTATGTTGTCAGCCATGAGCTTGTATTGTCCTCCGACGGTCTGCGCTTAAACATTTTACCACCCCTTGCGGCAGCGCCGGCCGATTATTCATTCTTCCTTCAAATATGCGGCCGCAACGTTTCTGTTTTGCTTCTTTTTATCCATGCGTTCGCTTTTTTCCTTTTCCTTTTCGGACAGCAGGCTTAACAGCTCGTCCCTGATAATGCGGGGGTTGCGGCCTTCCTGAATCGCTATTATGCCTTCGATTATAAGCTGTTTGGATACAAGCTCCTCCTCGCTGAGCCTTTTGAGCTTTCCGGCTATGGGCAAAAACACCGCGTTGGCCAGCACTATGCCGTAAAAGGTGGTCACCAGCGCTATGGACATATTGGGCCCTAATACCGACTGGTCCTGATCCAGGTTCTTAAGCATATTGATAAGCCCTATAAGCGTGCCAATCATACCGAAGGCCGGGGCGTAGGACGCCGCCTTGACAAGCACCTCCTGCGTCGACGTATGGCGCTGTTCGATACAGGCGAGCTCCGCTTCAAGGGTCTTGCGCACCGACGCCGAATCATGGGATGCGGTGATTGCGAAAACGCCCTTCTTCAAGAATTCGTTCTTATATTCCTCCACCTTGTCCTCAAGGG
>ENA-UOYA01001298-UOYA01001298.1-activated-sludge-metagenome-genome-assembly--contig:-NODE-1298-length-27461-cov-5.028206_pt1 | contig 27461 bp, 19 predicted proteins | sample MGYA00238163_ERZ764804 | MGnify/ENA primary metagenome ERZ764804 (study PRJEB28919, sample SAMN05720223) | activated sludge metagenome | isolation source: Anaerobic digester | place: Hong Kong... | reverse complement strand
AACCCTGCTCTGAGTGTAGCTCTTCTCAACAGGTGACCGGAATCCTCGAAAGAGTGACCGAGAGACGATAAAGAATGGAGAAAAGAAACGGGACTCCTGATGGTGAAATGCCCGGCTTATCTTCCTTTAAATAGATAAGCATCCTGGAATCAAGATGATAAGCAAAAAGACAAGAATAATAAAGCCTATCAGCAAGATTCCGGGATAAAAAGAGCCCTGTGTATTATATGGAAAACTACGCCCTTGCTTTCGCTTTTTGAAGATTCTTAAGTTCCTGATCAACTTCCGCGCGGATATCCGAAATGGTACCTTTAGTGTCGGCTTTTAGCCATGAAATTACATGCTGCTTATTAAAGAGAACTTTCTTACCACTTTTAATATATGGTATTTTCTTCTCTGAGACATATTTATAAATAGTTGAGGTTGATTTCTTTATCCACATCGAACACTCTTCAATATCTCCGAAAGTTTCTGTTTCAGGTTTTTCAATCTGATCCATTCTGGCCAGCAGGGTGAGTAATAAATCTTCAATTCCATCCAGCCTTTGTTCAATCTGTGCAAACGGATTTTCCATAATAATTTTTATTATTATATGCACCGATAGTATCCGGGTTGTGAATTTAATAAAATATTTTTATCAGACGCCTATATCCCAGATAAACAAAGAGATGCGAGTTATTCTGACAGCTTTGATGTCCTTTTAGGCTTTAAAAAATCCTACACTGAGAAACAGACTAATTGACATCTGGCAGATCATATTGGAGGCATGCTTTTTTAAGCCGCTGGTATATCTTTTCTTTAAGAAATACTGGTCGGATCACCTGAACATCATCTCCATATGAAAATATTAAACTCTCGAACTCATAGTTGACAATTAACTCCAGGTTAACCTCAAGCAGATCTTCAGAAAGCCATTTACTTTTTTGTGAGCCATGCATGGGTTTAGTCTCTATATATTTCCCTGATTTGCCCTTGAAGTGAAGGATTATTTTTTCAAGTTTGCACCCTTCAGGTTTTGTGACCCCTATTATATCTTCAAAATATTCTGACCAGTCAATTTCCGAATTTTCATGATACCTATCTCTGATCTCAATGATCTTAACAATCCTATCCAGAGCAAGATTCCAGTCATATTTATCAGTAAACGGATTATATCCGAAAAGGAACCATCTGTTGTTATACTGCTTTAAATAATATGGATGTAACAATAATTCATAAGGACTGGCTATTTCAAAAGGTTGATATATTATTCTGAGAACTTTCTTGTAGAATATTGCATCGTACAGAACACCAAGGTATTCGATTCCTTTCAGATATTGATTGCTGTCAAACTCCATGAAGGATTTTTGCTTATTGGTAACATCTATTCCCTGTCTAAGCTTAGGTACAAGTTCATCAAGCCAGGTGAATTGTACCATCCCTTTAAAATTTGTCAATACATCAACAACTTCTCTTAAATGATTTATCTCCACTTCATTAAGAGGCATGTTATTTATTGAAAATGACACATTTTCGTACCTGTAGTATACTCTTTTCCCCTCTCTCTTTCTTATCAGATTAATATTCCATCCTTCAGCACTTTCCATGAAAGCAATATCCTGAAAAATTTGTCTCCTGCTAATACCGTTAAAATCAGGGTCAATTTCTTCAAAAACTCTGTTACACTCGTTTATAAGATCCTCAATAAAATAGTTTCTGCCCGGGTTCCGGAAACAATTATCAAGAATCTTATATCTCATTAAAGCATTTTTATTTATTGCCATAATAATTAATTTTAATGCCAGATTACTACCTCAAATCATTTCAAAATCTCGAGCAAAAGGTTACGTAATCAAAATTAAGGGATTTTGTGCACATTGACTGCACAGTTGCTTTGAAACTTTGCCTTGTGTTCTTTGAAACCTGCTACAAAATATTGATTAGTGCCAACTGGAAATCGTTTAGATACGGATTCAGAACGGTTGGTATTCCGGAGAAATCCGGGATGAATGTTTTTACAGTCATTGTCAGCATTTCAAGATTGATATGCTGATATTAATGTTACAAACATTAATACTTAATTATTTGATCTTAAAGTTATGCTTTAACTAGGCATAGACAAAGAATAAACAGCAGGTTTCAAAGAACACTTTTTTAATGAAATTGTGAAACCTGATCAATCCAATATCGACTTAATAAGATCTTCATTTGCAAAGATGGTGTCAAAAGAGGATTTTCTGGCTCTATTGAACCTGGCAAAGCCTATGATTTATGGTGAAAAAGCCATCCCATTTCAAATGAAGCAAATTACCTGGTACTCAAATCCCAAAGCAGGGGGGAAACGTTATGTAGTGTTTAAAATAAAAAAGAAATCTGGAGCAGATCGAATAATAAATGCACCTGTAAAAGGCTTAAAAGTTCTTCAAAAAACCTTAGGTTTTGTTCTCAGTTGTGTTTTCGAACCACACGAGGCAGCAATGGGATTTGTATCACGAAAATCTATAGTTGACAATGCCAGGCCACATGAAGGAAGTTTGTATGTATATAATATCGATTTAAAGGATTTTTTTTCAAGTATTGATCAGGCAAGGGTTTGGAAATGCCTGCAATTGAAGCCATTTTATCTTCGTGACACTTCTAAGAATGGTAGGTCACCTATCAATCAGAATGGCAGACAAAAAATTGCTAATATGATTGCTGCTATTTGTTGTACAGAACTGGATGTAGAACGGAAGACTGAAACTGGAGAATGGATTAACGTTAAACGTAATGTGCTGCCCCAGGGGGCTCCTACTTCACCGCTCATTACTAATGTTGTTTGTCAGAGATTAGATTATCTTCTAACAGGAGTAGCCAAACGGTTTGGCTTAAAGTATACAAGATATGCTGATGATATTACATTCAGTTCCATGATTAATGTTTATGGCGAAGAAGGAGACTTTTTAAAAGAACTACATAGAATAATATCTGAACAAGGATTTTTTATTAACGAGCAAAAGACACGGCTTCAGAAAGATGGATACAGGAAAGAAGTCACGGGATTACTAGTCAATTCTAAAGTAAATGTTCACAAAAGGTATATTAAACAGTTAAGGATGTGGCTTTATTACTGGGAAAGATATGGGTATGACAGAGCAAATAATTTCTTTCTGCAACAGTATAATGTTGAAAAAGGACACAATTCTTCAGGAAATCCCGAAATGATAAATGTAATTCAAGGGAAATTGAATTATTTAAAAATGGTCAAAGGGAAAGATAATGCAACCTTCGGGATATTAATTAATAGATTTAATAACCTGGTAGGAAAAAATTTAAAAGAACCTTTAACAAAAGCCGAAATTCCTTCAGCAAAGGATGATATTAAACTTCAAAAACAACAATCAATAAAAGATAGTTCTGAGGTTGAATTGCCTGTTTTACACAATCCAAAAGAGTTAGTAGAGTTACTTAAAAACTTCTCAGTTAATAATAGTTCTTTAAAGTATACAACTCATAATTGGGATTCAGGTCGGGATGCAAAAAAATTTACGGATTTATCTGGATTTTTAAAAGAAGTAGCCAGCGAATATAACAAATTCAGTTACCGGTTGAATAACTTGAACTCTAATCTGAATGGCAAAATATATAGCTTTCTGTTGAGAGAGAATGTTAGCGATAAAGGTTGGGGTCAGCACCATATTAAGTTTGGTTGGAGTTCTCCTGAATTATTAAAAGAATTATCGAATAATCCAAAACTTAATCCGGAAGATTTTATCCTGCCTGCTAAGTATCAGGTACAAATAGGAGGTAAGACTATCCAAAAGTTTAAACAGGTAATTGAAATTTTTAAAAATGAGATTGAAATCAGAGATGAGAATTCCAGATTACTAAATCTCATACTGGAGAAACATGATAAATTCTTGCCTGATTTTTCAAATCCCCAGATCTCAAATCTTGATAATAAAACCTTCTATACGGATGTACAATGGTTTGATAAGGCTTTAAATCTCATTTTCGAAAATATCAGAAAAAGACCTCAGCACAGGGAAGTGAAATATAGGTTATTGGATAATAATGAAGATGTATATGTTTTGGAAATACTCCATGTCGGCTCCTACAATTCAGGAAAATCTATCAAGGATGATAAATTAACCTTGAAAAAAGGAGATTTTGGGAACATATATCACTATCTTAAAAATCTGTGTGATTGGAGTATAGAATCAAAATTTACTGAGGGTTATTATAGAATTAATTATTTAATTTCAGACTCCAACACACCTTTATACCAGGAGATTAATGATGCGGAAGGATTTAAATATTTATTAACTTTTTACAAGTAGATATGAAATTAGCTCTGATAGAAGACAGAATTGGTCGCTTGGAACAATATGTAACTTTTGATATAAAAAATTGCGATAATGTTGTAATTATTTCAGGTAGTAATTTCGATAACTTTAGAGCATCCCTTGAACAGAAGAGTCCTGAGATTCTGAATCAGTATGATTGTATAGCTGTGCATAAATCAGCACTATCCGGATCCTTAAGAGATACACTTATTGCCTACTGCAAATCAAAATTAAAGCCATTGATTTTCTTTTCTGGTGGCATAACATCAAGCATTTATACTGATAAGGCTTTTCCTCTTTTGCACATAAATTCCAAGGAGTTTTATTCTAACAATCTTAAATTATTTATCGATGATTTTAACAAACACAACAAGATTAATCTTTTAATTCTTCAGTTTGGAACAAGGTGGAAATTATCACTATTAATGGAATTGCGAAATAAAATTTCTGTTTTTCAGAATAAGCTTGTATTACAACAAAACAATCCGGAGGTACAACTAGACGGTTCGGAAAAAATAAGGCGAATACATGACTTAAGTATAAATTCAGAAATACGAGAGGAACTAATAAATGATCAGAGTGAGGATATACTCTCCTTGGATGATTCTGCATTAATCTCACCAGACCAGATTAGCATATTAAAATCAGTAATAAATCAAGTTTTATACAAGCTGGTATGAATAAATTATTAATACACAGTAACAATACATCATTTAGCAGACTGGAGTATTTCCAAATATCTGAACAGTTTGTTTTTGATCTCGATTTTGACACGGAAATTGATTTTTATATTGATAGGATTCTTACAGGAAAGGAATTAGGGCAAAAAATTTTATCAGCTGATGTCCTATTCATTAAAGTAGCCTTATCAAAAAACTATTTGGAATACCTGGGGATAAGATTGGCGTATCATATAAGACTAACAAAATCCTTAGGAGAGAAAAGTAAAATTCCCATAGTATTGATTGCAGAAGAAAGTATCCAATTCTTGGGTATTACCTGCGTTGAACCAGATATTTTATTAACAAGTGGGATATACCTTATTAATGAGAGTCATAAGGATTTTACAAAAGTAATAAATTGGTATAGTAATGGGGATGTTAAAGAATTGGATGATTGGAACAATTTTTTGAGGAAGATCAACATTAAACCACCTTTAAACTATCTTTCGTCTCATTCTATTTCAAATGAATGGAGCATTCTACGGTGGTCAAAAATAATTGGGGTTCCGGATCTTGATCCAAATATTCAGAATATCAGGCATAATATCGAAAGTTTGCTTTATTACAAATTCTTGCAAGCAAAGTTCCCTTCCAAGAACGGACCTGAAGGAACAGAATTTAAGATAGATGGATCGGGGAAGATTTTATATATAGATGATGAATGGAATAAAGGGTGGGACGTTTTTTTTAAAAAGCTGATTTCTGGATCACATGGCATTGAGTTTATCATACATAAAGAGGATTTTAAAGATAAATCACAAGATGATGTCATCCAATCATGTGTAAATAAAGTACATTCACTAGGTCCGTCAGGTATTGATATAGTCCTTTTGGATCTTCGATTATGTGATCATGACTTTGAGTTCCTTTCATCAGCCGAGATGGCGCATGAACTCACTGGCTTCAAATTGTTAACTGCAATAAAAGAATTCAATCCTGGTATTCAGGTAATTATCTTTACTGCATCAACCAAGGTTTGGAATTTAATAGAACTTGAAAAAGCAGGAGCAGATGGCTTCATAATGAAGGAATCCCCTGAAATGAGTCAGGATGATGGCCATTCAATAACAACTATTAAAAAGTTGACATCAACTTTATCAGATTCTTTTAAAATGGCCTTTCTTAAAAAGGTATTTACAAAGATTAAAGAAATAAGTGAGATAGCAGATAGACTACCTTTTCAATGTGATGATTTTAAAGCCAGACTGAATAGTAATTTAAACATTGCATTTAAACTTCTTACAGAAACTAAAACGACTTTTAGGTATTTCAACTATTCATATCTGCAGCTGTTTCAAATAGTTGAAGATTTCGTTAGTTTGCAAGATATATTGATTGAGGACATTGATAGGTATGTTTGTTTGAATGATAAAAAGATATGCATTGAACAATGCCAAAATGACAAAGTATTACAGGCGATTAAATTTATTGATTCAAATGGCAAATATGAGATAGGTAATAATGTTATTCCTATTAATAAAAAATCCAAATTTAGAGTTGGTCGACATGATACAAATTTTAAGGTATCAGCTGTTTTAATATTCCGGTATGGAAATTCTAATTCAAGTGTCCATAAGTGGACTGATATTTACACTTTAAGAAATACGAAGGCTGCACACTATAGTAAAGATAACGAGCTGAATCAGGAGAATATATTCGTAATCCTAAATTTTATTTCCTATTTCATTAATCCAGCAAATCAAAACGAGAATAATATTTCAAAAGGTCTGGTTGAAAAAACCTTCGAAGAAAGTATCGCATTGCTAAAAGATCAGGGCAATTTCCAGGTAAAAACTCATAAAAAATAGTTTATCATGCAATTAACCGGAAAAGTAATTCAGATACTCCCCTTACAAACAGGTAGTGGTAAAAATGGCGAATGGAGAAAACAAGATGTTATTGTTGAAACAGATGGCCAGTTTCCCAAAAAGGTATGTATATCAATTTGGGGTGACAAAATCAATAACACTTTATTGCACTTAGGTAATATTATAAAATTTGATTTTGACATCGAAAGCAGAGAATATAATGGCAGATGGTATACTGATGTCAAGGCCTGGAAACTAGAGGGTCTAAATACAAATTCTCCAGATGGAGAAACCAACATAAATGATAATGAAATGAACACTTTAGAAGATATGCCATTTTAAAATCTTTTGTTGTGCAGCTTGACTTCACATTTGGAAATCATTTTTGTTCAGAAGTTTTAAGACATGAGCATAATTGACCATTTTAATCATATTGAATTAAGCCCTTCTCAGGAATTTGCGATTAGGAAGTTAGAGTCCTTCCTTTATAGCCCAGAAGAGGTTTTTATTTTAAAAGGTTATGCCGGCAGTGGTAAAACAACGATATTAAAAGGTTTAGTCGAATACCTGGAATCAATTGAGAAAGATTATATGATTATGGCCCCTACAGGCAGAGCGGCTAAAGTTATCAGGGAAAAAACCGGCAAAGAAGCATTTACAATACACAAATCAATTTACAGCTATGAGGAAATGATCGATATAGAAGAAGGTAATTCTTTCTTCTATTATTATAAACTTCGGAATAATACCGATGTCGCTGGAAAAATATTCATTGTTGATGAATCGTCAATGATTTCTGATGCAAAAAGCCAGGGTGAGTTTTTCCAGTTTGGGACGGGCCATTTATTGACAGATTTATTTACTTATACAAGGGTTAATGTACCAAATGTAAATTCCAAAATTATTTTTTTGGGAGATCCCTGCCAGCTCCCTCCGGTGGGAGATAGCAGTTCAAAGGCACTAGATCCCGGCTATCTTAGAGAAAAATTTGGTGTAACAACTACTGAAGCAGAACTAAAAGAAGTAAAACGCCAAAATGAAGAAAGTGGAATTCTTAAGGCAGCTACCAGAATGCGCAAAAGCATTTCTTCAGGATTTTTCAATGACTTTAATCTAAGAACCAACGAAACTGATATTTTAAATCCTGCATATGATGAATTCCTGAACACATGGCAGAAAGTTGAAAGCTCAAAAATTATTATTGCCAGCAAAAACAAAACCTGCCTCGATCTCAATCTGCAGATCAGGGAAAGACTATTTGGCAACGCTGATTTGCCTGTTCAGTCAGGTGATATAATCATAATTGGAGGGAACAATTACAGAAAAGGCATCTTTAATGGTGAATTTGCTGTAGTCAATAGTGTTAGTGCCGTTAATACTGTCAGGACAGTTAATTTACGAGGTAAAGGTTCTGTAACTCTAAGCTGGAGGGATATAGAACTTATCTTCCCTGATTCCGGAAATGACAACAAGGTTGTTACAGGGAAAGTGCTGGAGAATTTTCTATATGGTGACAATTTTCTGAAACCAGAAGAAACCCAGGCCTTATATGTTGATTTCGTCATACGTCATAAAGAGTTAAAGCCAAAGACAGAGGAATTTAAACAGGCAATCATAAAAGATGATTATTTCAATTGTATTTTATTGAAGTATGGCTATGCTGTAACCTGCCACAAGGCTCAGGGTGGAGAATGGGATAACGTATTCACTATCTGGGACCATGAAAATCAGGAAGGGTTCAACTGTTTCACAGATAAACAGCTAAGAAGGGCAAAGGATAATGAAGCTTTTTTCAGGTGGGCATACACTGCCGTAACCAGGGCATCAAAGAAATTATTTGCTTTAAATCCCCCTTTCTTTAACTCATATTCATCAATTACCATAGTTCAGGATACAGCTGTTGAGGCTCTTAAAAGTCTGGCTGGGGCAGATCTGTGCCCGGAAGAAATTGTACTTGACAAAGAACTGCTGAATGGTTTGACGCAACTTAATCTGGAAAACCAGCCTGTACAGTTGCAGGATCATTATATCAGGGTTCGTCACGCAGTAAGAAAAAGATATATTGAAGTTGTCGGCTGGGAGAAGAAAAATCTTGAAATTACTTACCATTTTAAAAGAGAATCTCATGTTGCAGCACTTAAAACATGGATTAACAAAGACTTTTTATTCAATGGCAAGTATCTTACAGTTCCAACCCAGACTAATAATGAAGAATTTAGCCAGGAGTTAGCATCTCTTCTGAAAAATATGCCAAATATGCATGTTATCAGAAACACCGCTGAAACAGTTTTAAGCCGGCTTGAATTTGAATTTGAAATGGAAGAAAAATTCCCGTTTACAAGAAATCTGTTTGATGATCTCAGCTTATTATTGAAAAATACTAGCATCGAAATCTTCAATGTGGAACATCAACAGTATAAAGAAAGGTACACATTTATCCGGGCTCAGGAATCCATAGTGCTTGACTTTGAATATAAAAATAATGGATTTTTCGGAAGGGTTGTGCCGGTAATGAAGCTAAGCAGAGATACTTATCTTTTAAGGGATATCTTATCTCATATTTCTAATTTAAAAATCCCCGAAAATGTCGTTTAAGGAAATAATGGGATTTAGAAAAGCAGGAGACCTTGAGAAAGCGATGGAGATGGCTTTAAAAGATCTTGAAACAAACAGGGAAGATCTATGGAACAAAAGAGCTGCCGGGTGGGTATATTATGATTATCTGAAAAAATTTGCCGGGGATATTGATTACAAGGAATTCTGCAGGTATTTGGACTTGTTGGAAGAGTTGAAACTCCCGGCAGATGAACATATGTTATTTGACCAGATCGCCTGGCAGATAGGGAAGTTTTTAAGTTCAATTTCGTTTCAGGCCATTCTGCCTGAGGATAAGGAAAACAAACAAAATGAAGACGGGAATTACTCTGTTGCCACTCTGCAGAATATAATTAACGAATATGTTTTGAACATTTTTAACAAGATTAAAAACTATCATTTTTCAAAACCGTCTGAGGCATACTCATTTTTATTTAAAGTCTTCATGAAGCGATTCATTGCAGCCGAGGAGTCTGTTTTCATGGATTTTGCTGACTGGTGGGGCTTTGATAATTTCCGGCCTGAAGATTATCAGAAACGTGTCGCTGAAAATGGGAAACCATTCATTTCTCTTGCAGAACAGGCCTACATTAATTATTCAAAGCAACTTCTGAAGCAGGCTAGTAATATTGCCGAATCGGAAATTGAACGAATTAATGAATTTATTCCTAAGTTGGATAAGGTGATCAAAGATCATCCGGAGTTGGAATATCCACTATATTTTAAGGCTAAACTATTTCTTCTGATTGGGAGGAAAAATGAAGTCAGAGATTTCATTTTTCCATTTGTTAAAAGAAAACAAGGTGAATTCTGGGTATGGGATTTATTATCAGAAACTTTTTCTGATAACGAACCAGGGAAGATGGCTTGTCTTTGTAAAGCATTATCATGCGATGGACAGGAAAAAATGAAAATAAATGTACATCAGAAACTTGCAAATCTCTTAAGATTAAAAGGATTAGATAAAGAGGCAGACGTTGAAGAATCTGTTGTTAGAGCAATAAAAGGAGAAATAAAACCAGGAGGAATTCCTATATCTGATATATCGCATTATCTATCTTCCAATAAAGACAACCTAAAGAAGAGTAAAGCTTTTTGTGAAAAATATATTAAGGAAGCCGAAGAAATACTTTTTTCCAATATTCCAAAAGAACTGGCAGTAGTTGAGTTTGTGAATAAGAGCAGTAAAATTTTGAACTTTGTTATAAGTAAGACCAGGGCTGGCTATTTCAAGTATGAAAGATTTCTTAATGATGTGGAAATAGGCGATAAACTTATTGTCCGTCTGAATGGTGCAGGTACAGATTCACGGTATAATGTGATTACTCTTGAGAAAACAGATCAGGAAGCCAGTGATGAAATTCTTAGAAGCTTTAAGGGAATAATAAAAATAAACGAAAATATGCCTTTTGGGCATGTTGAAGATATTTTTATCGAACCCAGGCTGGTTAAGGAGCATCAGCTATTGAACGGGATGGAGATATCGGGGGTAGCTCTTATTTCGTTTAATAAGAAAAAAGAAAGATGGGGCTGGAAGGCCATCAAAGTTAACTGAGCAATCATCTGATTTTCTCTGTTTAGTCAGGACCATCTTTTCCTTAGGACAGTATCAATTATCTCATTTATCCACTTCTCCCTTTTTGATCCCTGAAAGCCTTCGATATATTTTGTCAGCAGAATTCCCAGAAAGCAGATAAACCTTTTGTCCGGCTCACTAATGGATTTTATTCGACCATCTGTCATGTCATTTTCAAGCATGTAATTTATTACAAGTGTCAGTAGTATATCCAGAAGTCTTGTACTGTCAACAATGCCATTACTGCCCTTTAGAATTTGGTATAACATAAGATCAGCATCATGGTAACTCTCTTTCAGTTCTTCAAGCGATGCCTGATTTTTCTTGTTCAGGGCAATGAATGAGTTCATGAATTCACCTACCCTTACTTTTAATTCTTCATCAGATAGTGGTTTTAATATTGAATGTGCCATATGAAAATGGATTTAGCCAAGAGCTAATATATTCATTTTCTGTGAGATAAAAACAGTCAGTAGTAATTCGAACCTGTTGCTATATATGTTAATGCTACATTTTTATGGTATCACAATGAAATAACATATTGTGCAGGATTTATTACCTTTATTATCTGGTTAAGAGTCAGACAATACATTCTTCCTTTTAAAACCTCATTACCATGACAATATCGGACTTCATAAAAAAGGTGATATTTAACAAGTTCTTCCTCTTTGTAGCTCTAATAATTATAACATTCGGATTCTCATATTTAATTAATGGATCATTTATCCCGGCAAATGACAACAATAACCTTTGGTTTTACTCCGGTCTTTTGATGGTCTTAATATCCAGTTTTTTTATTGAGGAGTATTACACATCTCCAAGGAATATTCTTGCTAACCAGCTGCCATTGATTGTTATCATGATAGCTGTGAGAGGTATTTTCAATGAAAATGATGATCTATGGCTATGGTGGATTGGATTCATCTATGTACTGATAATTGTTTCTATCTCAGCATTATCAATTATATTGTCAGATGAAGATAAAAGTCAAGACAATCTAAGGAACAGACTGTCAGTGATTTTAAAAGATATTGCCGTCACATTCGGGAAGGGAAAATTTGCCTTTTCAGCCATGTTTCTTTATTTTCTTCTCACTTATTATGAAATCAATGATATTAAGGTACTTGGGTTAATGATTTTTTGGTGGATTCTAATAGTAACAGAACCCCATAAATTAGTGACAAGCATTAAAACCAAAGAATATGTTCCTAAAAAGGCTATAGGTCACATATTAAGTGTTCAGTCAAAAAGAATATTCCTGGCAAAAGTATTCAGGGATTTTCTGACCTGTAAGAAAACCGATATTGTTAAATTTAAATATACAATGCAAGGTAGTTCAGAGACAGTTTGTTATGGTTTTGTGCTTGACACCTATATTCTTAATGACCAAAAATGGATAAAGGTTTTACTGATTAAGGAAGAGAAGGAGGACAAAATAAAGAAGGTAAATCTTGAAAAGGATATTCTTTATAAAATCGAAAATGACACTAATATTGAGGAAATTATACCACGTTTCGTAGGAGTAATTATCAAAGGAACTGATATCGGTAAGATAGTTTTTGAGTGCTACAATACATCGTCTATTCAAGAAGGAGATTTGTTGGAATTATCTGTTGACGGGAGGACTATCTATTATCAAATTATTGAGGGAGAAACTGACGAAGAGGTACTTGATAAAAAAAATGAAACCGGTTTTATAAAAGGAAAAGCAATTCAATTGGGCACCTGGAATCAAACAGATTCTTCCTTTGAAAAATTTGGTTGGGTGCCTGAAGTTAATTCAATAGTTCTTAAAGCTAAAACGGACCATATCACTGTACCTGAAATAAAATATCCTGAATATCCATTAGGCATAATTCCAAAAACTAGTTTACCAGTGATCCTGAATCTTAAAGACTCAGTTAGTCACCATTTAGCAATTTTAGGAGTTACCGGGTCAGGAAAATCTTTCATAACACATGAAATTATTAAAGCTCTGCTGACAGACACCAAAGTAATATGTGTCGATTTCACAGGGGAATATATCACGAAGCTTAAAGATTTGGATCCAAAACCAATCCTTCATGACAAAGCTGGTTTAGCCACTATTGAAGAACTAATAGCCCAGAAGGAAGATGAGGCAAGAAAATCAAGAGATAAAGGATCTGCATTAATTCTTGATTTGAAAAAGAAAATCAGCGGACAACTTAATACTTATATTGAAGAGTTTTTAAAAAGCGATGGGAAAGTAGGGATATTTGAATTACCAGATCTATCAAATACTTCCTTCATATTAGAATTTACGCAGTTCTTTTTTGAGGATATATTCCTTTATGCAAAAAAGAATATTGGAGGGCCTCAAATTTGTTTGGTTCTGGAAGAAGCACATACTATAGTACCTGAAACCACATTTCTTGGCGACCTGGGTGATTATGGGAGCACGAAAGCTATAGTAAATAAAATTGGACAAATTGCATTACAGGGGAGGAAGTACGGAATAGGCTTGATCGTGATCGCCCAGAGGACCGCAAATGTGTCAAAGACAGTATTAACTCAATGCAATACGACCATATGTTTCCAAGCCTTCGATGAAACAAGCTTCACGTTTTTAGGTAACTACGTTGGGAAAAATCTAGTGACCGCCCTACCAAATCTGCCAAAATATCATGCAATTGTCTCTGGTAAAGGAGCAAAATCGAATATTCCGGTAATAGTCGACTTAACTAGAACTGCGAAAGAATGATTTCTGCTATCTACGGTTTCATTTTTATTCTGAATAACATAAAAGAGAAACAAAATATTCTTTTTTCAAAAAATTTAATTCCCTTTAGTGTTGGATATCAACAGGATACTGTCGACTGGTTTAGTTTCACTATTTACAAAAGTGAAACTAACCCCTTTTAATTCTCTCTCGGATCAGATTGGCAATTTCTGCTCGGTTTTCATCCTCAGCTACTTCTAAAGCTATTCTGAGTTCACACTCTTTAAGTTTTACCCTTTCCAGCATCATGTTAAACAAATCCATTCTTTCAAATGCCCCGATCAGTGAAATATCACACACAGATGCATCTTTGTCAAGCAGGTATTTAACTACATGAAATTGTCCTTCTTCAGATGCAGTGGCAAGGGCTGTCCTTCCACAGAAATCTATAAAGTAATCAATATCCGCTCCTTGTTCAAGTGCTTTTTTGACACCGGGCATAAATCCAGCTCTGGCCGAGGCAAATAGCAATAAATTTTTGGAAAACCTGGCCAAGGCATCCCAGATTTCGCTTTCCGTTTTCGGTTTAAGAATGTCATAACTTTTCATAAGCATTAATTTTTATTGTGATTCTCATTCTAGAGCCTTCGGATTGAATAGTTTCGGATTTTGAAATATTTTTTAATAGCCAAGGGTCTAGCCGATAATTCCGGCTCTTATTATGCAGGATACTTTTTGCAGTGACGCTTTTAATTCACTATCTTGTAGAGCCTAAAAGAATATTATGAATCAATGGCACCAGATAACCATACATGGACCAATCTCATAAGGAAAATCCGGGAAGATATTTCAACAAAACCGGAGTTTATTTTAGCAAGGGAATTTGCAGAAAAAAGTGCCAAAACATTACTTGAAAAAAAGGCCGGATCTTTCAGTAAATCTGATCTCGCACGTTTTCTTGATTTATGTAATACAGAAATTGTACCGCCTGATCGTAACACTACAAAGCTTAGGGACAAGGAAACACTTACACGATTTCAGCTTTCTTTCATCGGACAGAACAGGAAGCTGATGATAAATTCCCTGGAATCATGTAATTTTTGGATAAAACGGCTTTGGACAGAAGAAGTGGATAATTACCATGTTTTGTCACAATTCTGGAACGAAAACCAAGTACCCGGCGCCGGTATCGGTCTGCCAACAATGATATTATATCTTAAAGACCCAAATCATTTTAACGTCTGGCTGCCATTTTTGAATAATGCAATTTCAGTTTTTTCTAACCAGGAAATTTCAATGACCAGAAATGCCGAGAATTATCATAAATTTAATGATACAGTAAATAAGTACTTACGACAATCATTTGATTTTAAACCTCAGGAAATTGATTATATTTTATATCGCATAAACGCAGAATTTTCAAAGCCACGGTGAAAAAAAATATTGAAGCAATCGGTATTATTGATAAAGCTAACAATCCTTTTTCCAGAACTGAATGGATAAAACAGGAGTTCCCTTTTACAGCCAAAAGACAGGTACAGTTTTCAGTTTTAATTGGCAAGGATATTAAGACTATTGCAAATATTAAGCCTGAAAATTATGGGAAATATGTTGCATTTGTAGCAATCAGATGGGGCTATGCAACAATCAAGGACAGTAAATTGGCCCCAACTGAAAAATGGCTAAATCGTTATAATTATGACAAATATGGGCATTTGAAAAATAAGATTGTTAAAAAGTCATCATCCCTATAATTACAGATCAATTATTTCAATAATGAAAAACAACAATCCAAATCTCGAAGACTTCCTTAAAATATACTCTCAAAGTTTACTAAGCACTGGTTTAACAAGAGGGCTGGACGAGAATACCTATATTCCAACAAGACTTGATACAGCTTTAAAGGAAGACGTTTTAAAGGGCAAAAAGAAACTTGTTGTTTTAACAGGCAATGCTGGTGATGGCAAAACAGCTTTTATTCAGCTTATTGAAAGAGAAGCAAAACGCGATGGTGCAAAATTCAGCCTGGAAACAGACAACGGAAGTAACTTTGAATATGCCGGATTTGATTTTGAAACACTTTATGATGGAAGCCAGGATTATGATGGGAAGAAGAATGATGAACTTTTAAAAGCCTTCTTCAGACCTTTTGAAGGTACAACGGAGCCTAAAGGGAACTTTGTAAAAATAATTGCTGTTAATGAAGGAAAACTTCGGGATTTCATATTGAAAAAAAGAGAATATGTTTGGTTAGGGAAGATGGTACATCATTACCTGGAATTTAATAATTATAAACTACCTGAAATTCTTGCTTTTATTAATCTTAACAACCGGGCTATTGTCGAAATTGATGATGAAGGATCTATTCTCGATAAACTACTCGATATAATATTGGATAAAAACGATCTAAAAGGGTTTTGGTTACCATGTGAACCAGGTAACTGCGAATATGCAGGCAGATGCTATGTAAAAAGGAATATTGATACTTTTAAGGATATCGACTTAGGACCAATAGTTAGACATAGGTTTAAGGAACTCATTCTTGCCCTCTATCTCAAAAAAGAGAAACATATTACGATGCGAGACATTAGATCGCTGATATCATTTGTTTTGTTTAATAAGTACACGTGCAAGCAAATCCAGAAGGATATCGACAATGGCAGGAATCTTCTTGAAAGACTTTATTATAATAACATTTTTGATAAAAAGGAAGAAGATAGGATTGTTAAAATTGCTGCAAAGATCGATGTGGCTGATATGCCTTTACCAAAGATTGAAAACCACCTTTATTTTCTTAATCCTAAATCAGAATCTGTAAATCAGATATTTCATAAAAACAATTTTACATCTAAACTTGACCTGGATTATCTTGAGGAGTATTTCAATGGGAAACCCCAAGGTACCAGCGATGAGGATCCACTTAGAAGGGACAATGCTGAGATGTACCTCAATTCAATAAAACGTAAAGTCTTTTTTGAAGGTAATGACTCTTTTCTACAGGAACAATATGACGTCAATCATTACTCCTTTTTACCCTATAAATACTTTAAAAGATTTGTTGAATTTCTTAAAACCGGCCATGATGACTCGTACGAATTAAGAAATGATATTGTTCTTGCAATAAGCAAGTCTGAAAAGATTTATAATGAAATTATTGGTAGAGAGAATGTATGTATAAGTAGTAACAATTCAAAGAAGATACAAACAAAAGCATTTTATGGTTTTAAAGCTGCCGACTTTGAAGTAGTTCAACCTGAAGTAGGTAACCAGACTCGACATATAGAGTTTTTCCCGGATCATATTGTCTTCAGGCATGTAGATAAATCCGCTTCTCTTGAGATAAATATTGACTTATTTGAGATTTTAATGCGCATAAAAGAAGGTTATGTACCAACGTCTATAGAAATTCAGACATTCTTCTTAAATCTGGAAATGTTTAAAAGAAGAATATTGGCAAAACGATCTATGAAGGTATTTCTTACTGAAGACGATACTAACCTATTTTCTTTTGAAAAATCAGCTGTAGGTAAACTTGTATTAACTAAAATTTAGATCAAAACATGGCTCTCGATAGAAAACAAAAATCATTCAGGTTTTTCCCTGCGATGCCTTTCGATGCAAATAATATAAACTTCGAACAAGCTGTTGTAAGACTTTTAGTGCTGCTCCATACAAAGGGCAAAGTCATTACGACTACAAATAAAGATACACTCTACCCTTCTAGCCTTGTTCAAATTATTAAGGAGGATAAGGCAAATTTTGAAGGGGTTGATGATGCAATAAGAGAGAGATTAATGCAAAACTGGATCATTTCTGATTTTGCGACAACTGTTATTGAGGGCCGGGGAAGAATAGGTCAGGCAAGAATTTCAAATTTAAAACCGCTGCACTTAAGCACGATAAAACTCTTGGATCCAAGGATAAGAAGTCAGGACAGAGATGTAAGTATTTTCTTATATAATGTGTTTAAAGGAACTGCTATTGCCAGCGACAGTGACTTTTTAATGGCATACCTGCTGGAGGGAACAAAAAGGCATGGTGAATACAATTTATTAGTGGATGAAGAAAAGTTCAATGACCTGGATATTGAAACCCAGTTTTTGTTAAGACTTCTGGACAATTTTAGTGTTGATAGGCCTGCAGTAAACGTAAAGCTGGTACCCGAGTATAAATTCATATGTGAAGCACATCAGAAGCAATTTCTGTTTGATACCTTAAAAATTCTGGTTTATAAAGAATCAGTTCCCAGAAGAGAACTGTTCAGTTATCTGACTATACTATTCAATTTCCATACTGCCCTGTTTGCATTAAAGACTTTTAGCCAGATCAATTCACTTGTAGAAAAGCAAAAATTAAGATGCAATAATTGCAAAACCATTCAAAGTGAATCTGATTTTTCAAGATTATGCAAATGTGATTTTCAGCCTCGGATTTTTGTTGATTTAACCCTTGGGCAAGACAAATTATGTGATATTCTCTCAAAGAAATCTTTGGATGCTCATTATAATGAGATGTATAGCTATTTCAGGTCACACTATAAACTGGTAAAATTAAGTGAATTCGCAAAAATACAAGGCAACAATAATCCTACCTTAGAACAGCTTGGAGGATACTTGTCAAGCCCACATCTTGAAGGTTTTTTCGGATATAAATTAGCTGATATTATTAATGATGAAGATTTAAAAGAAAACCCCGATGTGCAGGAAATAATGAAGATGGATATTCCTGCAATAGATAAATATGTTGAAATCCTTTGCAACGACAAATCAAATTGGAAGAACCTTGTTGCCAGACATAAGAAACTAATGGCAGGTTTGACTAATATGAACCGTGAAGATGGATTTATGCAAGGAGGCAGAGGCAAACAACGTAAATATGTGCTGGGAAATCTTCTTTTAGAAGTCCTGGTTCAATTAGCAGTTGTTAGTGCTGATCCAAGGGGTTTTAAAACACAACCAATCACAATAGTTGATTTTGTCGAGTGGCTAAAGAATAGATACGGAATTTACATAAATGAATTACCTGAAGGATCTGACAGCCATGAGACTGCTAAATCCCTGAACAACAACTTCGTGGCACTGAAAGATAGGCTTAGACAATTAGGATTCTATACTGACCTTTCAGATGCTTCAAATTCACAAGTTATTAAACCCCGGTTTAAAGTTGAACCGGAATTAGCAAAATAATTCAAGATCGTATGAGTAATAATAAACCTAATACTGAAGATCCTGGCTTTGACTATTCAACTCAACAGGAAATTCCTGATGGAAAAATTGTCGATTACATAACCGGGAGCTGGGTAAAGGAATCTGAAGTGGAACAGGTACGTCAGAATTTCGAACGCACATTAGTTGAAGAATACAATTATACTGTTTCTGAAATAAGAGTTGATTTTAAGATAAAAGTTTGGGAAGGTGACAAACAAAAAGTTAAGAAAGCGCCATTGGTAGTAGTCAAAGAAAGTACTGAAGATCCCTATATATTAATATTAGTTGCGAATCCGAAATCAAACCCAACTGATAAATCAGGTGGAACAACTGAATTAGAGCAGTGGATGGTGGATGTTACTTCTTCTGAATTTGGTTGTTGGACAAATGGTATCGAAACTCTCTTTTTCCAAAAGAAGAAATCGAAATTTGAGACGGATGTTTTTCCTTCTAATGATTTCCCTCGCAAAGGAGAGGATGTATCATCAATTTATACTACTGACAGGCGAAGACTTCGTGTTGCTACTGGCAATAACCTCTTATATGCCTTTAAGCGTTGTCACGACTATATACATGCTAATCAAGGAGGAAGTAAAGAACAGATTTTTTGGGAGTTTTTAAAATTATTATTTGCAAAAATTGAAGATGAAACATATGGTGGCAGGCCAAGATTTGCAATAAGAAGTCCTGAAGAGAGGAATGATCCAGATGGCAGAAAAGAAGTTAAAGACCGGGTTGAAAAATTGTTTAAAGAAGTTAAAAATCGTCCGGAATTTAAGGGTCTATTTGATTCACAGGCAGAAGGAATTCTATTTAATGATGAAACTGTTTCTTATATAGTCGCACAACTTGAAAAATATGATTTCATTCACTCTTCTGTAGATGTTAAGGGTGTTGCTTATGAAACAATTGTTGGTCCGACTCTGGAAGGTACGAAAGGTGAATTTTTTACCCCACGTAACGTAGTTAAAATGACGGTCAAAATGCTTGATCCCAATCCTTGTGATCGAATTTGCGACCCTGCTTGCGGAACCGGCGGATTTTTGGTAATTGCCTTTAATTACATTAGTGAAAAATTAAGACACAAACATAAAAACACCTGGGTAAATCCAAACCAACCTACTGAGGTGGAAGAAAAAGCATTATTTGACGATATTCATGAAGCAGGCAAACACATTTTTGGAATAGATTTTAATAGCAATCTGGTGAAGGCTGCCCAGATGAATATGATTATGAATAATGATGGACGAGGAGGTATATTCTCCGTTAATTCTCTTAAAGAGCCCACACAATGGCCAAAAGAAGTGCAGGAAAAAATTCAGCTCGGTTCAATGGATTTTGTGATGGCCAATCCTCCATTTGGTGCAAAGATTAAAATTGACAGCAGCGAGATTCTTGAACAATATGATTTGGCACACGGTTGGAGCAAAACCCAAGATGGCCATTGGCAAATGGAAGCTAACCTCCGAAATGCAATGGAACCTGAAGTTTTATTTGTGGAGCGTTGTATCAAACTTTTAAAACCAGGAACTGGCAAATGCGGAATTGTACTTCCTGACAGTATCCTTAGTAATCCGGGATATGCTTCTTTACGATATTGGATCTTACAAAACTGTCAGGTACTTGCCAGTATTGACTTACCTGTTGAAACATTCCTGCCACGCACTGGGACCCAGACAAGCGTATTGATTCTACGAAGAAAGAATGATCAGGAAAAATTGATGGAAAGTATGAGCGGACAGATGGCTCCCTATGAAATCTTTATGGCGAATGTTAAAAAGGTAGGTAAAGACCGTAGAGGTAATATTATTTATAAGAAAGATGAGAAAGGAAGAGAAATAGTAGATAGATCTCTATATAAGCCATTTTCGGAATCTACTATTCTTGATTTCCTCCCAACAGTAGAAACAACAGGCAGAATTGTTGATGATGAATTGCCAAAAGTTGCAGAAATGTTTTTAAAACAAAAACATAATTAGATGTATAATAAAGTTTTACAAATGTTTGATGCTAATTTAGGATTTTGGATTAATTCAAATAAAGTTTTAGATTCTGATTCAAGATTAGATCCATCGCATTATACTAATCATAGTGGTAAGAAATTAAATGATAGGATTAAGTTTAAAAGACTTGGAGACTTTGTAGAATCAATAATTGAGCCAAATTTATTTACGAGATATTACTGTGCTAAGGAGTTCGGTATTCCCTATATTTCATCTTCAGAAATGTCTGAAATTGAACCACCTATTAATTCACGATTTATTTCAAAAGAATTAACTAATGACATAGCACAGTATATTATTTCAAGAGGACAAATTCTTGTAAGTGCTGCTGGAACTGTTGGGAGTGTTGTTGTTGCACCAAAATTACTTAATGGTGTAGCAGGAACAAGTGACATTTTAAGAATAAATGTAGATCCCAATAAATATCTAGGATTTATATATACTTATTTGACAAGTGCCTATGGCATTACAGAATTAACAAACCTTGCCTACGGAGCTATAATCAAGCGGGTACGCGGATTTCAACTTGAAGAACTAAAGACACCTGTAATTGATGCCGCTTCTGTTTCTAAAATTAATGATCTTATTTTGTCGTCATTAAATAAAAGAGATGAAGCTAATGAACTCATTAGCAAAGCACGCGCCCTTGTTCTCAAATACAACAATCTTCCCACTCTTGATGAAATTGAAATAGATACAATCGATCCCAATAAAGAAGTTGAGATAAGGCTTGCAAGCTCTAATGAATTTACCAACGAATACCGCTTGGATGCTAATTTTTATAGTCCTATTGCTCAGACAGCAGTAAAGAATATTTTTCATTTTGCAAAAAAGAATATTCAATTAGGAGAAAAAGAAATAACAAAAAGAATATTTTACTTAAATCGATTTACAAGGACTTTTGTTACAGAAGACTTTGGAATTCCCTATATTGCTGGAAAAGACATTATTAAAATTCGTCCTTATGATGTTTCATATCTTTCCAAAACTGAAACAAGTAGCTTAAATGATTATAAACTAGAAAAAGGTTGGATTTTAATGACATGCTCAGGTACGTTGGCAAGAACGTGTTATATCTGGAGGAATTATGAAGACTGGGTTGGAACCCATGATTTGATAAGAATAGTTTGCTCGGAGAATTTTGACTCAGGCTATTTATTTGCATTTCTTAGCTCGCCATATGGATACTATCAGGCTATTCGATATAAACATGGGGCAGTAATTGATCATCTTACTTCGGATCAAATAGAAGAGATTGTTATACCTATTCCAGATACTTTACAAATGATAGAAATCGGAGACCTAGTTCGAAAAGCATATGATTTGAGAGCAGAAGCCATCCAAATTGAGGATGAAGCCCAGAAAATATTAACCGAAGCTTTAACCGGAAAATAGAAACAGAATCATGATAACTATTACCCAGGAAATATTTTTTGAAGAAATTGCGCAGGCAGTTTTTAATGATTTAAAACTAAAATTACTGGAGAAACAGCGTAACCATTGTTTGCGTGTTGATTACCTGCCTGCATCGGTAATGAGATATGCTTGTGAAAAGATAAATTCAGATGTTGAATTAAGATCAAAAGAAATTGAAGCCTATGTACTATCATCTGTAGCATCAAACAAATATGAAATAGAAAGTGGCAGACTTATTGAGTTACGCAACAGATTTGATTTCGGAGTATTAGTAATATTCATTCCTCAGGGATTCAGGGGAGCAGCAGAAGACAGCTATGATATCCATACTTTTGAAGCGTATGATTTAGCAGGAGTATTAAATGAGCACAAAAAATCACTTATCCTTTCATTCACGGAAGATGAACAGAATATTATAGAATCAGTTCTTACTACAAATCCTGTTAAGAAACAACGGATTGAGAATCAGTTAAAATATCTTCTCGCTTTAAAAAAAGATGAATGTACTTGGGAGACTGCAGGAGCTTATTTACACTATCTCAACTTAATTCCTGATCTCAAACTAAAAGAGGATGATGTTCAGCAAAGAATTCAAAGAAACAGTGATTGCGTTGATAATTTGGTAGACTCTGATAAAACCCTCTTTATAGCAATCGATTCAATTGTAAACAAAGGTCTTGATCCGAACTTCAATAATATTAAGACCCATCTTCTTGAATTTTTCAGAAATAGAAATCAGGTAAAAGTCTCTGATTGGACAGAGACCATCTTAATTGATGAAGACTGGCGAAGCAAGATAAGTTTTGATAAGTGGAAGTTCAAAGATTTGGCTGGTGAAGATATTGAACTCTATCTGGAATCATTCCGTGATAAGGATGGTAAACCACTACTGCACACGGGCTTGTTTTTAGATGGTGATAACCTGGTAACGACTACTAATTCAAAAATGAGAGTTAAATGGAAGACAAATCCACGTAAGACACCCAAGGTTTCACAGTTTATCGTAATTCTGGAGAGAGACGAAGAAACAGACAGCAGTAGCGAACTGCACAGAAAAGCAGCTAAGGGTTCCAGTGAGCAGGTCAATTTCCCATTTAAAGATGTTGATTTGGAACCGGGAGAAGAATGGCTGGTGCATATTCGCATCGTTGCATTGGATGAAAATAAATCCATCATGTTTCGCACAATGGCAGATGGAAAAACTGAGCCAATACATGATATCAGTGAACCATTTTATTTAAGAGGAGAAGAAAGTGATACCATCGGAGGAGAGACAAAACGGTATAATAAAATTAGAAATACTGCAGAAGCCACTTTTAAAGCATCTTATAGATTCCGGACGAGTATAGAAATTGATAGCCAAGGCTGGGAGTCGGGCAGAAAACTTCTTTACCGAATTAAGACTAAACCCCGTGAAACATATCAGATTGCATTAAACAACCTGCTTTATGATTTAGAATTAAAGATTTTACAGGATCCGATTAGTTGCGGTGTTTGGGATGTAGATATTTTAAACCGGGGATTTTTAGAAACGGATGATTTCAAACCCGGTAAAATCCAGTTAACAGTATTTAAAAATGAATTCAATGCGCTTCTGGAAACCAGGAGAGAACTTTTTCATGCGATAACTTCATATGACGCATCAGCAGTTATTGAAATATTGGATCTACGCCAGTTTAAGGAATTAATTATATCCTATGCATCAGCCTTTTCAACCCTATTGTCAAAAATAACTGACTCTATCTCTAAAGCCCATGATGCAGAAGTAAATAATCTGCTTTCTAACACACGCCTGATCAATCGTTTGGATACCGTGCACATAAAACTGGGGTCTAGTGAGGATCCTGAAGAACTCCTGTTATTGGCTCCAACACATCCTATGAAACTTCTTTGGTTACTGCAGTATCAATTACTTCTGTTTAATTGGAGTGAACAAATGATAGGCATGTCCGATGAAGAAGTTCGCAAAGCTATAGATATTGAAGGAATTGAAAAGATATTGCCACTTAATTTACCGAACGCAATTTCATTTGAAAAAGATAGCTTTTTTGTCAATACAGATGTTTTGGATCTTTATTGGAGCATCTTTCCAAAGAGTACTACTACCGATATCAGAAAAGTTATAGCCATCCTATCCAAAACACTTGGCTATAAGGATGATTTGGGCAATATATCATCCGTTACTCCATCCCAGATCGCAGACAGATTGTGGCGATATTTAAAACATCATCCGTACATTAAAACTCTTAAACTTAATGTTATTAATCCGGGAGACGGATTACTTTTCTTAAACACAATTAGGGAACTACAGAAACTTCCTGATTTTAAAAATCTTAGATATGATATTGCATTCTATGGATCACTTGGTTATGAACTAATGGGTAATTCATTTGACAATTTAATGAATGATAGTAGTTCAACAGAAACCAGACCTGAAATTGATGAAGAATTATTGGAGCCAAGTCATAATCCATTATTCCCAAAACTCTTCTTTTCAAAAGTTAAGGTAAAGCCTGATAAATGGACTGAAGTAAATTTCCGAGAAGCTAATGTAACCGTAATTATTGATCAATTTGTAACTACAACCGTTTCCAGACCAGTAGGCAATGTTCCTGGAAGCTATTTTCTGCATGGTTTGTTATCCGAATACCGTTCAGAGTTTAATATTTTGGATCAGGCAGTTACATGGTCAAGGAAGGTAGTTCCATGTGAAGTTTCAGAAGTTTCTGATGGCGATGGAATTTCGGTATTGATATATCAGATTGGTAAAAATCTTCTTGGTTCAAGCTGCTCATATAATACTTGGGGTAAATCATCAGATCATGTTCCAACTATCCAGCTGGAATTAAACCAGCAGGATCGTTATATTTTATCTAGAATACATGAACAATCTGATTGGGTATTTACCATTGATCGAAATTTTGGCATAGAATATTTTGATAACCCCGAAGATGCAAATCCTAACCTAAAAAGTTATCTGATAGACTATACACCAGAATTTATGGACGGTATTGGCCATAGGCTAATTGTATCTACAGGCTGGGTTAATGAAATTGAGAAACTTATTCAGGATGGGCTTCAAAAGATTAATATTCCGACATCCTCTTTTAGAGCTGTAAAAATATTAGATATCATACGTTCAATATCAGGAAAGTTAGCCCTAAAACTTATTAATAACCCTAATAATGCCAGAGAAATAATCGGTCTTGCCATTACTCGTTTGGCACTTGAAAAAGAAGGTCTACTTCGAAATGCAGTACTTATTCCCGTTGACACTCATATAGATATCTTCTCACAGAATAAAAAGCGAAATATTGAGGAAGAGGTCACTGTTAAAAGAAGTGATTTAATATTGGTCTATACAAAGAATGGCAAATTGATACTTAATTTAATAGAGGTAAAATTCCGATCTGGTGAGGGCAGTATTACTGAAAGTCTTACTCTGAAAGAAGAAATTTGCAAGAAAAATGAAAACTCTGAAAAAGCTTTTAGAACTAAATTCATTTCGGATGATGAAAACATCAAAATTGACATTCAAATAGCAAATAAATCATTATCATCTTTAATTGGCTTTTATCTTGAAAGATCCATACGAAATGGTTTTTGTAGTTGTAATTCAGACTTATTTAAGTCAATTGAAAGAATTAATAAAGGTGATTTTGAAATTGAGTTCGAGAAATCGGGATATATAATCCATTGGGCCGGTGTCACCAAACCTGTTGATATATACAATGGGAATAAAATATATGAACTCGGCAAAGATTTAATAAAAGATCTCCTTGAGATACGAGAAACAGAAATTGAAGATGATTTAGATGTAAAAGCTGATGAAAAAACCACAACAAATTCACCAATAAAGGAGCCTAATCCGAAAGTAGATGAAATAAATGAACAACCTGAACCAGCAATTGACATTCCTGTAAAAGAAATACCAAAAGTAAATATTAAGAATAAGGCTTCCTATGAGACGATAAATGAGGTACCTTCAATTGTCCTTGGTAAAAATATAGATAATAAACAAGAAGTAATATTTAATCCTGTCACGCAGAAGCCTAAGAAGCTAGCAAACCAACATGTACTGATTGTTGGGACAACTGGAGCAGGAAAATCTCAAACAACAAGTGGTTTCTTGTACGAACTTAACCTACAAAATGTTCCGTTTTTAATTCTGGATTTTCAGGGAGAATATATTTCTGATACCTTAACAAAAAAGGATGGAACAACTTTTATCGAGGCAACTAAGTCAAACGAATTTGATCCATCGCGTGGGATGAATATTAATCCTTTAGAATTATCAACCAATAGTTCCACTGGTGAAAAGGTTAGTTACATGAATAATGTTTACCAAGTATCAGGTATCTTAAAACAGATATTTGGATTAGGTGACATTCAGCATCCACTTCTGAAAGATGCTATTAAAAGAGCATATCAAGAGAAAGGATTCTCAGTTTCAGACAGAAATACCTGGAATAATGAACCGCCTCAATTCCATGATATTTGGACAATTCTTGAATTTATGGAGCAGAATGAGGGTAAAAATGTTAAAAATCTCAAATACCGCATAGAAGAATTATTTGAAAATAACATCTTTACATCTCCCGATGAAGGTTTTTCAATATCTGAAATATTGAACCAGAACTCAATAATAAACTTATCAACTCTGCCTACCTCTGAACTGATGAAATCAGTAGCACGTTTTGTTCTTCAATCAGTTTACAATAGAATGCTTTCAGAAGGTCCAAGCAAAGAAATTAAATTGTATGTAGTGATAGATGAAGCTCACAAGTTATCTTACGATCAAACATTGACCGAGTTAATACGTGAGGCCAGAAAATATGGTGTAGGTTTTATCTTAGCATCCCAGAGTGTTAGAGATTTTGATACCATTGTATTTGAAAACATGGGTACTAAAATTGCGCTGCAACTTGAAGGTGAAACAGCAAAATTCATGGCAGAAAACTTTGGTGTTATGGATAGAACAATAAAAGAAAGTGTAATGCGAATGCTTCCCGTACAAAAGAATATGAGGGCATTAATCAGGAACAATCATTATGAGCCATTTGCGCAGGTTGATATTGTTCCGTTTTTTGAAAAATAATTGAGCTCAATTTCAATTTTAGTTAAAAGTCATCCTGCTATTTGAATTCCTT
>ENA-UOYA01001297-UOYA01001297.1-activated-sludge-metagenome-genome-assembly--contig:-NODE-1297-length-27464-cov-7.236017_pt1 | contig 27464 bp, 27 predicted proteins | sample MGYA00238163_ERZ764804 | MGnify/ENA primary metagenome ERZ764804 (study PRJEB28919, sample SAMN05720223) | activated sludge metagenome | isolation source: Anaerobic digester | place: Hong Kong... | reverse complement strand
ACCATTTCGTAGATATCAGCTGAGTATCCAAACAATTGAACCAGTTTCGAACCTGGTTTGAACATTGTAGTTCCGTATCCAGCAACATCTACCGTGTAAATAGTTGGTTCACCGAAAGACTTTTTATAGTCCTGGAATGAACTATTTTTAGTAATACTATCCCCACCTTGTAAATCCGAAATAATGAAAATTCTTTCATACTTCCCAGACTTTTTAAGTGTTGTAAAGATAGATTCAAATGAAGTTCCGTGACCTACTACACCGTTCTGGTTTAGTCCAATGTTTTTAATAGTATTGACACTATCCCCTGGGTTATATTTGATTACCTGACAAGCACTAGCAAACTGGTATAGATCTGCCCCAATACCTTTGGCTAATGTAGCACCAATCAAAGCAGCTTTGTCGATACAATTCTTTCCTATAGCTTTACCGTTTATCTTGACACCTGATCCCATTCCGTACATAGAGGCTGAGGTATCAAATACTACAGCTGTCTTACCGTAAGAGAATAGTTCTGTTAAGTTTGGAATTGCTAGTTCATAAGCAGTGTTGAGTGCTTTTAGAAAACTGTTAGCTTTACTGGAACCCACTTCTTGAATTAACACTTCAAGTGCTAGATCAATCTGGTGAGGAAAAACTAAAGACTGTTTGATTAATTTCTGATCTGTTAATAGTTTACAGGCTTCCTTTATTAGTTCTGTGTTTCCGCTCGTCTCTAGAATGTTTCTTAAGTTTCTCAAGAGTGCAAGATACCCAATCTTTCTTGTTTTAATTAACTCGATGTAGTTAGATTCTTTTGCTTGTTGAAGTTCTTTTACTCCCTCTTCTTGGGTAATTTGTCCAGAACTAACTTTCTTAGCCACTTCCTGACCAGCTTGTGTGTTTTTATCCTCTACAGTGTTAAACTGTTTCAGCTTTCCAGTCATTAATTGTTTGAAAGTTTCCTGAAGTTCTTGTTTTGGAACCGGGTGAACAAGGTTTACTACATCCACAAGTGAGATTTGTTTTCCTTTTCCTTGGTATTTTGCCAATTCGTATGCATCTGAAGATTCAAGAGCTTCTCTGAACCCTTTCTTCATAGCATTTGGTAAGGATTTACCCGGGTTGAAATGCTTGTAACAAGCAACAAGTTCTAAAAGGTCATCCAACCTGTACACGATTCCACCTTTGTTTTGTTTTCTGTCTCTCTTAGTGAAGAACTTTCTTGCAAAGGATCTTCCTGAAATTAGAGGTGCTAAAGCAACTGCTCCGAAATGTGTGACAGATCTCTGACCCATTACCGATCTTGTGTAGACCAAAGCCTTAGCAACAAATTCAGGGTCTTTTTTAGCTAGATTAACGATAAGTTCTTTAAATCTAACCTCCCTATCGGTAAGTTTTTCGTAATACTGGTTACTAAACCCTGTTGAAAGGATTGAAATCAATTCCATTTTTGGGTCAAGTTTAAACCCTGTTCCACCTTGGTGGTTTGTGACTGTTTCTATTTTTGTAGAAACTTTCTTGTTGTAGTGCATAACGTATTTTTGTTTAATTTTATTCAAAAGAAAAGGGAATAAGTTGCTTGGCATCCTACTCCCTTTTAAAAGATAACAGAGAAAACCTGGAGGGTAATTTTAAGATTGATTATAAGTCAATTGCCTTTACCACTTGGCTAATTTTCCATTTGTACAGAAAATATCGGACTCGAACCGATGAACGAAGTATCCCTGCCAGTAACTACTGTTTATGTCTTCAAGGGAATGGTGATTTCAGTATGTTTCTTTTACGTGCCTTTACCAATTTGGCTACTTCTCCAGTTTAATTAACCTTTTGTGGAGAAGATAGGACTCGAACCTATACAAATACGTGCTTTCAATGCATACGAAGTAACTGATGATCTAACCACTTGAATATGTTTTTGTGAGAGAAATTTAAAAAGAGTGTTTTGATTTTCGACAGGAATTGAACCTGCTACACTTTGTGTTGCAAACAAATGCTCTACCATATGAGCTACGAAGTAACTCTTTTTGTAACTACCCACATTATTTTATAAGAACGTTTTCTTTGTAGCAAACTATCGGTACCGCCCCGATCTTACGTTAAGGTTATGAGCCTTACGGAAACTCTATGCCCCCCAGCTGCGATTTATGTTGTACTGTGTATGGGGATCGAACCCATGCCTCCTGATAGAAAGTCAGACGTGTTAACCACTTCACTAACACAGCAAGTTATTCGGGGAATTTTGTCCAGAGTATCTGATTGTTTTTGTGGGAGTTGAACCCACTACCCTAAATACCAAAAATTTATGCTCTACCAAATGAGCTAAAAAACGAAGTAACTCTATTACTTACCACCGAAATATTTTATTTCTAAGAACTACTATACCTAAATGTAAGTAATTAAATTCAGATAAACAACTTTTTCTTAAAGTTTTTTGATATTGAATAAACTTTTTAGTAGCTCTAGAAAGATTCGAACTTTCACTTCCGGTTTAGGAAACCAGCATTCTATCCCTTAAATTATAGAGCCGTGTAAGGAGAAAATGTACAGAGTTGGTTTAGGTGATTTCTATTGGAGTTGAACCAATAATCTCAAATTGGAAATATTTGCGCCCTACCATTAGGCTAAAAAATCGAAGTAACTCTATTACTTACTACCTTAATTTGCTAACTAAAGTGGAATCGAACCACTACCCTGATGTCAATTTCTTTAATGGGTACGAACCATTCTCATACTTTATCCTTCTGTGCCCTCTACACCATAGTTAATCGGAAGTTTCGAACCTTCCAGATTCAAGTTAATTACTCTTGAATTTTGCGGCTCATAGGGGTTATGCTCCCCTTCCTCAGCAGTGACAGTGCTGCATTCTACTATTATACTAATGAGCCAATATTCCAGTTCTGGCAATTCTGTACCAAAATCTATACCTTTTTTTTGTGGACCAGTGTGGGATTCGAACCCCTCTTCAACATTGCAAATGTTACGTGCTAGCCTGGTTACACTACACAGCCCCTTTTTTTGACAGCCTTCATTTGGTACGTCTACCAAAGATTGGACTGTTTTTTCACTTTAACTTATGCCTTGGGCTATTCGTTTGTGTGAATACAATACCACTGTGCTGTTCTAACGGGAAGCATCGTGGTCCTTCCGTTATATGCCGTCAAAATCAAATTGCTTGTGCATAATAGTATTTTTAACTTAGTACTGATATGGAGAATCGAACTCCAATTTTAAGGATGAAAACCTTAGGTCCTAGCCATTAGACGATACCAGCAAATTTGTTACTTTTCTACACCTTAGAGTAACCAACTAACCTAACTAACGATTTAGCCAACCTCCGCGCCAATTCAATGCCCAGGTTACAATTCGAAAACTGCAGACTGTTAATAACATTAAACCCGTCATTTGTGTGTTTCGTTCCCTATCTTATGCATCAGAATCAGGCTGTTCTTTTATATACTACAGTGCAGGTAAAAGGAATTGAACCTTCGTCTCTTGATTGGAAGTCAAGCATAATATCCACTATACGATACCTGCATGGAGCCGGGACTGCGATAAAACAGTCTATCATCCGGCACATGTTTTGGGTAGGATCAAACGCGTTTTGCCTACCGAGACCTTGTCGTTGAATTTCTTCAGAGCGTACCAAGACACACGTTTGAGCTTCCTACCGGACCCGACCCGATAACCGCTTGTTTACAAAACAAGTGCTCTACCATTTGAGCTAAGGAAGCAAATACTCTAACCATTCTGCAGCAGTTAGAGGAAGTTTCCACCACACCCCCAGATTTTTATGTGTCTCAAATATGGGAGGACTCTCTTCACAAAAACTTCATAAAAGAAAGGCCGTTTTAATACTTTTGATACCCATCTTTTCCGTGGCTATAGGTCACGACTTACAGATTAGTGAACCAGTTCTTTCTTTAACCAAGGTTATTACCCGGATACCAATAATTTTTAAAAATCACCTGCCCTTTCTAGTCGGAATATTCTCAGCAGGGCTTTCTGACTTTACTCAGTGCGTTCTGAATACTTGAATATCTCTACAATAAACACAACTGTCTAGTTCAGTTTATAAATGAATATCTTACCGCTATGCATACTTTTACGCTTGGCGTTCATATACCGTATGTCTCATTTATCGTCTATCTTCAAGCAAGTGATTTCTAATTTTGTACCTTGAGGGGGATTTGAACCCCCAGTAACTTAATCCTAAATTAAGTGCGTTTACCAATTTCGCCATCAAGGTGTTCTATTAGTTCTAGTCTAATTTGTTGCATTATATTCCAGTTCCCTCCACATGTTCTTAACCCTAGAAATTTTAATGCTTGGTGTATATTTAGGTTAAACTTCAGTAAAGTCTCTTTTTTCTGTGCTCTTGAAACCTTCCTAGTAAAATCCTTTCTATTTTTGATCTTGTAAGTATCGGTCTGAGAGTGACAGTTTGGACATAATAGTTCTAAATTTTCTTTAAAATTATTTTCTCGGTTACCGTCTTTGTGCTCTACTTCAAGTGTAATTGGTTTTTCCATCCAACTACCAAGGTGACATTTATTACACTTCCCACCCTGTTCTTTAAACAGAATTTCTCTCTTTGCATTGAAACTTTTATTTTCAAAAGGAATTTGTTCCAACTTCAACATCTTAAGTTGCTGTTTTTCCTGTTTGGTTAAAATTCCTTCTTTCTTTGGGAATCTTTCTTTCTTTGGGAATCTTTCTTTCTTTGGGAATCTTTCTCTCAGAGTCTCTCTTTTCTTCTGTCTAACTTCCGGTGTCTGCTCTCTTGAATTTCTACACAGGTTCGAACAGTAATTTACAAATCCCCTAACAGGTAAAAACTCTTTAGAACATTTTTTACAGGTTTTCATTCAATTTACTTTTTCAATAAATATTGAGTCGAACCTGTAACTAAAGGAACCTAATTTAGGTTTCTACTTTATTCAATATGTCAATGATCTTATTACTATACTCTAAATATAGAAAATTAATTTCTAATTTCCAACTATTTTTTAAAGTTTTTTAAAAATCTAAACCTTTAATTATGGGTCCCAATGCCTTTACAGGTATTGACAGGTCCCCTTCCATTCCTTCTCCACTGGAATTTCTATAAACATACGAATACACTATCTTATCTTTCTTCCCTACTTCAAACGAGAAATATAAGTTAGGAGTTTCATACTCGTACACTTGAAACACTTCTTCGTTTCCATTCCTGTACTCATTTTTTAAGCTCAAATCTTTTTGTTTCATAACCTGTATAAATATTTTTGAGGTCCTCCAGAGAATCGAACTCTGAATCATACAGGTTGCAACTGTAGAGCTTCACCATCAGCCTGAGGACCAAATTTACCTGATTTCTCAGGTAATATTTTAAAAGAATAGGAATGGTTCCCACTCTTTTGGAACATCTGTTAAAGACTTCATTAACATTAAATAGTGTGGTCGTTTTGGTTCCGGTATTTCCTTTCCGTATTCCTCTAATGTTAAGTCAGCTTTTTCACCATTACACTGCTTACATGCTGTTACTAGGTTGTCCCAAGAATCTTTTCCTCCTTTTGACTGAGGAATAACATGATCTAGTGTAAGTAACTTAATGTGACTACATCCACAGTATACACATTCGTAATTGTCTCTTCTATAGATATTCTCTCTTGAAAGAGGTACCTTATGGATGTGTTGTTTTACAAATTTAAAAACCCTAATGATAGAAGGTTTATTAATCTGCAGTTCTGGATTAACCAATCCAAATGTTTCTGGGTGTTCAGCTATAATCTCGGCATTACCTTTGTAAGAAATCACAAATGCTCTTTCTGTTGAGATAATTGACCTCGCCATAAAGCTTGAATCCACTACCAATGTCTTTTGGAATTTACTCATGATTTCTACTTTTTGTAACAATTAATAACTTCATTTTTCCCTATGTTTTCCCTTTAGGGACACAATGATCTTTTTATTTTAATAATCTTTATTAACTTAATAAAAGATCTTTGTTCTCTTGCACAGGTTAGTTGAATTGAACAACTCCGTCGAGATTTTGGAGATCTGACCGGCACCTTGCCTGTAACCTGTATTAATATTTTTGAACCTCTACCCAGATTCGAACTGGGATTGAACATCTTAGAAGGATGTGGCATTTCCATTTATGCTATAGAGGCATTTGAGTACCGGTAATCAGGAATCTCGCAATTAGCTTCACACACCATTAGAGAGCCGAAGTAGAGTTTTTTACTCTACCTTATCCTTAGTGTGTACCCTTTATCAACCATCTCTCCATGGCTTGGTACTTCGAAGGTCTACGAGGATTCGAACCCCGGTCTTACTATCCGTAGTAGTAAATTTTTCCGCTAAACTATAGACCCTTGTATAAATCTTTGTACCCCCAGTGGGATTCGAACCCACAGCTTACAGAGCTTAAATCTGTTGTGTTTCCCAGTTTCACCATAGGGGCAATTTGATTGAACTGTTTAGAGTTTTTAAGGGGTTCTTTGGACCTTACTAACCTTCGGTTTTACATTTTAGCCCAGGATTAAATCCACCATCCCGTATGCTCCTTTAACTCTTAGTACCGGAAACATTAACAATTCAACCTTTGGGTGTTAGCGGGAATCGAACCCTGATCTCTTGATCCACAGTCAAGCACTTTACCATTAAGCTACTAACAACATGTGTACCTTTTTCTACGACGTCGAGAAGGTTAACTCTATCTCCTATACGATGAGAATAGAAAAGTGTGCATTGTTAAGAGGCATTCTATGTTTTACGATCCCCTCGCGAACGGGGCTGCTGTACCGAATATTGGTATCGAACCAATCAAAGTTACCTTATGAGAGTATCTCGTTCACCATGAACATTCGGCATGTTTCTCCCGTTATGGATTTCATACCATAATTACCTGTCGACTAGGTGCCCTGTGAATATTGGACTAACGGAATTGAGGAGAGAGCCGGAATTGAACCGAAACCAGTTTCTTAGACCGGTCATCTCGCTTAGCAGGCGGATCCTATCACCATCAAGGTTCACTCTCCAAGTTTTTGTAGGTACGGGGAGTTACGATCTCCCTACCTTTCGCGTATCAGACGAATGCTCTACCGATTGAGCTACGCACCCGGTTAATTTACTTTTGCTCTTCCGGGGAATAAACTCTACCTATTTACCTATTTCTAGAAAAAAGATAGGAGAGACTTTCATTTTTAGCTTTTTCCCCGTTTGTTATTTATTTCAATCCCTTAAATTGATCAGTTGTAATGACATTCATTTCATGTAAATCTTTTCCTTTTAGTACTACTAACTTATGTGGAAAACATTCCCATTTTGCCCTATCTTTCTCAGTTTCATACCCTTTAATTTCTACATATGTTTTACTTTCAACTAAATAAAAATCCGGTGTATAGAACCTTTCTTTATTTTCAAAAAAATAACTAAACTTTTCTTTAGGTCTTTCCCAAAGTAAATTTTTTGAATCTAACCATTCTGCGTACTGTAGTTCCCACTTTCCATGAAGTTTTTCTCCTTTGTAAGTGTAAGTTCTAGTTTTACTAAAACTGTAATGCCAGGTTCCTTCAAGGACTTTTTTTCTTACTGTTTCTGAAATTTTTTTACCTAAGTTAGCTAAAAACTCAGGTGTCATCTTTTCTTTGTAAGCTTTACTACGTTTTATTCTTTTTTCCTCAAATCCGGGATGTAATTTACACATTCTTACATGAGATCCTACACTTTTGGGATTTTCAAAAATTTTACCACAGTATTGACACTTTGGTTCTTTCTTAACTCTTTCTTTTAGAACTCTTTTATGTACAGTTGCATGACCCCCAATTGTTGTTTGGTTTCGTACTCTTTATCGCAAAGTTTACATTTATAACTCATACTTTTTTGTTATAAATATAAGCTCAACTAGGTAACAGATAACTGTATAAAACCACCTAGAGGACAGGGTGGGATTTGAACCCACGATGGAGATAACTCACTAGTTTAACAGACTAGACTTTTCGACCTGACTAAAGCAACCTGTCCAATTTTTCCCACTTATTCAAAGTATCTTCACAACCGGTACCGTATTAAGAATCGCTGTGGCATTGGGACTCACTTTTTTATTAGTTCCTGTTTTGTGTTTCCATTGTAACCGGTTACTAATTTTAAAATTTGTGGAGACGACCGGTAACGATCCGGTTCCTTTCGATTTTCAGTCGAACGCAATGACCTCATCTGCCACATCTCCCTGTCCCTGTTTAAAGTTTTGAATAGGTCTTAAGGCCGGAAATACCGTTAACTATTTGTGGGATAGAGAGTAATCGAAACTCCTCGCTAGGGTTTTACAGACCCGGCCGATACCATATCTGCCTATCCCGTGTATTTGTACTCCATCTTGGACTTGAACCAAGTACCTCATGTGTATAAGACATACGCTCTGACCAGTTGAGCTAATGGAGCATTTTTGTACTTCCGGAGGGAATCGAACCCCCACCTGTTGCATGTAAAACAACGGCCCTACCATTAGACGACAGAAGCGTTTAAAATTACCTGTTCTACTCCTTATTATGTAGAACTCTTCCGAGAAAATTGCAGCCGGCTTCTCTAGATGTGGATATGATACATTCTCTACTACTTGGTCCCTACCATTCCATTAGGTGTTATTATTCGGGATTCGAACCCACCTCGATTTGGAGATGCCTCTCCATTCTTTCATAGTGTATCAGGTAATTTTAATTGTTCCCCCGGGTGGCCTCGAACCACCTACCCCTCCGTTAAAAGCGGAGTGCCCGTCCACATGAGCTTCGAGGGAAAATTGAGGATTTGTGGTACCTAACAGTGCTACTGCTCCGCGAGGTACTGTAATGTTTTTTACCGGATATTACACATTCACATTTTTAGTAGTCTCTTACTTACTTTTAATTTCTAACTCCGGTATATTAGCAGACCTTACCTTCTGCCCCGTCAGGTTAAAAACTCTTTGACTAAAAACTAAAATCCCCCAGTCGAAAGTGATGGATTCGAACCATAACCTCGTATCCCCAAAATACGGATGCAGCCATTACAACACACTCTCGAATTAATTTGTTTCAATTATTTGTTGGCTTACCTGGTCACGATCCAGGACTATTTGAGTCAAAGTCAAATGTACATCCATTATACTATAAGCCACTACATGAAAATTTAAGATCAACCCTCACAATCCCGTAAATATTTTTATAATCACAGTTAAGTCGGACTTGTTGATCTTTGCAGGAGAAAAGGGATTCGAACCCTTACGTCAGACTACTCATCCGACCCTTCGTTTTCAAGACGACCGCCGCTACCCAGACTCTTTCGGCTTACTCTCCTAGTTTATCCAATATGTCAAAGACCTCTTTGTAATTTAATTATAACCTAAAGATAAAGATTATTTTTCTAACTACCAACTTTTTTTTGAAAAAAAAGACCCGAATTTAATTTTCCGGGTCTCAATAGTTATAAACTGTACAATCTACCCGGTTATGTTTCTGCCCACGAAAAATCATTAGTCACCTCGCTTCCGATATATACCGGAACCTGTAAAAGTGATTGTATTTTTCTTGTATGTAGCATTTTAAATTTTCTATAAATATGGTCAATAATATGAAACCATCATCTATAACCTAAATATATGACTTTATTTTCAGACTACCAACTTCTAATTAATTTTGTCCAAATTTTTGAAGCTTTACTGGAATTAGCATTAAGATTAATCTTGTTAATAAAAGTAACATAACTTTTGTACCTTAAACTTGATTTAATTTTTGAAATTATTTCGGTTACATCTTTAGTGTTGTTAACTACCGATACAGATGAAATAAATGGGATTTCTTCTGAAACAACCACCGGTACTCCGGCTGTGACTCCATCTGCTGCAACAATGTTGTAAGTTTCTGAAAGTGAAACCTGAAGGCAAAGGTCCATTGTCGACACTAATTCCAAGAACTCTTTATGGTCTAACCATGAATGTTCAACTAGATTGTGTTTGGATTCATGGAACAAAGCTCTAACATTTTTTAGAATATTTTCACCTTTTTGTTCCAACCTTGTAGTGTTAATGTGAAGATTTAGAACTAGATTTTGTTCATTGGCGTAGTTAATTGCTGCAATAGCCTGTGTTAGGGAATTCTTCATAGGTCTAATTGCTCCAAACAACCCAATGTTAATTTCCTTTCTATTTCCACTTGGTGAAGGACTTACCTTAATTGAAGGGTAGTAATTTGGCATGTATAAAATTTCTTTCCCTAGAAGTGGTTCTAATGCAGAAATCATATACTCAGAATTCACACCTATCTTGACGTTGGGGTATTTTACATACTCTTTTAACCATTCCATTGCAATACCTTCATTAGCTAAAAATGGAAGTTCTGAATGTAATCTAATAACCCAGTCTACTTTTGGGTGGAGTTTTGTGAGGACTTCAAACTTTCCAGGAACAACCCACAGTGCCTCAATTATAACAATGTCGGGTTTGTAGGTGTGTACTTCCCTGTCAATATCGTTGTTGTCATTAACTTGAACAAGTTTGGAATTGATCCCTTTCCCCACTAACATGTTATTAACAAATGTAGCAGAATTAAACAAACCACTGTTTACGGTTGTGTATGTATTTTCAGAGTATACACTTCTCTTTTTTAGTACAAATAGAACTTTTTTCACAGAAAAGATAGGTTTACTAATAAATAGTACCTACCTGTATGGGAGGAAACCGGAACAAGTCCGGTTTTTCTTATTCTCTTACCCCTTTATTTCGAAAAAATCCTGCTTATCTAACCTTGGTCTAATACGAGTTTCTCAGGGGTACAGGACTGTCCTCAAATTAGGCCTCATTAAAAAGTTTATTCCACTTTTCTGAAGCTGCATGCGGATCTTCTACATACTTGTTAAGTTCGTTCATTCCATCTTTAATGTTTTGGAACGGGATCGACTTACATCCCACACGTATAACCATCCCTACTGATAGGAACTCGATAATGATTCCATGATTTCTCAGCATTTCCTGTTTTGATGGACGATACTCTTCACATTCCCCCGGCTCTGGGTATTCAGCTCTTAATTCATTTATTTGTACATTATTTTAATTTAAAACTTTTCTAACTTGTTTAACAACATATTCCCATGTAACTGGTCCGTTCTCATCTGCATATCCTACCGGGTCTGGTCTACCAAGTTTAATGAAGGCCTCCGCTCTTTCCACGGAACTTGCAGATTTAAAATCAGAATACCACTTTTCCGGGGCATCTTCCTGTGTTCTGTTAATATTGATAGGTTTATAGGATGTGTTTGTTCTCTTGTAAACTTCATCAAAATCTAACCCTAATTCTAAACAGAGTTTTTCTCCATCCTGAAGAATTCCGAATTTATCCAGTTGTAAGTAAGGTGTAAAGTACCCCACTCTTTCTGCTTCCCAATTTCCATACCTGAAAGCAGTATCATCTGCATCTCTGAATTCCTGTCTACAATCTGGGTAGATGGCATGGTCGCCGGCATGTATTCCTAGGGCAATATCACAGGTACCTTTAGATTTATTTGCAGTAGAGAGTGCAATAGCCTGTATGATTGAAGCAAAGATTTTATTCCTATTAGGTACAACTGTCTCCTTCATTGTCTCCTCTGCATAGTGTCCTTCAGGGACCTCTTTACCTCCTTCAACTAATGTCGAATTTAATAAAGGTGATAATCCATCAAGTTTGATTACTTGGTAAGTCAGGTTACTCTTAGGTAAGACCTCTTTAATGTAATCTACCAGTGATTGGGCTCTTTCCAACTCTACCCTATGTTTCTGACCATAGTTAAAGGAAATTGCAACAACCTGTTCATATTCCTGTAAACACCTCAGTAACAGTGTACTAGAGTCCATACCTCCACTAAGGCTTAGGACTATCGATTGTTTTTTATTCATATTTGAATTTTAATTTTTTACTTTCAAAGAATTCCTCTAAAAACTCTCTCCTAAAAAGAACCTTTTTTGGATGTACTTCTGTCCAGGGCTCCTCTAACTTACTAGCTATTAGTTTTAGACTTTTCATTAGATCTTCCCCCGGGTAATATCCTAGATACTCGAAAACCGAAAGGAGACCTTCTTGTAAAGGTTCTACATTTAAATTTGACATAACTAAATACCTTTGTGAATGTCCAGGACCCGGCTAGGAGTCCAAAAATAGAAGGATGTCCCTCTCCACATAGTCCCAACATGTGTAAAATAGGTTCCACTATGCTTCAACTAATGTAATGTTCTCAAGAGATTTTTGTATTGTTTCCCATCTCTCAATCCACTGTTTAATTGTGAATTTACCTACAGCATCCTGTATAAACTTTCTTTTCCCAATAGCTTTTAAAGCAAAGTTGAAAGTAGATGGGTAACAAACTATTTTATGGTCTATTTCCCCTTTTTGATTTTTGAACTTTTCGTAAAGTGTATAACCACTTCCTGCAAGAGGTGAAACACCTATGAAAAAAGGTTCAATTAAAGGGTCCTCAATTAGAATATCTTCTAATTTAACTTTTTTGGATGTGTTTTCTGACATAACTTATTAATGAAACTAATTTTGAATAAAACTAATTAACTGTTCTTCAGTTAATTTACCTGAATGTCTTTTAACTTCTTTTCCTGTTGAATCCAAAATGATTGTACATGGAACTCCCTTTACTTTGAAATCAACGGTGAGGTTTTCAGGGTCAGATTCTACATTAACTGTTCTGAAGGTTATATCTTTGTTAAACTCCTCAGAATTTTGGATTTTTTCAAAAACAGGTGCATATACTTTACATGGACCACAACCTTGACTATAAAACTTCAAAACTGTCTTACTCATCTTCCTTTAGATTTGTAATAAGACATTCTAGAGAATTTCTCATAAGGTTTTTGTGTGACATTTTGCAGGTTTCTACCAATTGTGGGTAACCATTCCATTAACTGTGTGTACTTACTTTTAGATGATGTTTTTGACATTTACTTTGATTTTAACCTAATATTAATAACTTTTTCTTGATAATTCAACCTTTTCTTTAAATTTTTTTTTAGGTGTAGGACTTTTCCTGTACAACAACTTCATGCCATTTTACCCTTCCTTGTTGTATAGCGGTTTTTATATTTCTCTGTTTGGTTGTTAACTTAGACTTTCCTGATTTAACTTCAATAAAATGAACAGTACATGTCTCCCTACTATTAGTGTCTGTAAAACCTACAAAATCAATAGGTTTCCCCAAAAAACTAACATCCTCAGCAGGTACTGGGAATTGTTCTGTGAAGGGTACGAAAGTTTCTACACAAAATCCTCTTCTAACAGCATCGGACCTCTGTAAGAACTCCTTTTTGTATTTTTCAAGTTCAAGACTGTAGGTGATTTTTAAATTTTCAATTTCATTCCTATGTGTCTCTTTTACAAAACTGTAAAAACCTGTACAGATTATGACACAAATAAGAATAACTACCAGATAGTTCACAAATTCTCTAAATTTTTAAAATTTCCCATTAATTTCCTTCAAATTCCCAAAAGATCTCTCAAAAGTAATATAAAGTATCATTTAAGAAAAGACCCTTTGGGAAATTAAGTGTTTTAAGCATGACAGGAAACACATTCAGCTGTCCTAGAAAGGTTATCACCTCTTAGTACTGATTCTGTTCTCATGTAATAGAGTGTCTTAATACCGAGTTTATGTGCTTCTTTATGTACTGTACTAATCCATTTAGGTGAATCATTTGGATCAAAAGTTAGGTTTAGTGAAACGGATTGATCTACCCATTCGTTACAAGCTGCTGTTTGTTTTACTATCTCCAACTGGTTAATTTCCTTGAATGTTAAGAAGATTTCTTTTTCCTCATTAGAAAGGATGTATTCAGGTAATCCAGTAACAGATCCTTCATCTTTCAGAATTTGATCCCAGACACTATCAACGTTGTACCCTTTTCTTTCCAATAATTTTTCCAATGTAGGATTTTTCTTAATAAAGACCCCCTTAGCCGTTTTTAGGTTGTAAACATTTGCTGGTAAAGGTTCAATAGAAGGAGCAACTCCTCCAGAAATTTCAGCGTTTGTAACAGTAGGTGCCACTGCAATGTGGTGTGTATGTCTCAACCCCGTTCCTTTACACCATTCCGGTTCCCCAAATTCCAATGCTTGTGCTTTAGATGCTTTTATTGCTTCCTCGTAAATAAACTTGGAAATTTGTTTTCTTAAATTTGTCGAAGCAATTGAAATAAAAGGTAATTCACTTTCCTGTAAAAGTGTATGCCATCCCAGAACCCCTATACCAATAGCTCTACCCTTAACAGCAGATCTAACTGTATTTTCCAAAAACTTAATATTTTTTGACCTATCAATAAACTCTTGAAGAACTCCTTCTAAAAACCAGCATGTGAGTTCCGGTAGGGTCATTCCATTTTCAAAAGTGTAATTCTTCCATTCATTCCACCTTGCTACATTTAGTGAAGAGAGACAACAGATAAACGAATGTAATTCGTCAGTTTGTAATAAAATTTCAGAACAGTTATGTACCAGTATATCATTTCCGTAGAAATTAGAAACATTTTCTACTGTTATGTCATATACAGGTTCTTTTTCTTGTAACCTTGTTATTTTTATGGCCATTATTTACTTACTATCTTTAATAATTCTGGTTTTTGTTTTTCCATCCAATGTTCATGGACTGTGGCAATTGTTGTATTTGTCGAAATACTTTCTAAAATATTTCCGTTAAAATCTCCCCTAAGGTAAGAAGTACACTTACCGTTTACAACGATCCAGCTCCGAATGTCTGCTACACCTATTGTGTGTAGGTACCATGAATCCAATATGAATGTTGAATTCTCCGGTAGTAATTGTATTAACTCTTCTTTTGTTTTTCCTAAATATTCTGAGATGGAATTGATGCTTCCTTTTTGTTGATGTGTCTTTCTAAAAAGTCTCATTTACATCTATTCCTGGTTAAATAAAAGTTCGTCAGTCTCTTTTAGATCTTTTGCCATAACATATCCCCTGTTTTGGGTAAAAATCAAATGTTCAGGTGTGCACCTAATCTTCCTACCTGTACTTTCATCCTCTATCTCAAGTATTTCAGAAGATTTACTGGTGAGTGCAAACGCTTTAATTTCTTGCCACGTATTCTCCCTACCTTCTACATCATATGACAGTATCAACAGTTGTGGGAACACCTCCAGAAGGTTAGGTAACTGTTCAATGGGTAATTCCACTGTTTCTGAATTAATGTCTGCCCTTACCTTAACCTGTGTATCACCGGTAACACATATGTTCGTCATAGATGGCATTAAGTTATTTTTAACATAAGCCTCCGGTCGAGATGCCTTAACATTTCCCTCATACATAATGTAAGGTTCTCCTGTTTCAAGTCTTGTCTTTAGAATTTCCCCCCAAAGTTTTACTGTTTTAGGGTCTTTTTCTTCCAACCTGTTCATAAAATCGTCATCAATGACAACACACTGATGTAGATTTAGGCACTGCCTGTTGACATCCCCTTTAGGTCTTCTAATTCCAAGAAACTCTTCAATGTCCGGGTGATTGACGTTAAGGTTAACTGAAGCAGCTCCCCTTCTGACTGATCCTTGATTTGTTGCCAATATTGTAGAATCAAATATTTTTGCCCAGGGTACAATACCTTCAGAAACTCCATTATCTTTAATGGCCTTTCCTCTACCTCTTACACGAGACATTCCAATCCCAACCCCTCCTCCTTGTGAGGATAATCTCATCAATTCCGAATTAGAGTATGCAATACCTTCAATTGAATCTTCCACATCAATTCCAAAACAAGATATTGGCATTCCTCTTTCGGTACCCATGTTAGAAAATACCGGTGAAGCTAGACATAACCAGTTTTTGACCATTGCCTCGTAGAAAAAAGGTTGAAGGTCTTTTCTTTTGATTCTTTTAGCTGCTGCTTTACTTACCCTTAAAAAGGCTTTGAACATATCTTCTTCCGGTAGCAGGTATCCGTTTGAAATAATACCTAGAGCTGTTTCATTTGCCCATTCTGGGTAATTTTTACCCTTTACCCAGTAACTTGTGTCTACTTTTACACTCATTTATCTCAGTTATAGTTCTTTTTACTTTTAATACTTACAAGTCGGTCCAATCTCCAACAGATTTTGCATATGAACTTGGCCTTAGAGAGAAAAAGTCTTGTTGTGTTTTTCCTGAAGTAAGATGTCCAAACCAGTCCATCTGTCTGAGAAGTTCCGGGTCTATGTCGTTATAAATACCTTGTAAACCTAATTCTAACATCTTTTCGTTTGCTCTTGCTTTAATGAAGTTTTGCAACTGTTTTGCATTGAGTCCTTCAACATCCCCCATTTCAAAAGCTTTGTCAATAAAATCAAATTCGAGTTTTACCGATAATCTACAAGCCTCTACAACCTTATCTCTTAACTCAGTTGTGTCTAATTGTGGATTCTCTTTCAGTAGGGTTCTAAATAACCAACAACCTGCTTTAGAGTGTAGTGATTCATCCCTCACTGACCACTCTACAATCTGTCCTGTACCCTTCATTAAATTTCTCAACTGAAAAGACATTAAAATTGCAAAGGAAGAAAATAGGTTAACCCCTTCTGTGAAAGCTGAAAAAATTGCCAATGATAATGCTTTTTCCTCTAAAGTGTCGTTAGGTGTATCTAACAGTCTTTGAATTTTTGCTGAAGCAGTTTCGTCTTCCAAAAAAGCTTCAAAGTCATCCAGTCCCAACTCTTCATTTAACCTTGCATATGCCTGGGCATGAATAGCCTCAAAAGAACCAAAAGTTGAAGTCATTGCAACAATTTCTGGTTTGGGAAACCATTTAGAGACATTGGAAGACCAGTAATCGTTAACATGTACTTCAGTTTGTGCAAAAGATTTTAAGATATTCCCAAAAAGATTCTTTTCAGATTCTGTTAATTTTGTTTTCCAGTCATTGATGTCAGATGAAAGTGGGATCTCATCTGCTAACCAGTGTGCTCTTTGTTGATTAATATAGAAGTCAAATGCTTCTTGATATTCAAAAGGTTTGTAATAATGTCTTGGTTCTGTTAACATTTATCTCTGTTGTTCAAACATTGTTTTAAATATTTCTGAATAATTTTTCTTTACACTGTTATCAGTAGTGTTCGGGATAAACTGTGTATCAAGTATTTCAGTATGTCCATTACTGGTGTTGATTTTAGCTCCGTAGGTCATTCCATCCATTCCATACCTGTTTTTCATAATATGGACTCTCCCTGTCCCTAATACCTTATCTTCTTTTTTTCTAGATAGTGAAAAAGCCATGTCACATACCATCATCTTATCATAAGACCCGGCTGCTTTATCTCCTTCAATAATATCGTCTTTAGCCCCTGTCCTATTAACCTGTGAAGGTGTTATAATTGGAATCTGTAATTCTTTTGCTAACCCTTTCGTAGCAATAAACACATCGTCAATTTCATCTTTTCTTTCACTGTATTTAGTTCTTGTTGGAGGTCTAAGATAATCTACATAATCGATAATTACCAGATCTGGTTTATGTCCCATATCAATACATTTTTGTATGTGACTTTTGATTGTATTCACCGAAGCTCCTTTTGGTGGATATTCCTTAATGATAAGTTTCCCCTTAAGGTTCTTTATAACAGTTTCAACTTCGGATCTTTTTTCTGTAATCTCCTGTATCCCAAACCCTGTGAAGAAGCAATCAAACCTTTTTCCGACATATTCCTCTCCTAATTCAAGGGTATAGTAGTTAACATTGAACCCCTGTTCCACTGCCACCCCCGCAGCTCCTATCATAATCCATGATTTTCCCGACCCCGGACCTCCAAAGACTATTACTAGGTCCCCGGGTCCCCAACCTCCCTGAAATGCCTCATTTAGTACTGTCCACGGTGTTGGGATAGTTGGTCTGTAGTCTTGTCTGAATCGACTTTCTGTATCTTTGGAATACTCATGTCCCAGGTTTCTATCTGTTCCAGCTTTCATAGCTTTCTCGATAATGGTTCTAATTCCATCAAAATTACCCTGATTAAGTAAATCAGCTGAGTTGATAAGTGCTGATTTTAGTTCCTGGTTTTTACAAAAGGTTAAAAACTGTTCCTGTACATATTCTTTATCATCTGTTGAAGCCTCGTAACACCCTTGCAGTTCAGATTTCACAGCTGTCTGTAAAATGTCATTTTCTACTTTTTGAATTTCTATCCTAAGTGCCTCTATGGAGATCGTGGTGTGATAAATATCGAAGTACTTTATTACGTTTTCTATAATCCACCTGTGTGCATCTGAATCGAAGTATTCTGTTCTTAATAAGTCCCTTGTATTAAGTAGAAATTTTTTGTCTGTAAGTAAAGCTCCTAGAACTTTTAATTGAAAACTTTTACCGTATAGGTTGAGTTTGTTTAGACTCGTCATATAACCCTTTTAATTTTACTACTTGTTTTTAAAATTTTGTAATGTTCTAAAATTGTCCAACCATTGATCCACATTTTTATTAAGTGATTCAATTTGATCCATCTCCAGTAATTTTGTAAATGAATACTTTGATAATGTCGGAACAGTTTCTAAAAGTTTTTCCTCAACAAGATTAATTTCCCTTTCTCCCATTTTTGGGTTAAATAGGTCCATTAATTCAAAATTGGTTTCTACCTTACTCCACTGGTTAAGGATTTTGGAGTAGATCTTTTTCCCCTCCATGTTTGCCTCACAAATTTGAAAGATATCTTCCAGGGAATAGTTCACAGTATCTACTATTTGTGGAAATTCAGAAAGTACTGTCTTTTCCCCCAGTCCTTTGACTCCTTCCAGGTTGTCTGATTTATCTCCCAGTAGAGCTTTAACAAGTAAATAATTTTTAGGTAAGACTCCAAACTCTTCAATAACATTAACTGGTGAGTAACCTTTTTTCTTGATAGGTGAATATACTTCGATATTTTCATTGACCAGTTGTAAAAAATCTTTGTCGGTAGAAACTATTGTTGATTTTTTACCCTGTTCGGAAAACTTCCTAACAATATAGGAAATAACATCATCAGCTTCTACTTTATCAATATTTACTACTGTGACCGGGAGACATTCTAAATAGTCAACCAATCTTTGAATTTGAAAATTCATCGACCTAAACTCATCCTCCTTATCGTCGAACATGTTCCAGGTTGATATTCTTTTGTCCCCTCTTTGTGCCTTGTAATTCGGGTTGATAGACTTCCTGTTAATTGTAGAACCTATCCCATCAAACACACATATAACCCTTGTAGGATCAAAAAACCTCACTAAATGATTCAAGGACCTTAGGAAGCCAATAAGGCCTCCTGTATGATGTCCTTGTGGGTTCAGTGATTGTAGTGTAACAAAATTCCTTATAAATAAATTCATGGAATCTATTACAAGAACGTTGTCATTAACTTCCCTTTCAGGTTTTTTGGTAATATTTTTAAAGATATCTTTAAATGAAAGTTCCTCCATTACTCCTCTGATGAGTTGGTGTAAGAGTTGTCCTCCTCTGCTTCAGCTTCTATAGCAACCTGAAATTCGATTGAACCTAGTATGTCTACCCACTCCTGTTTGTGTTGATCCTTATATTGGTCTATAGCTGTCCTGTCATCTTCAATGAATCCGTGTGGAGTCATAATAATGGCCCCTCTTGACTGAACTCCATTAATGTGGTTTTTCTCAATTTGGATTTTTGTTCTTTTAGCAAATTCAAACTCCTTACCTTTTGTAATTGCTTTAATTTTACTGGTTCCGGAGTTAGTAATATTTCCAAAAGTCACAATGAGGGTTGAATCATACCACATTGTCTTCCCTCCCTTGTTCTCCAATCTTGGTTGTCCCATCGGATGTTCCGGTTTAGCTGTCCAAACCTTATTAATTACAACAAGGGTGTTTGTGTAAGGACTTGATTCTTTCCTGGAGAGCATTATTTGCTGGTTAACATGGTTTCCAAACTGTGTAGAAATAGCTCCAGCATTCCACTCATTATTAGATTTGTTAGACTTAACAGAAAGTTCACATGGAACAGAACCTACCGAATCCCAGAAAAAACATAAATCATAAGGTAAATTACCTTTCTTCTGTTCATCCAGTAAATCTAGTATATAAGTTGCCACATCTTCGATTGTGTTGATAGTTCCTCTATCTACATATAGGAAAAACCCTTCATAGTCTGTGACTTCCCCGGTACTTTCATCTACAACTTCAGTAAACTCCAATCCCATCATTTTAGCGTGAGACCAGGACCATTTCATCTCTGTAATAATGAAAACCGGTAGAATTTTTCTTTTTTGAGCAGAAACTGCAGCTTCTAACAAACAGGTTGTTTTACCTGTATCAGAATGTCCTCTAAGTAGTGTTATATGTCCCATTGGGATCCCAGGAAGAGTTACCAATTCCTGGAATGCTTTTGAGACGGGTATCCAATCTTGCTGTTTTGCTTTGACAGATTGAGAGTTAAACCCTTTACTTTTTTTAAACTTTTCTAGACTGAACCCTGCTTTAACAATCTCTCCAGCTTTCTGAAGGGTTTGTTTTTTTGTACTTCTTTCTAATGCAGGTTGTTTCATTACTGTTCATTAGTTTTTGTTTCAAAAAGTGATGCAAATTTGGAATTCTTTCTCTCCCCCTCAGTTAGACTTTCTAGAGGTGTACTTGCATAATTACTCTCAGGTTCTGCTGGTGCTGATTGGGCTACCGGGTTTAAATATTCCTCCAATTTATCTTTGATAAACTCAAAATCATACTTTGTAAAACTTTCGGTAGGTTCAGGTTGGTTTGTTAGCCATTTTTCCACCAGTGTATTGTCTGTGGAAAGTGGTGAGGTTTTAGGTTTAATCCTAACTGTTGTAGTGTTGAATGGTTGTCCAGCTACCTGTTCCACAACCATATCATAACCGTTTGAGATATCTGTGTAATCTCCAATATCTTCATCTTCAGCTAAAGCTAGAAGTGCTTTATAAATTGTAGTTCCAAATCCCCATAACCTAACTCCTTTATCTTCTTCTCCTCTCACAATTACTGGAGCAAACACCCTCGTTCTTGGTGAAATTTTCCCTGATAAAGACCAATTATCTTTATCTGATGTTTTCCTTAGTTCCTTGATAAAATCCTCAACCGGATCTTGCTCTCCAAAATTTGAAAGTGCAATAATCGGATATTTTGTTAAATTATGAAATTTTAACTCTGTAAAAGGAAATGACTTATTAAACGCTGAAGGAACTATCCTAACGTTGTGTTTCCCTAAGGTTGGTCTCCAAAATAATGTTGTGTAATCTACTTTTTCCCTTTCTTGGTTTGTGTTGTTTAGTTGTTGTAGTTTTGATTTGATTTGATTTAAATCCATACTTGTTTTGATTTTTATTTATTACTCTAATTTAATTAAATTCTTTTATATTACCAACCTACAATTTAGGAGAAGTCATGACTATGTTAGACAGGAAAAGCCGCAGCAACTGCAGCTCTCCCAAGTGTCTAATTTTAAACTTTTACTATTCTATCTAACTTTGTTTTGAAAATTTTTAATTCTGTATCTTGTGTTAGTAAAATGCAATTTTTATATTCCTCCCAGTTAACTTTGTAAGATGTATCTAAAATACCGTTATTTAGTGTCTTGATTAACTTATTCAGTGAATTTATTGTGTAAAGTGTTTGACTTTCTTTCTTTCTGTGTGCTAAAATAGTGTTGTTAAGAAATCCTGTAATGTTAATTGAGTCTACATTGTAAGTGCAAATTAATTCTGAACAGTCTTCTGATTTTAGTATGTAGATTTTATCAAATACAACTTTATACCTTGTCTTAATTTGGTGTAGTGTTTCTTCTAAGTCTTCTTGTGTTGTAAATGTACACAAAAGTTTATTAATCATATCTGGCTGATAAAATCCTCCCAAGGTACCTGAAATAGAGAAATCCTGAATGGGGTTGAAATGTTTCATGAATAAATAGGTGTGAGTTTTGTGAAATTAAAATTTTTACCGTAGGAAACTCTAACGGGAAATTGAGAATTGGTATCAAGTAGTTTTTCAAGCTCTTCTAAGGTATCCAGGCCATCTGCTTGGGCAAAATCTACCGTGATTGCATCGTAGGTAACCAGTACCACCTTACTTTTTTTGTCTTTTAGATATTCAACAACCCGGCTTAAAATTTCTATGTTTCTAGAAGTTTCAAGAGACTGTACAAAATAATTCATAAGTTTATATTTGTGCATATCTGGTAGATACTCTTTAAAGTACTTTCTTCTAGAAATTGGGTCTTCAATAAACCCTTTCTGGTTGAATTCGATCCAAAGTGTTTCTATAAAGTTTCCCAACTTTTCGAAAAACTCATAAAAAGCATACTGAGGTGGGATTTTACCGTAAATTGCATGAAAGTTAACATTTTTAATTGTTTTAAGTTCCTCCTCTGTTAAATCCTCTTTTCCGTAAACTGTTCTACCTATTTGAATGTGTGCCGATTCCGAAGATAGTCTATATCCTATCTGCTCACAGATTAATCTCAGATGATATCCGTCAAAATCAAACTCAATAAAAAGATCATTTACCGGCCTGTAGACCTTTCTACAATTTTCTGTTTTTGGGATTGCTAAAAAATTAACCCCGTTAAATGAGTTTGTAGGTCTGGATGTAATATTCCCAAAATTGTACTTTGTATAAACTCTCCCCTTATCAACATTGAAGAGAGGTACTTGAACAGCATTTTCTTTACTAAAATTTTCCGAAAAGACACCTATACCGTGGTTTTCTACTATCTGGTAACTTTTGAACCCTTTCGTGTTGTAAAATTCAAACCCTTGTGGTAAATCTCCTGAAAGTAATTTTTGGACCGACTTGTACCTGTTAAAACTCCTTTCGTACAGTTTGGAGACAGGTATAACACTGTTAACCTTTTTTCCATTTCCCAACCTTGAATAGAACCATTTGATTGACGGGTCTTCTAAAGGTTCTTCTAACCTTGGTTGACCTTTCATTGAAGCTAGAATTTGAACATCAAATCTCCCATAGTTTTCCCATTCAGGACACAAGTATCTTTTGTCCCAAATATAAAGTTGTTTGAAAGAAAAGATCATTTGGGAAATTAAAGATTCCTCCACTTTCAGTCCTTCGTTGTGTTTAATGGGAATGATGTACCCCTCCTCACATGACTCTGGGTGAAGGTAAATTGAGATAACTTCAGTCAAATACGGGTGAACCAGGTCATTGTCTGGAATGAAATCTGTAAAAACCTTTTCTGTGTAGAACCTTTCTAGAAACTTAAGCTGTTGCTCTGTTTCAAGTATGTAAAACATTATAACCTTTTTCTTTTAATTTATGAAATTGTAAAGAATATTTCAACTTAACTTTTCGTTACCTATTTGCACTATGTTGGCAATCGATTTACGGTAAATTCTAGAAGTATCTTCACCCTTGTACACAAACACAAACTTCTTGGAAGAATCAACATTGATATTGTAATATGTTGAAGGGTCATTCTTTACCTTAAGTCTTGTACCTTTACCTAACTTATCGTATATTGTCATTTCTTATCAAAATTTGCTTTTCTAAATGTACCTAAAGGATCTTCTACAATACCTGTTTTACTACTTTCACTTGTCATATTACCAGGTATAAAAGGTGTAGCGAGGAATGTAAATTTACCCCCAATGTATTTTTCAATCCCGGGAAAAACCTTTTCCAATTTCTGGGTAGCTTCCCTATTTTTGGTAATAACTCCTTTTAAAGGTCTGCCTCTGTGTTCCTGATCTTCAAATGGTCCTGATATTGTCCATTCAACCTTCTGTACAATTTTACCCGGTACATATCCCTCCACCTGTGTGGCAATTTCTTCTGAAGTTTCTACAATTTTACCTGTTCTAATGTCTTTTACAAAATACCTATTGACAGTTGGTTTGTTAGTTTCTTCCGGTTTTAAAGACCTTTTAAAAAAGGAGTTTAGTAATTGAAGTAGCAAAGGTATTGACAATCTAATACCTGTATTAATTAGACTCTTACCGGTTGTGTTTTTGATTCTCTGCAATTCAACACTTGTACCTGAAACAGTATTACCTGAGAAGAACTGTTTTCTGGAAGTTTCAACATACTCCCCTGTATATGGTTTTTGAGACTTAACTTCAATAAATTCCCCTTCTTTTGCTATTTTAGGTTTTTTTATATTAGCTTTAGGTACATAATATTGCTCCTGTGTTGGTATAGGTTCCTCAACAGTAGGTTGAGGGGCTGGTGGTGTTTCAACTTCCTGTAACTTATAATAGTTACTATTTCCCTCCCCCAGTATACCAAAAGATTCAACATTTTGTTTCATCTCTTCCTTGGCACTATTTAGGTTGTAGATTACTTTGCTGTACACCTGTCTTTTGATAAAATTCCCATCTGCATATACCTCTACGACAGGGTCACCAGAATCCGTGTTTGATGTTCTGTAGAAAAATTCTTTTACAATAATTTCAGCCATTTTACCCTAAGTTTATTATTTCCGAGAGTCTCGAATCTCTTGTAATAGTCATTCCTTCTTTCCTAAAGAAAGCAATCATGTAGTCAATATAAGCTTCAGAATTGTTTTCCGAAGGGGGTGAATAGGAATAAATGTATTGTTTTAGTGTAGGATTTTGTTTGTAAACTCTACTCTCTCCCCTCTGTATTAATTCTACCTGAGCTACCTGTGCTTTTATACCGTCCTCCAATGAGTTATATTTCACGAAACCTTTCCTACTCCCGGTTCCTCTACCAGCAATTGGTACAGATCCTACCTGTGACCTGAAATTTCCAGGATTCTTTAAATCGTATGATACCGTTCCTGGGTAGAATCCTTCTTTTGTGGCATGAGCAGTAATCAAAGTTTTTAACCCTTTACTTCTACCTTGTAAAACTTTGTCTCGAGTTGGAACATATTCAAGTTTCATTTTATTTGGTGTAGGTTTTGAAACAATTCCTTTTACACCTGTTCTTTGCGGAGTTACTAACTTATCCGATACTTTACCTATAACAGATCCAATTATAATGGTTTGTGCTTTAAGTGTCGTAATCCACCTACTGTTTTGAATTTTGTGGTTTATACCTGTAACGATAAATCCAACAACTCCCTTATATCTAGGTGGCAAAATATTTCCCCCAATTACAAAAGCCTGTCCTTGCCTAATTCCTGCAATTCCTCCTATCTCCATGTTTACCTCAAAAGGAATGATACCAGCTGGTAGTTTTGTTTCCTGTCCCTGTATTTTTGAGATATATCCAGAAGCATAAGCTGTATATTGATTCTTAGCTTCAAGAAACTGTTTTTTACTGTAATGAGCTGGGGTTGTATGATAGAACTGTTGTAAAGCTTTAGAAACAACTTCCCTTCTTCCAGCTTGTTCGTCTGAAAATTCTTTTTGTTTTTCTTCTACTGTTTTCGGGTCTGAAGGTTGTTCCCCTGTAATACTTCTTGTAGTAATAACCCTGCTACTTAACCCGGTATTCCATCTTAACATTGCTTCAGCTTCTAGTCCCATGTCAACTCTTCCAGCTTGTGCTGAAATTGCAATTGTAGAAGTCAGTGCTGCTGAAACTTTGGTTGTAAAAGTGAAATTTGAGACTTCACTACCCAGTCCTGTTACCTGTATTTCTGAAAGGTCCGACTCTTCTATTTGTACCTTTCTATCCACTATGTAAAGTGTTGAAGAACTATCTTCATAGTGAAAAGCTAGTTCATTAATACCTCCCATTGCATAGTTCAATTCACTAAACAAGGGGTTGAATAATTTAACCAGTGTTCTGTTTTCCGGACTAGGATCCTCAACTAGTACATTACATAGGTTAAGTAGTAGATTTGTATTAACGTAAATATTTAAAATTTCATCACTAGATCCCTGTCTCTTGTCTCGGAGACTGTTAATAAGTTCTACACCGTAGGGAAAAGTTGTACTCTCCATAGTCCCTAAAATACAAACTGCCGGGTCACTGGATGTATGTTCTTTAAAAGTTCTGAACCTTGCAGTTGGAATGTTGGAGACTTTTTCTACCGATTCTAAAGGTCTGATTCTTGTATTGAGGTGAACGAGGTTTGTTTCTTTCGAATCCTTTAGTAAACACATATTAATCAACCCACAGAACATTCTTAAGGAAATGTATGTAAATGTCCCCCTTTCGGGAGTATTATCTTCATATGTATTAACCCTCAACTGTAATTTTTCCCCCACAGGGAAATCTTCACCATTTATTTCCCTATACTTTGTACTAAAACTGGGAAATTGTAAGTTAAGTTGATCTACAGTTTTTGAATCTTGGAGACTTCTAATAACCTCCTGTAAGAATGTTGGTTCGACATTTTTTGAAGTGTCAACAGGTTTTTTATACCCTGGGATGATTGAAGGTATGTCTAATGCAATTTGCATAGATTCTACTAACTCTCCCAGACTTGTTAAAACTACTGTACAGTCGTATCCTCCGTCAGCTCTAAAACTCCAAGAGAAATTCTTAATAACCCCTAAAATTGCATCGTAATTATAACTACTGGACACTTTTAACCTTTCTATTTCCGAATAAATGTCTTCCTTTCTTACTTTGGGTTTAAAGAATGACGAAACACTGGGCGGTGTTGAGTCGTATTCCCCTGAATTGGTAACAAATAGTGTGTGTCCCCACTCCAATAGAGCACTGTATCCAGGTCTCATAAAAAGCCTCTCCAGGTCCTCCAACTGTTCAACATCCCAACAGTTGTATGTGACTGTGGCTTCTTTTAGTAATCCAAACCTTCCCACAGAAGTTACATCCACCCCTGTAATTCCCGGTTGCGGTCTAAACCCTGTTCCTTCTTTATAGGTACTATAGGAATCCAGACCATTTCTTTGGGCTATCCCTCCAGTCAACACATAACTTTTAGCTAGATTACTGGAACCTTCAAAATCAACTCCCGAAGTCATTCTAACCCACCCCGTTTTTGAGGTTAAAAACTGAAGGTCTTTGTCAGACCTGTTGATTTTTTGTAGTATTTTTCTCCTACTATCTATCTGTGAGATAACCCCCTTACTTAGGGGTCCTCCTATAACCTTCTCCATTTATTTGTTAACTTTTGTAAAAAGTTCTTTAATCCTGTCCACACCGGAAGGAATTCTAAGTTGAATACCCGGTGGGATTGTTAAAGACGCTTGTTCTGAATTATTTGCTGAAGCAATTACCCACCATAGTGTGTGGTCTCCGTAAAACTGTTGAGCTAATAAATCGTACCTATCTCCTACCGATGTAATAATATAATAATCATTATCAGAAAGAGGTAACTCAGGGTAAATTACATTTTTTCTATAATTCTTCCCCGAGTCTGTCTTTAATTTTTGAATGGATTCGTATCTATTCATTTTAAGCTATTGCTTGATTATCGAAAGGTGAAGGTGAATAGAGTGGACTTGCTTCTGGACCTGTGTCTAACCCTAATGGGTATCTGTCCATGTCAAAAGATTTTCCTCTTAGGGGATCTACCTGATCTTTAGTAAAGTCATTTGAACTTTTTTCAACTCCAGCTGTAAAATATTTCTTAAGTCCTGTCTCTGGTGAGAATGTATGGATTGGTGTTAAATCCAT
>ENA-UOYA01001296-UOYA01001296.1-activated-sludge-metagenome-genome-assembly--contig:-NODE-1296-length-27478-cov-5.695876_pt1 | contig 27478 bp, 26 predicted proteins | sample MGYA00238163_ERZ764804 | MGnify/ENA primary metagenome ERZ764804 (study PRJEB28919, sample SAMN05720223) | activated sludge metagenome | isolation source: Anaerobic digester | place: Hong Kong... | reverse complement strand
ATTTATTTTTTGAAGGGGGCACAAACCCTTGCTACACCTGGTATTGGAAAATTTTACGCCAAACTTGGGCTTCAATAAAAAATAAAAATCCTGACCGGTGCGGTCAGGATTTTTGCGTAATAATTACTTTTTGCAGGGGCCGACTGGTAAAACTACCTTGCCGTAAACAGTGTTGAATATTCCGGCGGCGGATGTGTACCAGGCGACGATAGCCGTGGCGATGCCCACGTAACCGCCCCAGGTGTGGGCGGCGTGGTTGCCAGCGGCTCCGATGGTCAGAAGTATAAAGGCCAGTAAAAGTAAAGTGAAAGTAACAACCAAGGCTTTATTGGTGCCAAAGCTGCCGATCCACATATAGAAAGTAAATATAGTCCATGCCAGCAGGAACAGCCAGACGCCTTGAGAAGGCACTGTAACCAGCTTTAATGTGGCAAGAAGATCAAAAATACCGAGGGATATCCAGAAAGCGCCATAGGATGAGAAAGCGGTGGCTCCAAACACGTTGTTCTTTTTAAATTCCCACATGCCGGCCAAAATTTGTGTGGCGCCTCCATAGACCAGCGCCAGGGCAATCACCACGATGGTTGCTGCCTTGTCCACCAGACCAGCGTTAATCATGCTGAGGCAAAAGGTAGTCAGGGCGAAACAGGCCAGACCAAGCGGCCCGGGATCGGCAATGGCCGATTCTTTAATCTCATAAACATTGTTCGACATAAGACTCCACCCCCCCAAAAAAATCAAAATAAACAGGATTAAAAAGACCTAAATTCTAAAAAAACTAACTAGCTTGGCCAGTAAACACCCCCTAATAAGCTTTTTGAATATGCGCATAAACAATTTATAAATTAAATTATATATATATTTACAAGGATTGTCTATGACCATAGGTACAATGTAAATGGATTAGCCATGACCTTAGGTACAATATGGTTGTACTGTATATGACCATGGTACAATATTTTGCCCTTGTTTTTGAACAAGTTTTGTTCTTTTTGCTGCATTTTTAGTCATTTTTGATTGGAATAAGGTTAAAATTTGACAAACTTAGTAATACTAATGGTCAGAACCATCTTTAAGGAGGAGTAAAAATGGGGGAATTTCCTTTAGGAATAGGAAGTTTTCTGACCTTTATTCAGGTTTTTTTCGCGGTAATTATAGGTCTTTATTTCTGGAATGCGCTCAAGTCGCAGCAGGGCAATAAAAACGCTGTTGAAAGGGAATCAAAAAAAGAGATGGAAAAACTGCAGCGACTGCGTTCAATTTCGCTGACCGAACCGCTGTCTGAAAAGACACGGCCGACCTGTTTCAGTGAAATCATCGGTCAGACCGAGGGGCTAAAATCCCTGCGGGCGGCATTGTGCGGCCCGAACCCCCAACACGTGATTATCTATGGCCCGCCTGGTGTGGGCAAAACCGCCGCCGCCAGGCTGGTGCTGGAAGAAGCCAAGAAAAACACCAATTCTCCTTTTAAGGAAGACGCTAAGTTTATTGAGATTGACGCAACCACGGCCCGTTTTGACGAGAGGGGTATCGCCGACCCGCTGATCGGTTCGGTGCACGACCCCATTTACCAGGGAGCCGGCCCCATGGGCATGGCCGGTATTCCCCAGCCGAAAGCAGGTGCGGTTACCAAGGCGCACGGGGGTATGCTTTTCATTGATGAAATCGGTGAACTTCACTCTGTCCAGCTAAATAAGCTTTTAAAAGTTATGGAAGACCGCAAAGTCATTTTAGAAAGCGCTTATTACAGCTCTGAGGACAACAATATCCCGTCTCACATCCATGACATTTTTCAGAACGGCCTGCCGGCTGACTTTCGCATGGTAGGCGCTACAACCAGGGACGCCGATCATATCGCCCCGGCCATCCGCTCGCGCTGTCTGGAAATCTATTTCCGGCAGCTTCTGCCGGATGAAATTGAAATTATCGCGGCCAACGCTGCTAAAAAAATTGACATTCCGCTCGAGCCAGGCGCCCTGGAAGTGATTAAAAAATATGCCACCAACGGCAGGGAAGCGGTCAACATCATTCAGATAGCCGGCGGGATTGTCATTACTGAAGGCCGCGGGGAAATCCGCGCCGCCGACATCGAATGGGTTGTCCAGAGCGGCCAGTACACACCAAGGCCTGAAAAGAAGGTGCCTCCCCGTCCCCAGGTCGGCCTGGTCAACGGCCTTGCCGTTTACGGCCCGAACATGGGAGTCCTGCTGGAGGTGGAGGCCAATGCCATTCCGGCCGGGCGCGGGCAGGGAAAACTAACTGTGACCGGCATGGTGGATGAGGAAGAAATCGGCAGCGGCGCCAGGACGATCCGCCGCAAGAGCATGGCCAGGAGTTCCGTCGAAAATGTCCTGACTGTGCTCCGCCGCACTGTGGATGTTGACCCGCGCGATTACGACATACATGTGAATTTCCCCGGGGGCGCTCCCGCCGACGGGCCTTCCGCGGGTGTCACCATAGCTACTGCTGTTTACTCCGCAATCACAGGCAAGCCTGTTGACAACAGGGTGGCCATGACTGGGGAAATATCTATCCGCGGTCTGGTAAAACCAGTCGGAGGAATTGTGGCGAAAGTTGAAGCGGCCCGCCAGGCCGGGGCGGTAAAAATACTGATTCCGGCTGAGAATTACCAGGAGCTTTTCAAAGAGCTGCCGGAAGTGGAAGTGATCCCGGTAGAACGCCTGGAACAGGTCTTCCGGGTTGCCATGAAGTCGCGTCCAAAAGGAAAGAAGGTGGAACTCAACACCTCGTCGCCCCTGGATGTACTGAGTGCTGCCGGGTTCGGAGCCGGGCACAGCCTATCAAAATAGCTCGATGTGCCTGTTGAACAAGCCGGTAAAAATAGAATTTGCCTGGTTGGACGATATTTTTTGAATTTAGTGTTATAGGGCTTTAGAGTATGCGCGGATATATCTGCTGTTCAGGTCCCTGCCGCTTCAAAATTTGAGCTGGAATGAACTAAACGGCGTAAAACTTCGCATTTGATATCCATTTCTTCTTAAACAACCCGGCAGAGGCCGGGTTGTTATGTTCCCGGTAATTATTGCTATGGCGGTGTTTTTAATATTTGTGATAAAATAAATATATATATGTTTGTACTAAAACTTGCCATTAAAAGCAACACAATACAGAAAAGGGGGTGCAGCTTTGAGATCTGAATTTAAGGTATTGCCCTTATTGCCTTTAAGAGGTATCCTGGTTTTCCCTTACATGGTCATACACCTTGATGTAGGCCGCGCTAAATCAGTGCAGGCTATTGAGGAGTCAATGATCAGGGACAGGGTGATTTTTCTCGCCACTCAGAAGGAAGCGCAGACCGATGAACCAGGAGAGAATGATATTTTCCAGATCGGCACCGTTGCCGAAGTAAAGCAGCTTTTGAAGCTGCCCGGCGGCACCATCCGGGTCCTAGTCGAAGGCATAGCCAGAGCCAAAGTGCGCAGTTTTATATCTGACGACCCGTACTTCCTGGTGGAAGTTGAACAATATTCCGAAGAATTTGAGAAAGACAGCGAGATTGAGGCGTTAATGCGCAGCTTGGTTTACCAGTTTGAACAGTATGTCAAGCTGTCAAAGCGTATCCCTCCCGAAACCGTTGTTTCTGTGGTTAACCTTGAGGAGCCGGGGCGGCTGGCCGATATAATCGCCTCCCACCTGGCGCTGCGCATAGAAGATAAGCAGAGTATCCTTGAGGCCGCGGATATTGTTAAACGTCTTGAAAAACTTTGTGCTATAGTGGCCAAGGAGCTTGAAATTGTTGAGCTGGAGCGCAAAATCAATATACGTGTGCGCAAACAGATGGAAAAGACCCAGAAGGAATATTACCTGCGCGAACAGATGAAAGCCATCCAGCGGGAACTGGGTGAAAAAGATGAACGTATGGCTGAGGGCGAAGAACTCAGGGAGAAAATCGCCGAGGCTAAATTCCCTAAAGAGGTGGAGGAAAAGGCGCTTAAGGAAGTAGAGCGGCTGGAAAAAATGCCGCCAATGGCTGCGGAGGCGGCGGTTGTGCGCAACTACCTGGACTGGCTGCTGTCACTGCCGTGGAATAAGAGCACGCGGGACCGCCTGGACCTTAAGACTGCTGAAAACATTCTGGAAGAAGACCACTACGGTCTGAAAACTGTAAAGGAACGCATCCTGGAGTACCTGGCCATCCGCAAGCTGGCTAAAAAGATGAAGGGGCCGATTATTTGCTTTGTAGGGCCGCCTGGTGTGGGCAAAACATCACTGGGAAGGTCCATCGCCCGTGCCCTGGAGCGGAAATTTATCCGGATGTCCCTGGGTGGTGTGCGGGATGAGGCTGAAATTCGGGGGCACCGGCGCACTTATGTCGGCGCCATGCCGGGCAGGATTATCCAGGGTATTCGCCAGGCCGGTTCCAAGAACCCGGTTTTCCTGCTTGACGAAGTTGACAAGATGAGCATGGACTTTCGTGGAGACCCCTCAGCGGCCTTGCTGGAAGTGCTGGACCCGGAGCAGAACAATACTTTCAGCGACCACTATATTGAGGCTCCTTTTGACCTGTCCAACGTAATGTTCATCACCACCGCCAATGTGCAGCAGAACATACCCCGTCCCCTGCAGGACAGGATGGAGATTATTTATCTCTCAGGTTACACGGAAGAGGAAAAAGTTCAGATAGCCATAAGGCATTTGATCCCCAAACAGATTAAAGAGCACGGGCTGACCAAGGATATGCTTAAGTTATCGGAAAATACCATCCGTAAGATTATACGTGAGTATACCCGTGAATCAGGCGTGCGCAACCTGGAAAGACAGATCGCCTCAATCTGCCGTAAGACCGCCAGGCAGGTAGTGACTGACAAAGTGAAAAAGGTGCAGGTTACCGCTCAGAGCCTTAACCAGTTTTTAGGGACGCCCCGTTTCCGCTATGGCGTAGCCGAGATGGATGACCAGGTGGGTGTTGCTACAGGTCTGGCCTGGACGGAAGTAGGCGGAGACACCCTGGCGATTGAAGTTTCGATTTATAAAGGCAGCGGCCGGCTGACCTTGACCGGCAAGCTGGGCGACGTGATGAAGGAATCGGCCCAGGCGGGTTACAGCTATATCCGCAGCCGGGCTGCTGAGCTGGGCATTGATGAGGATTTGTACGACAAACAGGACATCCACATCCATATTCCGGAGGGAGCGATACCCAAGGACGGGCCATCGGCGGGTATAACCATGGCTTCGGCCTTGGCCTCAGCCATTACCGGCCGCAAAGTGCTCCACAATGTGGCCATGACCGGTGAAATCACCCTGCGGGGCAGGGTGCTGCCCGTCGGGGGAATCAAGGAAAAGGTGCTGGCGGCCCACCGGGCAGGTATTAAAACTGTGATCCTGCCCAGTGACAACAAAAAGGACATGGATGAAATACCGAAAAAGGTGAAGGATAAGATCCACTTTATCCTGGTTGATCATATGGACCAGGTCCTGGAGTCAGCTTTGACCGCGAAGCCGTATGTGCCGGTGACTCTGTCGGCTGACACTCCTATTGTCCCGCCCACGCCTCCTTATCAGCCCGCAATTGTTAACGAGGAAGGGACCCACATACCCTCATGATCAAAGTTACCAGTGCTCAATTTGTGACCAGCGCGGTTAAAGCCGCTGACTACCCGGCCGGGGAGCTTCCAGAAGTAGCCCTGGCCGGGCGTTCTAATGTGGGGAAATCATCGCTTTTAAACAGGCTGATGAACAGGCGGGGTCTGGCCCGCACCAGCAATACGCCGGGCAGGACCCGCCTGATCAATTTCTTTTTGGTAAACGGTCTGTTCCACCTGGTCGATTTGCCCGGCTACGGCTATGCCAAGGTTCCGGCTTCCGAGCGGGAAAGCTGGCGCAAGATGGTGGAAGGCTACCTCACCACCAGGAAGACCCTGAAAGGGGTTGTGCTTTTGGTCGACAGCCGGCACCAGCCCTCAGCCCTGGACCTGCAGATGTACGGCTGGCTCAAACACCGCGGCATCCCAGCCGTGGTGGCAGCCACCAAGGCGGACAAGCTGCCCCGCATGCGGCTGCTGCAGTCCGTCAAGGTGATTCGCGCAACCCTGTCTTTAACTGAAGGAGACCGCCTGATCCCTTTTTCCGCCGAAACCGGCCTGGGCCGAGAAGATCTGCTCGAGGTAATAGCGGGCTGGGTCAACGGGACGTGAGAATTGAGACGTGAGACGTGGGAAGTGGGCCGTGAGAAAAACCATGCTGTAAGCCATAAGCCGTAAGGCGTACGGCGTAGGTATGCATGTGATTTTCTTAGCTCGAAGACCTGTTAGGAATGCAGGATATACCTACAGCCAACGACTTACGGCCAACGACTAATAGGAATGCAGGATATACCTGCGCCCTACAGCTTACGGCCTACAACTAAATTGTAGTAATAAGTGAGACAAGAGAACCGTTCTCTTGCCTCACTCTTTTCAATATGTATGTTATTGTTGGGTCTTCCGCTCCGTTCCGTTTGAAGGGGTTTGTTCTTTTTTCGCCGGCGCCGGTGTGGTTTTATTTTCTGTTGTTGGCGCCGGTGTAATTTTAGGCGCCGGCGTCACCGGAGCGGGTGTCGTGGGCGCCGGGGTTGGCGTGGTTTGAGTGGTTCCCGTGGCTGCGGTTTTGGTAAGCTCAAACCCGACACCATTGATAGTCTTGTTCTGGAGGTTGAGGCTGATTACTGTAACCGGGCTGCTTTTTTCGCCTTCTTTAAGGCTTGTGTATTTACCCGCTACCTCAATCCAGATGAAATCCTGCGCCGGGACTTTCTGAATGACGTCACTGATCTCCACTTTGTTTGTTGCGTTTTTGCCTACACTGACCAGAATGTAATTAACACCGTTGACCTGAGCCCAAGTTGCCGCCTCTCTGTCTGAAATAGCCGAGGCGATATTTTTGATCACATCCGGCGCCTTGTTTAAGTCGACCGGGCTAAAGCCCACTTTGGATGTTTCCGGGATTACCGACGGCGCCGGCGCGGGTGTGGGCTCTACTTTTCGCGCCGCCGCGCAGCCTGCGCCCAGGCAGAAGAAAACAAGCAAAATGAGGATTAGAATTTTACGCAACTAAAGAACCTCCCATCGAGTTTTTCATATTGTTTTCTGCTGCGGTTCAATTAATACATTGGGAAAACCAGTTTGAATTTTGCACATAAAGAAGACCTCCTGCTTTGGAGGTCTCAAAACATTTTACCGGCTAAAAAGGTTGAACAGCGTTTTTTTCTTTGGCTGTTCATCGTTACGGACGTATGTCACAGTTTCTATAGCCTGACTGGCGAAACTGGTAACAACTGCTGACTCATAAGGGATTGCGGCGGCAATTTCGCCGGCTCCTTTGGCCGCGGACTGGAACCTTTCATATGATTCCCTGGACAGCAGCGGGCTGCAGTTCCATACCCCAAGCGACCGGTAGCGCTCAATGGATTTTTGCAGGATTATTTTATCCAGGCTGGGGAAGGAAGGAGCCGCGGCTTCCGCAGCTTCTTCCGCACTGTGCTGGCTGAGCCAAAGCTGGGCTTTATAGATGGCGTTGGTGAAGCGCTGAATAACCTCCGGGTCTGATTCGACATAAGCGGGCAGGGCGGCGTAGGCGGTCACTACCATGTCACCCGCGGCGCTTCCTACCGATGCCACCACATGTCCGTAGCCTTTTAATTCCGCCAGTGAAGCGTCCGGCTCCAGCAGTTGAATATAATTGCCGGTGCCGGTGCGGAAGGCGCCCATACGCAGCGTGTCGGGGATATTGTTATAAATAGTCACCTCCCGGTAAGGCTGCAGGTTATTGCGCCTTAAGACATCCTCCAGAGCTATTTCGGAGCTGTCGTCATGCGACCCGCCAATAATGGATTTTCGCTTCATTTTTTGCCATTGGAAGTCTTCCGTATCTTTGCCTTTGCGGGCTAAAAGCAAAGACCCGTCTCTGGCTGCCGCCGCCGCAAACACAACCGGCCGGGGCGCCTTGTTATCGGGGTTGAATATTACCTTCTGCATGCCGCAAATTACTATGTCCGCCCTGCCGTCCGCTAAAGCGGCGCGTATCGCCTCCGGGCTGGTAGTGCTTATGCTGACCTGCAAATGCTCTTCTTTGAAGAAACCAAGGTTTTGCGCCAGGTACTGCGGCAGGAAATATGGTGAGCGGACCGATTCTAGCACGCGGACCGAGACAACCCGCTTGACCGCGGCCGGCCTCATTAATCTTGGTGCGGCGGCTATAGCCGCTCCCAATAAAACTACTATCAGCACAACCAGAGCTAGTTTAACCCGGTAACGCAAGTTCCAGACCCCCAGTAACTTGTGATCTTTTTATTTCTATTTAGAGCAAAAGGTTTTCATACTAGAAAAAAGTCCTCCTTGGCCACTCAATCTGACAGCCAGGCAGGCAAATATTGCATAAAATGGCAGCCGCGGCATAGTAATTAATTAAAATTTTTGCAGGGGGTGTTGGATTGAGGGGGTTAACATTTATGATCTGGCCGGGGCAAGCACCAGCGTTTAGGAGGTTAAAAGCAGGGGCTGTATTTTGGGGACTGGCCTGGGCTATGGGCTCGGCACTGGCTGTTTGCGTCCTGATGTTTGCCTGGGTGGCTCTTTCGGCAGGCCCGGTTTATGATGTCAGAGTCTTTTTGGCAGCCGGTTCAATAATCGGCGCTGTCCTCGGCGGGGCGGCATGCGGCCGGGCGGCAGGCACAATGGGGCTGCTGCATGGTTTTCTAGCAGGTCTTTGTTATGGCCTGCTCCTGGCCGGCTTGTTTTTAGCCGGCCATATGGAAAGCATCGCGTTTGGCGACCTGTTTTGGCGCATGTTTGCGCTGGGTGTGGCGGGTTCAATCGGCGGGTTGGCCGGAGTGAACTGGCGCGACCGTAAAAAAGCCCGTTCAATGATGGGAAAGTAAAAATTGCAGCGGTTGACACCAGCCCATAAAATCTTTATTATATTTTTTGTAAGTTATATTTAAGAAGCAATGAAAGGGAGGGGAGGGTTCCCCGGGCAAGGCCGAATGCCGCTAGAGAAGGAAGCCCCAGGCTGCAAGGTTTCCTGCCCGCGCCTGTCACCGTCGCCCCGGAGCTCCCGCGCAGAAATAGAAGTAAGCTCGGGCGGGTCAGCCCGTTACAGCGAATTAGAGCGGCCAGTATGAGACGTGGGACGTGGGATGTGAAGATCACATCTTGCGTTCGTTTGCGTTCTTTCTGGAATCAGGGTGGTACCGCGGATGAACCCCTCGTCCGTCCTTGAAGACGGAGGGGGTTTTTTTGTAATACTTTACGAGGAGTGAAAGCATTGTCCACAGCAGAAATCCCATCCACATACGATCCTCGCCTGGTGGAGGATAAATGGTACAGCTTCTGGGAAAAAAGCGGGTTTTTTCACACTACTGTCAATGCGGAACAGGAGCCGTTCAGTATTGTGATGCCACCGCCCAACGTAACGGGCCAACTGCACATGGGACATGCCCTGGACAATACACTCCAGGACATTTTGACCCGCTGGAAAAGGATGCAGGGTTACAACGCGCTCTGGCTGCCGGGTACGGACCATGCGGGAATCGCCACGCAGGCCAGGGTTGAGGAGTCACTGGCCAAAGAAGGGTTATCCCGTTACGAACTCGGCCGGGAGGAGTTCCTAAAAAGGGTCTGGGTCTGGAAGGAGCAGTACGGCAGCCGCATTACAACTCAGCTGAGAAGGCTCGGGGCGTCCTGCGACTGGCGGCGGGAGCGCTTCACGATGGACGAAGGCTGTTCGGAAGCTGTCCTGGAAGTGTTCATTAAACTTTACCAGAAAGGGCTTATCTACAGGGATTATTATATTACCAACTGGTGCCCCAAGTGCCACACCACCATTTCAGACATTGAGGTTGAACACCTTGACCAGCCCGGGCATTTTTATCATATAAAATACCCGTTTAAGGACGGCGGCGGCCATGTTACCCTGGCTACTACCCGCCCGGAAACAATGCTTGGCGACGTGGCTGTTGCGGTGCACCCCGGTGACGAGCGCTACCGGGACCTGGTGGGCAAGATTTTGATCCTGCCTCTGGTGGGAAGGGAAATGCCCATTATTACAGACGAGTATGTGGACCCCTCCTTTGGCACGGGGGTTGTGAAGATTACTCCCGCCCACGACCCCAATGACTTTGAGGTTGGCAGGAGGCATGACCTGCCCCAGGTCATAGTCATTGACAAGGAAGGCAAAATGAGCGAGGAGGCCGGGCCGCGCTACCAGGGCCTGGACCGCTACGAATGCCGTAAAAAGATCGTGCGCGATTTGGATGCGCAGGGCTATCTCTTAAAAACGGAAGACCACGCTCACGCGGTGGGACATTGCTACCGCTGCAACACTGTTATTGAGCCGATGCTGTCCCGGCAGTGGTTTGTAAAGATGAAGCCCCTGGCCGAGCCGGCCATTGAGGCTGTGAAAAACGGGCGGATCAGGTTTATTCCCGAAAGGTTCACCAAAATCTATTTAAACTGGATGGAGAACATACGTGACTGGTGTATTTCACGCCAGCTGTGGTGGGGGCACCGGATACCGGTATGGTACTGCCGGGACTGTGAAGAGATGACAGCTTCCAAAGCGCCGGTAAAAAAATGCGCCCGCTGCGGCAGCTTAAATGTTGAACAGGACCCGGACGTCCTGGATACCTGGTTTTCCTCGGCGCTCTGGCCGTTTTCCACCCTTGGCTGGCCCAGGCAGACCCTGGACCTGGCTTACTATTACCCCACAACGGTCATGGTGACGGGCCGCGATATCATCTTTTTCTGGGTAGCCCGGATGATTTTCTCCGGCCTGGCCTTTATGAATGAAGTACCTTTCCGCGATGTTTTTATTCACGGGCTGGTAATGGACGCGCTGGGGCGTAAAATGAGCAAATCACTCGGCAACGGTGTCGACCCTATTGACGTGATTGAGTCGCACGGGGCGGACAGCCTGCGTTTCATGCTGGTCACCGGCAATACTCCGGGCAATGACCTGCGCTTTCATTTTGAGAGGCTTGAAGGCGCCCGTAATTTTGCCAACAAGCTCTGGAACGCTTCCCGCTTTACCCTGATGAACCTGGAGGACTTCGACCCTGAGGGCAGGCCCGGCGCCTATACTCTGGCCGACCGCTGGATTATCAGCCGTTATCAGGCTGTGATCAACGATGTCACCGGCTACCTGCAGGCCTATGAACTGGGCGAAGCGGCCAGGGTCCTCTATGAGTTTATCTGGAGTGAGTTTTGTGACTGGTACATTGAATTGGCCAAGCCACGCCTCTACGGCAAAACAAACCAGACGGACAGGTATACGGCGCAGAGCGTCTTATCTTCCGTTTTAAAAGGAGCTCTCGAACTGCTTCACCCCTTTATGCCTTTTATCACTGAGGAAATCTGGCAGCACCTGCCGGGTCACGGGGTGACAATCATGCGGGCGCCCTGGCCGGCAGCCCGCGGGGAACTGATTGACCAGGATGCTGAGCATGAAATGGGTGCACTAATGGATGTGATCAAGGCCATCCGGCATATCCGCGGTGAAATGAACGTGCCGCCGGGGCGCAGGGCGGAAGTACTGCTGGTCGCGCCTGACAAGGCGGTCAGGGCAGTTCTGGAAAAAGGAACCGGATATATTGAGGCGCTTGCCGGAGCGGCAATAAAAACGCACAAGTCGCTTGAGCAGCCGCCGGAGCAGGCTGCCCATGCCGTAACCAGGGGTGTTGAAATTTTTGTTCCGCTGAAAGGCCTTATTGACGTGGACAAGGAAGTGGCCCGCCAGGAAAAAGAACTGGCCGCCGTGGAGAAGGAACTGGCCCGCGTGCAGGGCAAGCTCAGCAACCCCGGATTTTTAAGCAAAGCCCCGGCGGACGTGGTGGAAAAAGAAAAAGCCAAAGAAGAAGAACTGTCCAGCAAGCAAACGGCCATTAAAGAAAGGCTGTCTATGCTGACCGGAGGCAAATAATATGACGTGAGCCGTGAGAAGCGAGACGTGAGCATGAAAGACAGGCTCAAGGGTTAAAATCTCAAGAGGAATGCCTGAATCCCACTTCCCACGTCCCACTTCTCACTTCCAATCGTGAGGCGAGCAGATGAACTTTAATGAGGCTATAGCATTCCTGAACAACCTGACTAAATTCGGTATTAATCTGGGATTGGGACGTATTGAAGAGTTGCTTAACCGGGTGGGCAACCCGCATCGCAAGTTGAAGATTGTGCATATCGGCGGTACCAACGGTAAGGGTTCCACTACCGCCATACTGGCGTCAATACTGCAAGCAGCGGGTTACCGGGCGGGTGTGTTTACTTCGCCCCACCTGCACTCTTATACCGAGCGGTTCCGGATCAATGGTGTTGAGATAAGCCGGGAACGGCTCGCCGGGTTGATCGAGGAGCTTCGCCCCCACCTGGAAGATATGGTGGCCGGCGGTTTTGAACATCCCACCGAGTTTGAAGTGGGTACCGCCCTGGCGTTTTTATATTTCAGCCGGGAAATGTTGGATTTTGCGCTGATGGAAGTGGGTCTGGGAGGAGCCATCGATTCAACCAATGTGGCTCCTTCCATGCTTACGATAATAACCAACATAGCTATGGACCATATGGATTATCTGGGCCATACGATTGAAGAAATTGCCCGGGTGAAAGCGGGTATCATCAAACCGGGGGTTCCGGTGATAACCGCCGCTTCCGGGGAAGGACTGAGCGTGCTCGAGGAGACCTGCCGGCAAAAAGGCTGCCGGCTGACACAGGTAGGGCGTGATGTCACCTGGGAGCACATTTCGCACTCTCTGGCAGGTCAAAATCTAACCATCCGGGGGGTCAGGGCGACTTACCATGACCTGGCGCTTCCCTTACTGGGCAGTCACCAGCAGGTGAACGCGGCGACCGCGGTTGCCGCGGCTGAAGTTTTGATGGAAATGGGTGTGGATATAAGCGCCGCTGCCGTCCGCAGCGGTCTGGCGGCGGCAAACTGGCCAGGCAGGTTGGAAATCATGCGCCGGGAGCCGCTGGTAATCATAGACGGCGCCCATAATTACGAAGGCGCCAGGAGCCTGCGCCTGGCGCTTGAAGAATATTTCCCGTCCAGGGGTATAATCCTGGTTATTGGCATGCTTGGAGATAAGGAGCGGTCTAAAGTCGCCGCGGAACTTGCATCAACAGCCAGGGCGGTGGTGGTGACCAAACCTAACAGCCCCAGGGCGGGCAACTGGCGTGAATTGGCCGGGGCAGCCGGGCTTTACGCGCCTGAGGTGCACCTGGAGGAGGATATTGGAAAAGCGGTGGAAAAAGGCATCTCCCTGGCAGGCCCGGAGGAAATTATCTGCGTCACCGGCTCCCTCTATATGGTGGCCGAGGCGAGAGAATATCTGCTAAAACTAAGGAATGCGGATTAAGGATAGGCGCCTGATGACGGTTTTGTCCATTAGGCGTCTTTTTTATCTTATGAAAAAATGTGTAAATGTTGTATTTTGATGTACTGAAGTATATTTAAGGGATAATTACAAAAAATAAGATTATTTCATAATAATTTAGATATTCCATTAAAAAAAATTTTAGTCAAAGAGGTAATTTTTATACTGTCTCTAAATAAACGCCTGTTAGCTTTATCTGTAGTTTTGGTAAATATTTTTATAATAGTGTACTTAATAGCAACAATAAATCTAAAATCAGATCCGCTGATTCCATTTGAGAAATTGGCATTGCCGGTTAATGAAAAAGAAACTTATGTTATTTTCCTGTCTGGACTTGATTCCCATTGTGACGGCACACCATATAACCAGATGGGATTTGAATATATTCGCAGTAAATTTAACCAGGTAGGACTCACATATAATGATGAACGTTTTTTAATGTATAGCTATACCGGCGGAAAAGTAGAAGCAGGCCGGTGGGATCCAAATCCATATGAACCGGTAGATACCGGTCAACCCATTCAGTTTAGTGTTATGCACTTAAAAAACATGATTGACGAATTTACCCTGCATCACCCGGACGCCCGGTACGTACTGGTGGGTCATAGCCTCGGTGGCAGGATTGCCTTTGATTACGTTATAAAGTACCATTTGGAGAAACCGGAACCCATTAAGGGGGTTATAACTCTTAACTCTCCTCTGATCGGTATATCATATTATCGGATTGTTAATATCCTTGCAACTTTCCGGAGCGTTTGGGGTTCTTCTGTGGTCAAACAATTAGCGGCCGAATACCAATTGAGAAATGAGCTGGGAATAGTAGAAAAAAGAATTGAAGCTGCCCGCAGGATGACTGAGGCAGGTATTTATCTGGCTACATTCGGAACCAGACAGGATATCGTTGTTAACCCGCTGTTGTCCTGTCTGACAGATGAGTATGGATATACGTTAAACAGGGGATATATAATATCCGCCAATTTATTACGCGGGGTTTTTAAAGATTTGGGGAGTCATATGCAAATATTATGCTTTGAAAAAGTGGCAAATTATATAATTTTAGTTTATTGCTGTCCGTCTGATCCAACCCGCACAAATAATAACCATTGATACCCCTGCCGGAGAGGAGGTAACAAAATTAAACCCGTTCTTACAATATATTTTTGAGTCTTATGGCTTCAACCTCATAGTCGAAACTCCTTTGGAGGAAATTTTATATCGCTTTTGACTTGACCTGATAGAATAACTTCCCTTCGGTGTCGAGACTTGCATAAAGTACTTCCTTAAAGCTGTTTACACCAAATTTTTGCAGTTCTGATTTTAACCAGCCCTCATTAAGGTTGATTTTAGCCAGATTTTTGTTGAATACATAGCCGTCAATAATAAGTGTAATAGGCAAGCCCTCATACCTCGTAGGCAAACTCATATCCGCCGGAACTATGGGCCTTTTCTGGGATTTTGGAATAACACTCAACTCACCGCTGGTTTCCAGAATAGCAAATTCCACGTCGGCAATATTGGGCATGTTTTTGGCTCTCAACTGCTCCAGTAAATCGTTAATATTGTAGCGAATCCGGGCCAGTTCTTTTTCGATAATTTTTCCGTTTTCAATCAGCACACTGGGAATACCGCAGATAACCCCCCTGGCCCGCTCGCTTTTTAAGGAGACATACGATAGTGCAACCTGAGCCACTAACAAAGTAAAAATCGGAAAAAGGCCGCTGGCCAGGGGCACTCCGGTATTTTCCATTGGAATTGCAGCCAACGCTGAAAGCATAATGACGATTACCAGTTCGTATGGCTGGAGCTGACTTACCTGCCTCTTTCCCATTAACCTCAAACCAATAACTACTACAGCAAACAAAATTATTGTGCGTATAATCCCAAGGAGCATATTATCCTTCCTTTGCAAATTAATCTCTATAATTATTCCCCGGCGTTATTAATTATATTTTGTCTGTTTCTACCAATGCTCTTCATATGTTCTTACTATTGGCTCCTTTAATACCATTAAAAATCTATGAATAAAATTTTATTGTGGGGAGACCATTATATTTGCAAAAAAGTCCGTAAACGGGGAGGTAAACGCAATGACAGTCGGAACCCAGGTAAAGCAGACACTGGCCAACCTGAAAAGTTGCCAGGCAAACCTTGAGACATTTGCTCTCCAAACCCAGAATCAGCAGGCAAAACAGCTTTTTACCAGCGCCGCCCAGCAAACTAAAGCAATTGTTGACTCCCTGGAGCCAAGGGTTACCCAAATCGAAAATGAAGAGCCCCAGTATAAAGGGTTTTAACATTAAGGGTATCCAGCCCGGAGACCGGATCACCAGGATCCGGTTTCGGTTTTTGTATATAAACTTATTTAGATATACAGAATACTGTCAAGGCAGAGGTGTAAATAAGTATGACAATCAGTGCGCAGGTCAAGCAAACCCTGGCCAGCCTTAAGGGCGTTCAGGGCACATTAGAAACCTTTTCTTCATCCGGGGGAGACCCGGAAGCAAAGGAAATACTGAACCGCAATTCGCAAAAGATTGCTATTATTATAAAGAATTTGGAAAAGAGACTCGGTGTTTTAGAATTTGAAGAGCCGCAGTACAAAGGCTTCTAGCCAATACGTTGAAGGAGTAGCCCAAATGCCTGAATGGTTAAACATTTTGCTCCGCACGACCGGTTTATTTATGCTCACCTTGCTTCTTGTCCGTCTTATCGGAAAAAGGCAAACCTCCCGGTTGACCTTTTTCGATCTGGTTACCGGCATTGCAATCGGAGTGATAGCCGCCGCCATATCTTTGAATCTGGCTGTTAACCTGACCAACGGTCTTATTGCCCTGGTTGTTTGGACCGGGTTTCCTGCGTTAATCTACCTTTTATCAATAAAGTACAAAGCGGTTAGGGACATAGTTCAGGGAAAGGAAACAGTCCTTATCAACCACGGGAAAGTCCTGGAAGATAAGCTGTTGGAAGCCCGTTTTACACCTGAAGATTTGTTGAGTCAGCTGCGAAAAAAAAATGTATTTAATTTCGCTGACGTGGAATTCGCCGTGCTTGAACCTACCGGAGAGGTAAGCGCGCTTCTTAAGAAAGATAAACAACCTCTCACCCCCAAGACCGCAGGATTAAACGTCGGGCAGGAGAGCGTACCCCAGACGGTTATGCTTGACGGAACTATAATGGACGAGCCGCTCACGGCAATGGGACTGAACAGGCGTTGGCTGCATACAGAACTGGAAAAAGCCGGGGTGGCGCCTGAAAACGTCTTTATTGGCCAGGTGGATTCCGTGGGACAGTTATATCTTGACCTTTTTGACGATACCATTCAGGTTCCCAAACCCAAAGCGAAAGAGTTGGCTTTTGCTACCCTGAAAAAATGCCAGGCTGATTGTGAACTATACGCTTTGGGTACAAAGCAGCCGGAGGCTAAGAAGATGTACGGGAAATCTTCCAAGATATTGTCAGAAGTAATCCAGGAATTAGAGCCTTTGCTAAAAAGGTAGAGGGGTGTTTAAGATTGTCCAATAAGAAAAAGAAGAAATTAACTCCGGTGCAACAGCAGTATCATTCCTTTTCTAAAGCGAGGGAGCCTCAACGACCGGTTCTTCTAAATGTTGTCAGGGCTTTTTTAGCAGGAGGGACAATTTGTCTTCTCGGCCAATTTATTCAGGATTTTTTCCTCTGGAATTTTAATTTTACTGAAAAGACGGCAGGAGATCCGACTGTTGCTGTCCTGATTCTACTCTCAGTCATTCTAACGGCTTCAGGTGTGTATGATCATATCGCCCAATGGTCCGGCGCCGGAACAGCGGTGCCGGTAACCGGGTTTGCCAACTCCATTGCCTCGGCGGCTATCGAACACCGAAGCGAGGGGTTTGTGCTTGGTGTTGGGGCAAGTATGTTTCAACTGGCAGGTTCAGTAATTGTCTTTGGTGTTTTTGCCGCCTTTGTGGTTGCCCTCATTAAAACAACACTGGCGCTGTTAGGGGGATCCTAGTATGTTGCGCGGGCGCCAGACCTGGGTTTTCCCCAACAGGCCCACTATTATATCCACGGCAACCGTTGGAGGACCCTTTGAAGCAGAGGGGCCACTGGCGGAGGATTTTGATCTTCTGCACGGCGACTTATGGCTAGGGCAGGACAGTTATGAAAAAGCAGAAAAAAAGATGCTGGAAGTGGCCTGCGAAATGGCTGTTCAAAAGGCCGGTTTACAAAAACAGGACATTCAGTTCTTTCTAAGCGGGGACCTGATGAACCAGATTATTTCCAGCAGCTTTACCGCCAGAACACTGGCGGTACCCTATCTTGGGCTTTACGGAGCTTGTTCCAGTTCGATGGAGAGCCTTACTTTAGGTAGCTTGATAGTAGACAGCGGGTCCGGCAATTATGTTCTCTGTGGCACCTCCAGTCACAATGCGGCAGCTGAAAAACAATACAGGTATCCCACTGAATATGGATCTCAGAAACCTCCCACCGCCCAGTGGACGGTGACCGGCGCCGGTGTCGCCCTCCTTGGCTCCAAGGGGGAAGGTCCAAAGGTTACCTCTGCCACCATCGGTAGAGTAGTGGATATGGGAGTGACCGACCCTTTTAATATGGGGAGCGCCATGGCGCCGGCCGCGGTGGATACTATTACAGCTCATTTCAGGGACTTGCGGATTTCACCCCGGGATTACGATCTTATAGCCACCGGGGACCTGGGACGGGTGGGGCACAGGATTGCCGTCGATCTGTTGAAAAAACACGGCCTGGAGATACCGGAAGACAGATTTACAGACTGCGGCATACTTATTTACAACCAAGACCAACCTGTGGTGTTGGCCGGGGGCAGCGGTTGCGGCTGCTCGGCGACCGTCGCCTACGGGCATATATTAAACAGGATGAAAAAGGGGGAACTGAAAAAGGTTTTGATTGTCGCCACCGGGGCACTTCTTTCTCCCTTGTCCTACCAGCAAAAAGAGAGCATTCCTTGCATCGCCCACGCTGTTTCTATTGAATATGACCATTAGAGGTGATTTTTGTGGAAGCTTATTTTTGGGCTTTTGTGGTTGGCGGGCTTATCTGTGTTATAGGGCAATTGTTATTGGACGTTGGAAAGTTCACCCCGGCCCATACCATGAGCATCCTTGTAGTGTCAGGCGCCGTCCTGGACGGCCTGGGTTTATACGAACCCCTGATTGATTTTGCCGGAGCCGGCGCCACTGTTCCCATAACTAGTTTTGGGAATGCTTTAGTCCACGGGGCCTTGGCTGAAGCCCAAACAACAGGAATCATTGGGATTCTCACCGGAATTTTTGAAGTTACCAGCGCGGGGATATCCGCGGCCATAATTTTTGGCTTTCTCGCCGCTTTGCTGTTTAAGCCTAAAGGATAGAAGAAAGGTGACACCGTGAAAACTATTCTGAGAGTTATTGTTTTTTCTCTTATCTTATTAATAACGGCGGGTTGCGGCACGCAAAACCATTCTTTTAAAAAGCCGCAACCGGGACAGCAGTTAATCCAGGATGAAAAACAAATCCAAATCAACACCGATCTTGCCGAAAAAGCAAAGAAAACAGCTGAAACGGTTAAGGGTGTCAAGGAGAGTACGGCTGTGGTTATTAATAATGAAATATCGATTGCTATTAAAGTAAGTGGTTTTGACAGGTTGCGTTTAAAGCCAATTAAGGCCGAAGTACATGATAAAATCAAAGAATTTAATAAGGATTATAATGTCTATATTACTTCTGACAAAAAGCTTTTTAAGCAGCTGCGGCAAATAGAAAACCAAATTAGAGGTGAACAGGATAAGCCGCTTATAGATTTACAAAAGAAGGTTAATAAAATTAATAAAGATATGCAGGGGTAAGTTTTTATGGATTTGCGAAAAATAGCTGTAACATTAATGATTATTACTATAACAGGAATTGTTGGAATATCAAATTGTAAAGCCGCTGGCTCACCTTCCATGGAAATAGAACTGGAAAAGGAATTACAGACCAAGGTCAATGAAATTTTCGACACCTGTGCCCTTGCCATTATTACCGACGCTGATCCTGGACCGGCCCTTGCCTGTTATGACACTACGGCCGAACTGGGTCGCTGGGCCCTTTCTCATGAGCAAACCAAGCTAAATTATATACAATTATGGGCTAAAAAGCGGGGAGTACGTTTCACTGAAGCCAATTCCTCGCTAGACATTCCCTGGTCGCGGGTACAGGGAGATACCGCCGAATTTATCGTCTACCAAACCCTCCAACTGGGGTATGTTTATCCCGACGATCCTACCGTAAACCGTTTTGGTATCGGTACCCGGCATTGGATGAAGCTGGCGCGTAAGGATGAAAACTGGCTTATCAGGCAAGATTTTTATACCGATGGCCTGTTTGATGATGCCAAAGCGCCCGACCCCTCACCGGCAGACGGTACTGCCTTTATAGAACCGGTGGAAAAAAACGCTTCTACACAAAACGATCCCCCAGGTATTTTTGACCGGGAGGGGGCGGCCCGGTATGCGGATGAATATGCCGGCCTGGCCTGGGGGGCCGGCAACAACCATAATTATAATCCGCGTTACCTCAACCTGAATGGCAATGGGGGGGACTGTACAAATTTTGTATCCCAGTGTCTGGGGGATAAGACAGGAGGCAAACTCCCCATGGACGGCGCCTGGTACTGCCGCTATGACCGGGAAGGAGGTTCAGGAAGTCGGGCCTGGGTACAGGCAGAAGCCTTTGCTGATTGGCTCTTATCTAACGGTTGGGGGCAGCTGTTAGCCCGGGGTGCCTTCCCGGAAATGAATCAACCCGGCTCGAAATTTTCCCGTGGAGCCGTTCGGGAACTGCTGAAAGGGGATGTAATCGGTTATGAAGAGAAGGGGTATATAGAACACTTTGCTATTGTAGTTGGGACCGACTCGAAGGGATATCCGGTTGTAGACGCCCATACGGTGGACCGCTATCATTGCCCCTGGGATATGGGTTGTGATAAAACTACCATTTTTCACCTTTTTCAAATCAAAAACAGGTGATTACCAACGCATACCGACACAAACGTGTGCCGGTTTTTATTTTTTAAGGAAAAACGTCAAGGTCACTCCTGCTAGCCCAGGCACAAAGCCTCTGTAAGTCAAATTAAGAGAAAGGGGAGTTGTGCTCCCAGCAGGACAATGAATGGCAGTAAATGGTCGGCATGCGGATTGCGTCAAATTTTTAAAATTTTCACCACAGCTTGTCATAAAAAACTTAAAATGATAAACTAACATAGTAATATCACTCTTTTTTTCCAGGCGGAGAATCTATCTCATATCCGGGAGAAGAAGCTATGGCTAAAAATTTTAAAAGCTACGGCAATACCTGGATTTTGGTTCTTCTCATATTGATCGGGGGACTGACAGGCAGTGCCGTTGGCGACACCCTGACACCTGTCCTGCCCTGGTTGAAGTCTACTTCCCAGATAGGGTTGAAGCCCTCAACACTGGACCTGGGGTTTCTCAACCTGACCTTTGGCTTTACCTTTTCCCTCGGGCCGCTAACCGCGCTCGGCATGATTCTGGGCTATGTTGTCTATCGCAGGATTTGAAATGAACAGAGAAATTATTCTTGCATCGTCATCACCACGCCGGGTGGAATTATTAAAACAAATAGGTTTACCTTTCCGGGTTTTTTGCTGTGAAGTGGATGAAACGCCGCCCCCGGGCTTAAATCCCGGCCAGTTGGTCGAACTGCTGGCTGAAAGGAAGGCTGCGGGCATTGCAGGTAAGGTTGACAGAGGGATCGTGCTTGGCGCTGACACTGTGGTCGTATGTCAGGGGCAGCTGCTGGGCAAACCATTGGATGCGGAGGACGCTGCCAGGATGCTCGGCAAATTGCAGGGCGGCGCTCATGAAGTATATACCGGGGTGGCCCTGGTTGAGGCAGAGAGCGGCAGACGTTCGGTTACTCATGAAAAGACAGTGGTTTATTTCAGGCCGCTGGGGGAAAATGAAATCAGACGCTACGCAGCAACGGGGGAGCCGCTGGATAAAGCCGGCGCCTATGCGGTTCAAGGTTTGGCCGCTGTTTTTATTCACAGGCTGGAAGGCTGTTACACCAATGTTGTCGGTCTTCCTTTAGCCAGACTTGCGGTAATGCTCAAAGAGTTTGGCTACGAGGTACTATAAGGGGTAGAATACAGAATTCAGAATTCAGTAGTTAGAATAAAAGTTTTTTGTATTCTGACTCCTGACTCCTGTATTCTTAAAGAATGCCTCCTGTATTCATAGGTTCGGAGTTGGTTATATCTTGGATACCGCTGGTTACCGGCCTACCATGAAGGATCTTCCTGAGGATATGCGGCCGCGGGAAAGGTTGGCAAAGGAGGGAGCGGACGCTCTTTCTGAAGTGGAACTATTGGCGATACTCCTTGGGACAGGTTCCAGGCAGGCGACCGCACTGGATTTGGCCGCGCTGATCATGGCGCATTTTAAGAGCCTGCGTTCTCTTTTGGGCTCCACAATAGAAGAGTTGAGCGGGATCAAGGGTGTAGGGCCGGCCAAAGCATGTCAGATCAAGGCCGCACTGGAGTTTGCCAGAAGGATTTCTCAATATTCCGATAGCCCGCGCCCTGTGATTAAGTCGCCCGAAGATGCCGCAAACCTGCTGATGGAGGAAATGCGTCACTTTGACCGCGAGCATTTCAGGGCGGTTTTGTTAAATACCAAAAACCAGGTTATCGGGACCGATAAGGTTTCTGTCGGCACACTTAATTCATCAGCAGTACACCCGCGTGAATTATTTCGCAACGCCATCAAAAGGAGCGCCGCGTCAGTGATTCTGGTGCATAACCACCCCAGCGGCGACCCGACTCCCAGCAGGGAGGACCTGGATATTACCGAAAGGCTCCGGGAAGCCGGAAAGATTATTGGGATCGAAGTCCTAGATCACATTATTATTGGGGATAATAGATTTATAAGTTTTAAGGCCAAAGGATTCATATAAGTAAAGGCTGTTGGTTGGTTTTATGACAGCCGCAATATTAATTTTAAGAGAGGGGCCGGTAAATGCGCGTCGGTCTGTTTTCAAAAGATATGGGGATGGATTTGGGCACTGCCAACTCCCTGGTTTATGTCAAGGGGAAGGGGATTGTAATCCGAGAACCATCTGTGGTGGCGATCCAGAAGGATACCGGGCAGGTTCTGGCTGTCGGTGAAGAGGCTAAAAGGATGATCGGCCGCACACCAGGCAATATTGTTGCCATCAGACCTTTAAAGGATGGTGTGATTGCTGATTTTGACGTAACCCAGAGCATGATCAAATACTTTATCAATAAGGCTTTACGGGGACGCACCTTCCTGGTGCGGCCGAGGGTTGTCGTGGGGGTCCCGTCCGGTGTTACCGCCGTGGAGGAAAGGGCGGTGCGTGAAGCCGCCCTGCAGGCGGGCGCCAGAGAGGCTTACCTTATTGAGGAACCCATGGCGGCTGCGATAGGGTCAGGGTTGCCTGTGCACGAGCCGACCGGCAACATGATTGTCGATATTGGCGGCGGGACTACCGAAGTTGCTGTTATTTCCCTCGGAGGAGTTGTTACCAGCCGGTCGATCAGGATAGCCAGTGATGAAATGGACGAGGCTATTATCAGCCACGTCAAACGGACTTACAATTTAATGATTGGTGAACGCACAGCGGAACAGATTAAAATTCAAATCGGCACCGCCTATCCCACTGACAATGTGGAAACTGACGAAGTGCGGGGGCGTGATCTTGTCACCGGACTGCCTAAAACGGTTCAGATCACGTCAGTGGAGATTTATAAGGCGCTTTCAGAACCGGTATCCAGTATTATTGAAGCGATTAAGGCAACTTTGGAGCATACCCCGCCCGAACTGGCGGCTGATATTATGGACCGCGGCATTGTCATGGCCGGCGGTGGTTCCCTGCTGCGCGGTCTGGACCGCCTGGTCAGTGAAGAAACCGGAATGCCTGTGCACCTTGCCGACGAGCCTCTGCTGGCCGTGGCCTACGGGGCCGGCAGGGTCCTGGAGAATATCGACGTGCTGCGCAAAGTGCTGATCCAGCCAAAAAAACTAGCCTAGTTAGACGTGGGATATGAGACGTGAGACGTGAGGAAAAACGGGGCTATACGCTTTCTATAGGATATAAGTAAGATAAGTCGTAAGCCATAAGGAGTAAGGCGTATGCCAAAAACGGTTAAAACCTTAAGCCCAAAGGCTTTATCCAAAATAAAACGTAAGCATTAAAATAGTTTGACAGGTATAAGACCTATTAGGAACGCAGAATATACCTACGGCCTACAGCCTACGACCTACTACCTGTATCGCAACGGCTTGCTACCTGCTACTAAAACTATAGATGCGAATTGCTCGCATAAAACACCAAGAATATTTTTTGTGGGAGTGAGGTACGGGGTGCGTTGGGTTACTGCCAAAAGACTGCTTTTCCTGATTGTGCTGATTGCGGTCACCCTGGCGGCAATGCGCTCTACAATTCCTGAGCGGACCCGGCTGACACCCCTGGGATCAAAATTCAGGGATGTTATTGAGCCAGTGCAGACGGGATTCACCTGGGTGGGCAGGCAAGTGCATCACTTGATCTCTTTCCCGGTTTCCATGATCGGCGCAACAGCGCGCAGCCAGGCTCTGGAGGAAGAAGTAGAGCGCCTTAAGAGTGAAATTATCCAGTTGAATGAGTATAAAATGGAAAACCAGAGGCTGACCGGCCTGCTTAACTACAAACAGGTAATGGCCCAAAAATTCAACCTGATTACAGCGTCTGTGATCAGCAGGTCCCCGGGCAGCTGGTTTGGTATGGTGACACTAAACAGGGGCGCAAACGACGGAGTACAGGAAAATATGACCGTGCTTACTCCCGAGGGTCTGGTGGGACGGGTTGTTTCCGTTACTGCTTCCACCTGTCAGGTCCTTTTGATTACAGATCCAAGCAGCGGAGTCGGCTCTTTAGTTCAGGACACCCGTACGCCCGGCATTGTTGAGGGCGTAGACGGCAAAACGATGGTAGCCAGAATGATCCATATCCCTAATAATGCTCCAGTAGAAGTTGGCCAGGCGGTGGTTACTTCAGGCAGCGGCAGCGTTTACCCCAAAGGCATACCGGTCGGTGAAATTACCGCTATCCGGAATGAGCCTTCCGGCCTGTTCTTAAGTGCCGAAATACGTCCTTATGCAAGTTTAAGCAATTTGGAAGAAGTGTTAATCGTGACCTATGCTCAGCCTGAGGCCAATACCCCGCGCGTGGGAGGTCAGTAAATGCACTTGCCTTTTTACCTGCTCCTGCTGGTTGTCATAATTATTTTTCAGACAACCATACTCAATATCGTGGCTATTGCAGGGGTTACACCCGACCTTGTAATGCTTCTGGTGGTGTTGAGCGGCTTCCTCCTGGGTACCAGAGAGGGGGCTTTTTTGGGTTTCATCGGAGGAATTGTAGAGGACTTGTTTTCTGGCTGCTACATTGGTATAAACGCCCTCTCCAAAATGGCGGCGGGGTACCTGGCGGGCGCGGCAGGCGACCGGTTGTACAGGGAGAACATTCCTATTGCCACTGGAGTAACTTTTTTTACCTCATTGGCCGGTTTAATAGTAAATTACCTGCTGCTTTTATATCTAAAAATTCATGTCTCACCGTTATACGCTTTTCTAAGGGTGGCCCTGCCCACAGCCGCTTACACGGCAGTACTGGCGCCTTTTATTTTCAGGCGCATATTCCGTTACATCCAGCTTCGGGGCAGGGATCTGTAACAGCCGTGGGCCGTGAGAAGTGAGACGTGAGTATCCAGGTATTCCTTGCAGGATTTTTCTTTTTCACCCCAAATCATTTTTTATAGCCTAGAATCGGGTTCCTCATGTGTTACTTCCTGTAGGTTCGGATTTATCCGAACTAATTTGTGCAAATAAATTCGCACCTACAGTTTCGGTTGCCGATTATCTTACTGTAGAAATAGGATTGAACTGTTTTTTAATAGACCCAATTGGAATACCTGAATCCCACGTCCCACGACTAACGGCTCACGTCTCAAATCTCACATCCCATATGGGGGAGGGAGAGAAATGGAAAGAAATTATCTCGAGAATAAGATGAGAGTTTTCCTGATTATTGTCGGCGCCATTTTTATTATCCTGATCGGCAGGCTCTCCTACATGCAGCTTGTGCAGAATGACAAGTTTTCCACCCTGGCCCGGGAAAACCGGATCAGGCTGATCACGATTACCGCGCCTCGCGGGGAGGTTTTTGACCGGAACGGGATTAAAATGGTCGGCAACCAGCCGGTTTATACAGTTTCCCTGGTCAACCTCGGGAAAAAGGATACTGGCGGGGTGGCCGAAAGGCTGGCCGGCATCCTTGGCATTGACCCGCAGGAAATTCAGCAGAAGATAGACCAGCAGAAACGGCTGTACGAGCCTGTGAAAATAGCTACCATGGTGCCGCCGGAGATTGTCACCAGGATCGAGGAGCAGCGCCTTGAGCTGCCAGGTGTCGCCATCGATATTGAATCGCTGCGGGAGTACCCCAATGGGAACTTATTGGCCCACGTCATGGGTTATGTGCGGCAGATTAACGAAGAGCAGCTGGCTGCAAACAAGGATAAGGGTTACAAGCTGGGAGACAACTACGGGCAGTCGGGTCTCGAAAATACTTATGAACAGTACCTGCGGGGCCAGGACGGAGGCCGCCAGGTGGAAGTGGACTCGATGGCCAGGCCGGTAAGAGACCTGGGTGTAAAGGAGCCTGTGCCGGGCAACAACCTTGTGCTGACCATAGACCAGAGAGTACAGAAGGCGGCTGAGGAGTCTCTGGCGAGGGCTTCCCAGCAGGCTATCAAGGAAGGGTACGGCGAGGCCAAGGCCGGGGCGGCCGTGGCCATTGACGTGCGGAGCGGGGCGGTGCTGGCCATGGCCAGTTATCCCACCTACGACCCGGTCAAGCTTTCGGGTAATCTCTCGCAAAAAGAGTTTAACGAGATTTTCAACTCTCCCTTTAAGCCGATATTGAACCGTGCTTTATTGCCATACGCCCCGGGTTCAACTTTTAAAATGATTGTGGCTATGGCTGCCCTGGAAGCCGGTAAGGTAAACGTAAAAGATACCATTTTTGATCCAGGCTATTTTTTCCTGGGCAGAACATTCAGCGACTGGAAGCCGGACGGCCACGGCCGCGTCGATTTGATCAGAGCCATCAAGGTATCCTGCGACACCTATTTTTACCAAATTGGTTTAAAAGTGGGAATCGAGGACATCAGTAAGATGGCCCGTCAGTTCGGGCTGGGCCAAAAGACCGGCATAGAGCTGCCGGGTGAGGAAGAGGGTGTGGTACCGGGCCGGGATGCCAAGGTTGAACAAAGATTATTTGATAAAAGTGATGAGGACACGGCCAAGGCCAAGGAAATAGTAAAGCGTTATAATGATCTGCTGAGCAAGGCAGTCGATGAGAACGAGCGCAAGTCCCTTCAGCAAAAAGAATACGACGAGCTGCTGGAAATCGATTGGGAACTGGCCTGGCATGACTATGACACGATCATTTCCTCTATTGGCCAGGGGGACAACAGGTACAACCTCCTGGAACTGGCCAACTATATAGCTGCCATCGCCAACGGAGGGACCCGTTACAAGCCTTACCTGGTTCAAAAAGTAGTGGATATCAACGGCAAGGTAATAAAAGAAAACGGGCCTGTCGAATTGGGCCGTGTCAACGTTTCACCCCAAACACTGGCGGCAGTCAGGCAGGGCATGCGAGAGGTAACTCTGCCCCCTGACGGTACCGCTTACGGCTTTTTCGTGGGCTTCCCCCCGGTGGCGGCGAAAACAGGGACAGCGGAAGTGCCTCCCCATAGCCCGCACGCGCTGTTTGTGGCGTTTGCCCCGTATGACAACCCGGAGATCGCTGTAGCAGCTGTTTTAGAGTATGCCGGCCATGGCGGCACCATAGCGGGCCCGGTAGCCGAGGACATGCTCGCGGCTTATTTTGGGCTGCCCATCCCCGGCGAAAAACAAGTAAAAACTCCTTAACATTTATCATGATTTTCTGGCATAAAACGGGGTTCTTTTTGCCCTGTTTTTTGCTTTATATTAGCAGGATTTGGTTTTTAGCTGTAGAATTAACTGGTAATCATAGAACAGGAGGAGATAGCTTT
>ENA-UOYA01001295-UOYA01001295.1-activated-sludge-metagenome-genome-assembly--contig:-NODE-1295-length-27504-cov-217.717403_pt1 | contig 27504 bp, 15 predicted proteins | sample MGYA00238163_ERZ764804 | MGnify/ENA primary metagenome ERZ764804 (study PRJEB28919, sample SAMN05720223) | activated sludge metagenome | isolation source: Anaerobic digester | place: Hong... | reverse complement strand
TAGGCGGTGTCATCGCCATACGCATCCATCGGCAGGGTGTCGTACGGGTTCTCGTCATACAGGTCGTCGTCCTCGGCGATGTAGATGAACATCGCTTCGCTGATGGCGGCAGCACCGGTCTCATCAGACGGGTTGCTGGTATCGTAGCCGTTGCCACGAAGCACGTCCATTGCTGCACCGACCGTCGGGATACCCATCGTCGGTCCAGTGCCACCACCGGCATAGGCATCTGCGTTCAGCGCCGTGATGAAGTCCTGCAGCGTCGTGTTCTGCAGGCGCTGCAGCGGTGTCCATGTCAGGTTGCTGCCATTGAGGTAGGCCTGAATGAGGAGCAGCAGCATGTCCAGCTCCTCCTGCTCGGCAACCGTCAGCGAGCCCTGCAGAGCGAGGTACTCAGCGCGCAGGTAGTGATCGACAAGCGGAGTGCCGGTGTCATAGGCACCTTGGGCAGCGGTCAGCGATGGAATGTCCAGACCAAGGGCATCCTCGGCGTCGTACGGCAGGTTGTCGTAGCCGGCGAGGAAGCCACCGAACGGGCCGTCTGAGACGACAGCTGCGATGACCTCGTTCTGGGCCATGCTGATCGCCCACTCAGTTTCTTCCGTGACGACAACAGAGGCCGTGTCCTGGAAGAGAGCGTTCACCAGCAGCGCGTCGCCGCTGAAGAGGAAGTTCACCTTCTCGCTCATCAGCACGCGCACGTTCTCGTCCATGCCGGTGCCGTACGTGACGACATTGGCCTGAGCGTTGAGCGGTAGGTAGGTGCTGAAGAACGAGCTGTCCCACTGCAGGAGCGTTGGCTCCTGCAGCGACGTACCGCTTGGGTACACCGTGGCGATCACGTTGCCGGTGGCGGCTGAGCGCAGCGTGAAGCGATCGGCCTGGTCAGGGAATTCCGCTGGTGAGGTGGCGCTGTCGTACTTCTCAACGTACATCGGCAGCCAGTTGTTCAGCCACGCGGTCTCAGGCGATGTGACCTCAAGCGGCACGCCGTTGGTGTACGTGTCGATGTAGGCCGGGTCCTGGGCTACCGGGGCCAGAGGCGTCAGCGATGGCGGAACCAGCAGCGACGTGTAGTCGAGGCTGATGCCAATGGAGCCCTCTTCGGTCTTGCGCACCGCAACGAAGTCGCTGCTGGTCGGCATGAGGGCGTCGATGTTGGACTTGACGACCAGCGTGTCCTGCGCCTGCCAGAAGTCGAGCTGCTCGGCCTGCACCTTGAGGATGAAGTCAACGCCAACGTTGCTGATGTTGACCTTGAGGAACTCGTCGGTGTAGGTGCCGTTGAGCGGTGCCCAGCCAACCACGGCTCGGTCGCTGCGGGTAACCACGTAGCCGCCAGGCGTCACGCTGAAGCGGTAGTTCAGGGATGGGCAGTCAGCGCGCAGGCGCACCGGCTGGACGTAGCCTGGGCCGATCGCGTAGTAGCCACTGATGAACGGGACGGGGTCAACTGGCGCGGTGAGGAAGACCTCGTGCTTCGGGCTTCGCACCTTGAAGCCAATGCTGCCGTTCCAGTACCAGCGGTCGTACTCGGCAGGTGGCTGCCAGCCGCTGACGGTGCCGTACACGCCGAAGCACGGCTTGCGCTCGAAGGTGTTGAACGTGAACTTGTCACCTGCACCCAGGCCCTGACCTGCCTTGATGGTGAAGTGCACCTCATCGGTGCGGAAGGTCGTGCCTTCAACGATGCCGGTACCTGGAAGCGACAGCGTACCGGACACCGGGTAGCCAGGCACTGGACCACCAGCGCTTGGACCAGCCGTGTAGGTGGCGCTGACAGTGTAGGCAGTTGGTGAGGTGAAGGTGACCGTCCAGGCGGCAGGTGGTGCCCAGTAGAAGCCGTCACCCTGCATCACAAGGTGCGGCACGAGTGCACCACTCAGGCCAGCCGGAACAACCGTCTGCACTGGAGGAGGGTTAGCGATGGTCCACTGGAACATGTCACCGCCCTGCACGCGTGGCTGGGCGAGACCGTCGTCGCTGTCGGCCGCGATGAACGGCTTGGAAGCCGGTGCGATGGTGAACGAGATGCCAAGCGCGGTGTCAGAGAACGAGCCGCCAGCCGGAACGTTGCCAACCACCGTCACGGTGTTGAAGCCGTCGTCTGAGTACTCCAGGCGGAAGGTGTTGGCGTAGAACAGCGCAAGGTCGACCGCCGGGTTCGCGTCACCTGGCATTGAGTACACCGGCGGAGTGGCACCGCCGAGCGCGTCCTCGAGGTCAACGTACTCAACCGGGCCAGAGCCGTCCTTCTTCAGCGTTGCGATCGCTGGACCATCAGGAATGGCGACAAGCCGGAACTGGCGACCATCAACCGCCGCCTGCGTCACGACGAGGTTCATCGTCGAGGGATCGTAGTCGCTGAAGCGGCTGTCGTAGGCGAAGCGGATTGGGTCACCAGCGGTGGAGCCGTTCTGGCCGTCGTACACCACACTGCCACCTGGGCTGTCCCAGTTGTCGTAGCTGTCGAGGTCGTAGCCGTAGTAGAGGTCGAGGTTCAGCGCCTGAGCTGGACCGTTCGCGATCTGAATGTAGAAGCGATCACCTGGCTGGAAAGCGAAGGTGGTGCCAGCGATGATGGTGAAGCCAACGCGACCGTCGTTGAAGACGGTGTTGACCGGCACCGTGGCCGTGTAGAGCGGGTCGGCCGTGTGCGTCAGCGTGAAGGACGTGGCGCTCGTTGCAGTCAGGACGAGGGTGCCAGCCGGCAGCGACGGGTCAAGCAGGCTCACTCGGCCCACCTGCGCGGTCAGGTCCTCGATGTGGCCGTAGGCGGCGCTCTCAAAGACCGGGCGGTCGTAGGCAAGCGGGTTGACCTTGATGATGTTCCACGCCTCGGTCTGCGCCGTGCTGTGGATCGTGATCTGGTTGCGCGGGGTCAGCAGCACCACGCTGTTGAGCACCGGCGTGCCTGAGCCAGCGTGCGTGAAGCTGATGGGACCAACGCTGAACGTACCACCAGGGGTGAACGTACCAATGACACCGCTTGACGTGCCTGCCACCTGCCAGATGACAGGCGAGGTGTCGATGCACTTCAGCTCCCACTCCTCGTAGTTTGGAGCGGAGGTGCTGGCCACAATGTTCGTGATCGTGAGGTTCGGTGAGGTGACGTCGTCGTACTCCAGCGAGCCAGACTGGTAGAGGTCCATGTCGCTGAAGAAGTTGAGGATGAGCGGAGGCAGCAGCTGGCCGAAGCGCTCGTCAACGTACGTAGCGCCGCTCGGAGTTCCGTCCTCTCCAATCCAGCCGGTGAAGCCAGCTGGCGGTGGTACGCCGGCGTCGGTGGCTCCAGTGACGATCGCGTCGTAGTAGCCGGTGATGACGAGACCACCACCTGAGACAGTGTACGGCTGTGGGATGTTGGGAATGTCCAGCTCAAGGATGAGGTCGGCGCAGGCTGCCAGGGCGGAGGCATGTGAAGCGGCGGCCGCTGGAGGAGAGGCAACTGGGTTGCCGATGAGGTGCGTTGCCAGCATCACAACGAAGGCGCGCAGCTGGCGGTTTGCCGAGAGCGGGTTGCCGATGTCGTTGGCGAGAGCAAGAGTTTCAGCAGCAGCGGTGGCGACTACACCGTCGGTGCGCGTCTCTGACCACAGCGGCTTGAGGTTGGACTGGAAGTCGTAGATCTGGCGGAGCTGCACCTGCAGCGAGCCGTGCGACTGCAGGTAGTCAACGCCCTCTACGTACGGCTGAACGTTGGTACCACCTACCTCCAGCCAGGCCTCAGCGATGCCGACGCCGTCAAACTGCTTCTTCGAGAAGACCAGCGGCACGCCGAGCATGTCGACGTTCTCATCGCGCTGCGCCTTGAAGCGACCTGCCGAGTTCAGCGGGTCGTCGTTCTTGTCTACCTGCAGGAAGTCAGGCACCACCAGTCGCTGCACCTGCATGGTGCGGTTGGTTGGGTTGCCGCCTGAGAAGAACGAGTACGGCCAGGCCGCCTTGTCCAGGTCTCGAACGAAGGTAGCCTCAGTGATCTTGACGTTGAGCGTGTCAGAGAACTGGTACTCCTCCACCACCTCGGTGAGTTTTGCGTGATAGGGTTTTGTATCTAGGATAAAATCCGTCAGCGACTGGATGTACGTGCTAGACTTATTCAGCGGTGTTGCCATAGCGGGCCCTCTTCGTTGCGCTGATCTTAGCACGAGTTTCAATGCTGCATGGTGGACGCTCCGATGCAGAGATGCCAGCGCTGATCTTGGCACGATGTTCAGCGGTCAGGGTTCTACCTCTCGCCTTCTCTGCGATCTTTGCACGAGTTTCTGCTGAGTGTGCATACACGCGCGTCTTTGATGCCATGCCCTTCTTTGCGCGAGTTTCAGGGCTATCTGGAGCCCTGTTTCTACTTGCCTCACCGATCTTGCGACGAGTTTCTGCAGATGGATTGTTGAGACCGTCACCACCATTTGTCATGTTCAGAAGAGAGCCTCTTCCAAGATCCTTGCGTCCAAACTTGTCGATTGCTTCTTGCTCCACAAGGCATGCAAGTTCATGGTCAAGTTCTACAGCGATCTTTGTGATTACTGGATTGACACCATTTCGCTGCATCAACTGAAGACGTTGAACGAATGGGTGCATGTCCTTTCGCTTCAGATGATGAAGATGGCGACCGCCCTTTCCCATGCCAACGTAGATTGGTTCGTTGCCACGAGAAGGATCACTGTAGAGGTACACGTAATGCTGCATGCTCACTCATAAACTGGAACTGAGATCGCCGGCACCACTTCCTTCGTGGTGTAGGCCGAGAGCCGCGACGTCTTGAAGATGTCAGTCAACTCCAGGTTGCTTGCGAGTACGTCGTTCAGCGCCGCGAAGAAGATCTCATTGATCTGGCTGACCTTCGCGTTGGCCCAGATGTCCGTCAGCGTCTGCCTTGTCGAAGCTGGCGTGGCGAACCACGTGTCGCTCTGGCTGAAGTCCAGGAAGCTGATGAAGTCTGGAACCGGTGGCTCCACGCTTGTATCCTCAAGCGTGGTATTTAGGATGGTGTACTCGATGCTGGCGGTGAGCAGGGAGGATGGTGCCAGCGTCTGCTCTGGACCGAAGCCGAACTGCGTGGTGGAGCCGTTGCGCTCGTCGTAGAGCGTGCGGCGCAGCGCCGGAACTGGGTTTCCAGCTGCATCCTCACCGCAGGCGCTGTCAACCAGCTTGTTCCACAGGCTCTCTGGGATGCGGCTCTTCTGACCAGCGCGGATCAGGCCCCACTCGGTGTGCACGTTCTTGAGGTTGAGCTCCTCCGGATCGTCGCGCAGCGTGAAGTTGCGCGTGAAGCGCAGCTTGAAGGTGGCGTCCTTCGTCACGACGTACGACAGACCAGAGATGGTGATGGCATCGTAGCGGTACGGGTCCGAGGCCGAGCCGGTGCCAAGCATCGTGTCTTCGGCTGACGTGGTGCCTGGGCGTGGCTGGAACGTGAGGTAGTTGTCTGGACCGTCACGCAGGTACTGCACGATGGCCTGGGTTGACAGCTTCTTGTCCTTGGCAACCACCGAGCGGCTCTTGACCCAGAAGTAATAGAGGGTCGAGGTGATGGCACCTTCGCTGTCGCGCTGCGGCAGGGCCACGTACTCGTAGTCCTGCTTGTAGTGCTGCTGGAAGGTCAGGTCGTCAGCGACATCAGGGTTGAAGGCAAGCTCGGCAGCGGTGGGCTGGTATTTGCGGATCTTCACGTAGACCAGCGAGCCAGCGGCGACTGACGTCACCGTCAGCACCTTGCCAACGATCGTGTAGTTGGCAGCCAACTGAGCGATGCCGTTCACATAGACCGTCGTGCGCGTGCTGTCGATGTTCTCGAAGTGCGGCGGGAAGACGACCGAGCCGGTGACCGTTGGAACGGCCGTGTAGATGGTGTCGGTCAGCAGGCTCCAGTCGCTCCAGCTGGTGGCGTAGCGGTCAATGACCGTGCCGTCGTTCAGCGTGAGCAGTGCCTTCTCGTAGGCAACTGCGTCGGCGAGCTGGGCGGCGGTCAGCGGGAATGACACGTACTCGCCAACGTACGGCTTCCAGATGGAGTTGGGCTGGCGGCCGTCAGCTGTGAGCTGCGCCTGCGTTGGGATGTTCCAGGCTGCCCAGCCAATGAGGCCGTCAGCTGGGTCGTTCGAGAACACCTGGGCCGACAGCGGGGCCGTGACTGGCTGCACGATGACGGCGTCGTACACGACCACGCCGGTGAGGGCGTCGGCAATCGCCTGCGCTGGTGCTTCACCGCTGAAGGTACCTGAGGTCGCGACAGTCACCGTCACGGTGATGCCAAGCGTGTCAAACGTATAGGTGAAGACCTGGCCGGCCGTCACGGTGATGTTCGGCGTTGGGCCAGCTGGGCCTACCGTGTTGGGCTCAAACAGCGTCTCAGTCACCACGTCCTGCATCAGGCCGCTGTCGAAGTCGAAGGCACGCAGCTTGACGACGTGGTTGTAGCCGACCAGGGCCGGCGTTGGATCGAGCACTGGGGCTGGTGGCTCAGTGAAGGTGCTGAAGACGATCGTGCCGCTCTGCTCGGTGTAGCTGGACATCGAGATGGTGACGGTCGAGCCGGGCAAGCCGGTGGCCGCAACTGCTGTGCCGTTGTTGCTGAACACCTTCGTCTGACCCGTGATGAGAGCCTCAGACGTTGGGCGCGGCACCGGAAGGTCGTACTCCCAACCGCCGATGCTCATGCCAACTTCAACTCCCTGTTGACCAAAGGTGCCAGCGTCGATGGTGTACAGCGTGCCGGTCACGACGTTCAGCTTGAAGTCGAACGAGCCGTTGAACGCTGGGTGGCCGCCGTTGACGGTACCGCTCTGCGACCACGTGATCGGGCGGATGCTCCACTGGCGGTCACGCACGTACGTTTCCTGCAGGGCAGGTTCACCGCTTGCCTTCTCGGCGTCGGAGATGTCGGCGTCAACTGCCTCAACCGCTGCAAGAGCGGAGTACTCAGACGGCGGTACCGACGAGCGCACCCATTCGTAGACGTCGATCGTGGCGTAGTCGGCCAGTGAGCCCCAGCGGGACAGGCGCTCAGCGCGGTTCGGGAAGATGACCGGGTCGTAGTACGGCACGTACGCCAGGTTGCGCGTGTCAAGCCAGACGCGGCCGAGCTCGCGCTCACCCCATGGGCGAAGCGGGTCGTAGCTGTTGTTGTTCTCGACCAGCGTCGAGTAGTTGTAGTGGGCTGGGTTGACCGGACCGATGATGTTGACGGCCTCGAGCGCGGTCGGCGTGTGCTGACCAGCGGCTGGGTGCCAGTGCGGGATGTCTGAGATCAGCTCGTCGTCTACGTAGTTGAAGAGCTTGGCTGGGTTGTAGCGCGCCACAGCGGGACCGTAGCCGACCACGGTGAGATCGCCGGTGCCGGTTGTCTGCAGCGTGGTACCGTTCACCTTCACCGCTGGGCCAACGATGATCAGCTTGTCGGCAACAAATGGAAGCGTCAGCAGCTCGCCAACGACGGTGATCGTCTTCATGTACGAGCCGATCGGCTCAGCCTTGAAGTACGCGTCCTGGTCCAGGTCGTCGATCGAGAACCAGCGGCTCTCGTCCAGGCGGCTGATCTGCGTGAAGTTTGTCAGCTCCTCGCCAACTGGCGCGTCGAACTGCAGCTGCGTGAACTGCTGCAGGCTGTCGATCACGTTGAGCCGCAGCTCAGGGTAGGTGTGCTGGCGTGCATCGCCGTACTCGGCCAGCTTGTAGGCCCAGTACTCGTCGATGGTTGCGTTGCGGTAGCGGTTGCTGTTAAGGTACGCACCCACCGAGGAGTTCGTGCCCTTCGTGTGGATGAGACCGCGCCAGAAGTTGAACTGCGTCTTCTCCGAGATGTCGAGGTTGGTGAAGTAGTCCTTGAGGCTGAAGCCCAGCAGCGCGAGCGCGTGCTTGCTGGTGGTCGTGTTCTCGAACGCGTGGTTGGCGTCGTACGCCTCAGCGATGGCGTCGGTCGATGCCTGCAGGTTCTGGCGAACCTCGTGGCCGACCAGGTAGTGGCCGCCGAACTCAGGGCGCATCGTGCGGGTGCCCTGCATCCGACCATTGAACTTGTACGTGACGTTACGGCTGCCGCTGAACGCGTCGTACAGCAGGCCGCTCAGGGTCGAGGCCTCAACCCAGTCAGCGAAGATGAACAGGTGCTCGTACTCGTCCAGCTGCGCGTGTGCCGAGTACATCGGTGCGCGCGTTGCAAACGAGCTGATGAGGTTACCGCGCAGCGGCACGATGTCGCTGGAGTTGATGCGGACACCCAGCACGTCAAACACGCCTGGGTCGCCCGTGATGTCAAACAGCGCCGTGTCGCGGAACTGGCTGAGCAGGCCGGTGTCCTGCTGGACCCAGACGCGGTCCATGAACGGGTTGACGACGTGACCTTGACCGAGGGCGATGCCGCGGTAGATGCGGTCAACCGTCTTCTCGATCTCGAGCTGGAAGTTGCGGTGACGGCCAGTTTCCTGGTCGATGTTGTACTCGTTGTCCGAGTTGAAGCGCCAACCGATCTCGTTCGTGTAGTGCGCGTAGCCGTAGAGGAACGTCACCAGGTTCTGCACGCCGGTGATCGTCTGCGGCAGGAACACCTCAGCGGTGCCTGTCACCTGCGTCGGCTGGAACCAAGTAAGCGACGTTGCAGTTTGATCAAGCGCGTTGAAGGTCACCAGGTCGGAGGACTGGATGACGTTCCACGTTGCGCCGTCGAACTCGTAGTAGGCGCCTAGGTCGTGACGGAAGAAGCGCTGGCCAATCGGCGCAAGGGTCGGGAAGGCCACGCCTGATGCGATCGGCGCGAACGTGGTGTACGTCAGCGCGGTGTAGCGCGGGTTGTAGCCCTCAACGCGGAACACCCAGTCCGAGCCGTCGTAGGCCGGAACCGTCTGCGGTTGGCCGACGTACGTGCCAGCACCGATCACCTGCTCGGCGAACGTACCGTACTGCAGCACGGTGACGCGGAGGCCCTGCAGCCACATGTCCTTGGCGATCTCGTTCTTCTTGAAGATGAGCGAGTACGAGGCCGCTGAGAGCGTGTTCTGTTCGGTGAAGATCTCGAGGTCGTCAGTTGCAACCAGGCCACCGGCACGGTAGCCCATGTTGACGTCCCAGCCACGGTAGGCCGTCATGGCGTACGAGTTGGTGGTGCTGATGGCCACCTCGCGCAGCGCGTTGGTGAACGTCTGGCCAAGACCGAGGTACAGGTAGATGGACGCAGGCGTGAACGTCTTGACGATGTTGCCACCTGCTGCCGTCGCGGTGATGCGGAACTTGTCACCGATGTGGAAGGGACGACCGCTGTCCTCGATGCGGATGTTCGTGATGTTGATGTTCAGCGACAGCGAGATGAAGTTCCAGGTGGCGCCTTCAGTCACGGTGCCCAGGAACGTTCCCGTGGCCGTGTCGCGCACGCTGAAGGACTGGCGGCGCAGGTCATCGTAGCCGTCGTAGGTCACCGTGATGTCGATGTCCTGGGTGGCGCTGATGGCTGAGAACGTCAGGTCGGCAGCGGTGTGCGTGCTGGTGACTGCCTCGCCGTGCAGGCGGAAGCGCTTGTGACCAGGAACGTTGATGTCGAAGCCGTCGTAGAGGATGCCGTCTACCTGGACCCAGTTGAAGCCCCAGGCGAAGCCGAGCAGGGCAAGCGGGTCAAAGCGGCCGAGCGCCTTGGCCAGCGCGTAGCGGTAGTCGGTGGAGCGCTGCCACACCTCCTCAACCGGCGAACCTTCACCGAACGAGAACGGCAGGGCGATGCCTGATGGGATGACGGTTGTCAGCGCGTACACCGCCAGAGGTGAGGTGCTGCTGACGTACGGTGGCAGCATGCCGTCCGTGAACGGGTTGAGCGACAGGCGCAGGGTTGGACGCGACGACTGAATGTCCACCCACAGCTGATCGGACCAGGCGCGCACCTGTTCGAACAGCACCGGGTCTACGTTGACATTGGCGACGGTTGCCGTCAGGGCCCACACGCTGTTGGCGCGGGTCTGGCCTTCGGTGACGGTGACGAACGTCTTGTACGTCAGCGGGAACGGGGCGCGGGTCCAGAAGCCGGTCGAAACGATCCATACGCCGTTGTTGGCAGGAGCGCTCTCGTTCTGCAGCAGGACGCGGTCGCCGTTGGCGAGGGTCACACCATCGATCGTCGGCAGGCCGGTCAGGGGAGTGCTGGAGAAGTTGGTCTGCACCGCGCGAACGGTACCGGCGTCGATGAACGTGCCATCGATCGAGGTAGCGAACGGCGTGTAGGCGGCCTGCTGGGCTGGTGCCAGGCTGGCCCACCAGGTGGCGTAGTCGGAGTAGCCAAGCAGCCTCCATGGCTGCAGGTCAGGGCGCTCAGTCGGGATCACACCAGCGACGGTGGCATGGTGCGCCTTGACGATGTTGTACCAGCGGGCCGGCACCGTCACCGTGTTGAGCGGCGGGAAGTTGGCAGTCAGGGCCTGCGAGTAGTTCCAGGTGAACGCGTCGGCTGGGTTGTAGTTCGTGCCCAGCGGGTCGAGGTTGTTCAGGGCAGCGAAGTTGAACAGCTCGCGCTCAAGCTCGTTCAGGAACTCCGTGTCGCTCAGCAGCGGGGTGAAGTCGAAGCGGCGCTGATCTGGGTTGATCGCGTCGTACAGGCGCGTCTCAGTCAGAAGCATCAGCTCGTTGAGCGTGTCAGCGAGGTTGATCACGCGCCATGCCGCCAGCGGCGAGGGCTGTGCCACCCACGTGAAGCCGTCGCTCTGGAAGAGCGTCATCGATGAGCGCTGGTACCAGAAGGAACCAACTGGACCCAGCGGCGGTGCAGCGGTCTCATCCGAGACGACGTCAAACGCCAGCATGTCGCTGACGTCGATGCCCGTCGGGCGCAGCCAGATCTCACCCTTGTACGGGTTGGCAGGCGGCGTGTTGGTGAAGGAGCCAACCACCGGGGTGACGGCGCCGTCGGAGCGGGTGATGGTCCGCGCCGGGCTGAGGAAGGCATCACGGAAGTCCAGGCTGTCGGCAAACAGCTGCGACAGGTGGCCGTCGTGGTGCTGCAGAACGTTGACACCAAGCACAAGGTCAAACTGCTGGCTTGGCACGATGAGCTCAGCCAGGCCCAGCTGAGGCAGCGTGGCTGGGAAGCCAACAACGCCAGCGGTGCTGTCATAGAGCACCGTGCGAACGTCGTTGTCGGTAGCGCGGAACGACAGGAGGTAATCGAGCAGCGAGGTCGCCTTGGCCTTCTGGGCGGGGCTGCCATCGTAGTCAACGACCTGCTGGGTCGAGAAGTACTCGAACACCTTCTGCTTGTAGAGGTCAACGATGGCGTTCAGACCAGTCTCGTACTGGCGCTGGGCCATGTCGATCATGGAGGTCAGCGTCAGGTCGCGCTGCATCAGCAGCGAGGCAAGCAGCGTGTGCTGCTCGGACCACAGCTTGATGTTGCCGCCGAAGGCGTAGTCCGTTGGAAGTCCAGCCACCTGGTTGCTGAGCAGCGAGCGGAAGTGCGTGTAGAGCGAGCCCTCGGTGATCTCAGCGCGGCTGTCGTTGTACGGGTTGTGGTAGACCGGGCGGTTCGTGGCGTACGTGCCAATGCCGTTCACGTCGGCAGCTGGGCCGCCGTACAGGTCCTGGATGCTGTCGTCGCTGGCGCGGAACACGTAGCGCGGGCGCTCGAGGTTGCCGACGCGGATGGTGAACGTGTCACCGACGGCAAATGGCGTAACGCCGGCCGTGATGGTGAAGCCGATGTCCAGGTTCTGGAACGGAACGCCAACCGTCGCGGTGTTGTCCGGCGATGGGATGGTCGGGACCTTCGAACCAGCCAGCTCAAACGTGGTAGGCGAGGTGGCAACAAGCGTCCACACCTGCTGCTGCGTGAGGTCAGCTGCCGTGACAGCGCTCAGCGTGCCGTCACCAACGTTGTCAGCTGAGGCGATGTAGTCGACGACGGTGGAGCCAAGGTAGCCGGCGTGCCACACGGTCTGAAGAGCACCGCCCTTCTTGAAGAACAGCAGCTCACCATCGAGGTCCGCGCAGCCATGGTTGAACAGGAAGTCGGCGCTGGAGTTCGTGCTCAGCTTGACGCGGCGCTGCAGCACTAGGTCGAGGTCGGCAGTCAGGTCCTCGACGTAGTAGAAGATGCCTGACACCAGGCCCGAGTGGGTGCCGTCGTAGCGGAAGAGGTCAAACAGCGGCAGCTCGTTGAACTCGGTCTTCTCTGGGCGGAAGAACGTGCCAGCGTCAGATGGCTGGTTGCTGCTGTCGACGTAGGAGTTCAGCTGCAGGCCAGCCGCAAACTCGATGATGGGACGGGTGGCCTGGATGACGTCAGCTCGATCAAGGCCGAGGGCCGTGAGGTCGTCGCCCTTGACCCAGAAGTTGCCTTCCTGCCAGTCGTTGGTGTTGGAGACGGTGATGCCAGTGAACGACCAGTCGAAGACGGTTGGACCGCTGATCCACAGCGTGTTGGCGCTGGTGCCGCCCTGCACGAACGTCTTGGAACCAACTGCCCAGGTAGCGGTGTCATAGTCGGCAGCACGTGACCAGCCGTGCTCGCTGACTACGTAGATGCCGTTCTCAGCGCCGTTCGTCTGGTTCTTGATGAGGACGCGGTCGCCCTTCGTCACCTGCAGACCGCCAATGGTCTGGTAGGAGTTGAGCGCCAGCACACCACCGACCTTGCCGCGGGTGGTCGAGGCGCCGCTGAACACGACGTTGTAGTTCGGCGAGAGGTAGGACGTCTGGATGTCGAACACGTCGCCAGCTGAGAAGCCGTCGTAGCCGTTGTGGACGTTGGTGACGTCGTAGGTAGGGCCACGGGTGACGGTGAAGGTGAGCAGCGTGAAGGTGCCAGCTGGACCGGTAACCTGGAACTGAAACGTGTCAACGACGTCGGCAGGGATTGCCTGCGGTACGGATGGCAGGGCCGACAGGCTGAAGGTGCTGGTGACCGGTGTGTAGACGCCGAGCGGGCCCTGCAGGGCAGCCGACAGCGTGATGGTGAAATCGATCGGCGTGGTGAAGGCCAGCGTGAACGTCTGGTCCAGGAAGCCGGAGCCGGTCAGCACGTAGCTCTGGCCAGGCCCCGAGGCGGTCTGCACGTTCAGCTTGTCGAGGTCGATCAGCGCTGGCGGGGCGATGACGTAGAACTCAGGCAGCAGCTCCGGGTTCCAGTCAAGAACCGGCGGAGTGGGCAGGGCCTTCGCAACCCAGTAGTAGTTGAAGAAGTTCGTGAACTTGTCGAAGTCGATGGGCGGGGCGAAGTTGTTGCCCTGCGAGTAGAGCCAGCCCAGGTCGTTCGTGTCCATGCCCAGGACCTTGGCCTTGTTCAGCAGGTCCTGAGTGGTGTAGGCGTAGGTCTCCGTGCCCTGCTTGAAGTTCAGGACTGGAATGACGGCGTTGATGTCGCGGTCAGGAGAGGGCTGCGGAACGCGGGGCGTCTGGTCCTCGGCGTCGGTCGGTCGGCGGCCCACGTAGCCGTAGAACGGCACTGCCTCGTCATGGGTGAGGAACCGGTTGAAGAGGTTGTCAAGCAAGCCCTGGTTGACCGGGTTGCGCAGCGCAGTCGGAATGAGCTTGCGAAGATCCTGGAAGGGCTGATTGAAGTCGAGACGCTGTGCCATGCGAGGTCCACTCTACGTAGTGGCCTATTTACGCACGGAGCAAGTCGCCCCGGAGGGCACTCAGGGAAGCTTGACCAGAATTACCAGAAGAAGATGTGCGGCCCACCGTATGGGTTGGGCTCCTGCTTCACCGCGTTGCCGCGAAATGGAGCTGTCTTGTAGCCGAACTCCTTCAGCTTCGCACGAACGGTTGACCGCTCCATTCTACCTGGACTGTTGCGCCAGCCCTTCTTGAAGGAGGCCATGGCGATGTGCAGGAACCGAATGCCGTCCTTTGTGGTCTCGAGGGACCAGCGGTAGTTCTCGCGCTTTAGAAACCTGTAGCAGGCTTCAGCGTTCTCCTGCGACACCTTGCTGGCAGTCGCACGCAGCTTCATGACCTGCGCAAGCTCGTCAAGAACATCCTCTTCGGTGATCAGCTCATGCACCTTCATTAGTTTCCCGGCGGCGGTGTCTGTGTTGGATCGATTTGGTAGATGCTTTCAACGAGAGCACCGAAACCAAGCCGCTTTGCCTGGTAGGCGTTCACCTTTCTCAGGAAGCGAGGTGGAGCATGAATCGGCATGTTGCGCGGGTCAGCACCATCCTGCAGAATGCGGATTGCCTTCTGAGCTGTGATCACTCCCAGCTCGAAGTACGTAGACAGCAGACCGAAGGTAGCACCAGACAGCATCAGCTGCTCAGTGGATGCAAACGTTGGGATGCCAGCCGCGTTGGCGGCCGGAATGACAAGCTGCTGCGTCTGCGTTCCAAGGTAGCTGTCAGGTGGAAGATAGAGCCAACCGGCCTCCTGTCGCTTGAACTCCTTGATGGCCGCCTCGGCGTTCGTCGACACGGGCTTTCCTTGCGCGTCCTTGTCGAACGGAATGGCAATCAGCGTGAAGCCTGAGCTGAGGGCGAGCTTCTCCAGCTCTTGCACGATGATGACCGAGTTCAGCTCAGTCGGGGTGTACAGCACTCCAACCTTCTTGGTCGGCCTGAATGCAAGCATGAGGTTGATCTGGTCGCGCAGAGGGGCAACGTGGATGGTGCCGGTGATGTTGCGGCGCGAGCTTACCAGGTTCGGCACGATGTTGGACAAGACTGGCGACGTGACAAGCGTGAAGATACCGGGTACGGTCTCAAGGCGCGGGCTATCAGTCGTTCCGAAGATGCCGATCGTGGTAGTCGTTCCAAACGTGACAACGAGATCGGACTTCTTGTGCTCAATCGCGCGGCGGATCTCATTGAGCTTGTCTGGATCGCGCTCAGCGTCCCAGTACGTGATGTTGAAGTTCAGGCCGTTTGCGCGCAGGCACTCCTCAAACCCGAGGTCGATGTCGGATCGGCCGCGGTAGTTGACGTAGTCGATCTCAAACGGGTGCTTCTGCACGATGGGCAGCGCGCTGTTGAAGCGCACGCCCACAATCAGGCCCAGCAGAAAGATCATTGACGCGATGAGAACCTGGTACAGCAGCTTCATCTGTTACTCCCCGAAGGAACGCCCTTCCTTCTTTCGTGTCCACAGCCGCTCGTCCATCAGCTGCTTCTCTGCCCACTTGAACAGCTCTGGAAAGTCGTGGGCCTTTTCCTTTGATGACTGCACGGTAGTCACGGTCGGTAGGTCCATCTCCTCGCCATTGAAGTACATGAACCACTTGTAGTGACCGAACGAGCGGGAAACCCACAGCTCGCCGTGGCCGGCATCCATGAGCCTATCTACGCGAAAGCCCAACCGCGCTGTGGGCTCCATCACGTCCTTGTCATGGAACATCGGCTGTAGGATGAAGCCGCCCTTGAGCAGGTGCTGCTTGGGAGCGGCTGCAACCTCGGTCAGCTTCATGACTGGCGAATGACCGTCGGCGTGAGGGCGTCAACAATCTCGATGTCTGAGAGCGCGGCAGCAGACTGCAGCACCTCGTCGTGGCCGCTTTCAACCGTGAACAGCGAGCCGAAGGAGTTCGTGCTATACACCGGTACCAGCACCACCGAGGCGACGTCTGAAGGCAGGCGCTGGTGAATGAGGGTGATCAGCTCAGTGGCGTAGAACGTGTCACCGAAGTCCCAGTTGTCGATGTCGAAGAAGGTGTTGATGACATCAAGGATCTCCTCCTTGATGCGCTCGTTCGTCAGCGACGCTCCACCCTGCTTGACGACCTTAAACTTGGCGCGAAGCTGCGGCTCGGCCAGCTGGCCGAAGAGCAGGCGGATCTTGCCCGAGTGCAGCACGACCGTGTCGGACAGCATCTTGTTGGTCAGCAGGTAGCCGTAGCTGTTGCGCAGCTCGAGCGGAGTTGGAGCGGTTGGTGCAGTCGTGTCGATGCCACGCACGTAGTTTGTGACGTTGTCGTAGTAGCCGCGCGTCAGCAGGTAGATGTCATGGATGTTCGTGACCGATGGGTCGATGACGTTCGTGAACGGCGAGAAGTGCTGCCACATGAAGTCCAGGCCGGCATCCGAGCTGGAGCTGGTGATGGACGGCATGCGCAGGCGGCGGCCGTAGGTCAGCGAGTTGTCAACGAACGCGCCAGCTGCCCAGTTGCCAGGTGCAGGGTCAGCGGTCAGAATGACGGTCGGTGCAGCAAGCGTGAACCACTCGTAGCTGTCAGCTGCAAAGATCTCGAACTGCAGGAGGCGGTCGGCAACCAGGTCACCGCTGTCGTCCTCGTTCAGAAGGTCGGACGGCACGAGCTCCAGCTTGTGGACGTCGATGACGCCGTCGCTATCGCGCACCGCACCCACCACGTCGTACTTCTGGCTGGTGCCGAGAGGTACGCCAAGGCTGTTGAGGTTGGAGCGGAGCACCTTGATGTTGTCGTAGACGCGCTTCTTGGTCTCGCTGTCGATCAGCTGGTCCACCTCGTTGTACCAGAACTTCGTCTCCTGGCTCTCAACGGCCACCTTCAGGTCGCGCACCGATACCTCATAGCCGATGACAACGTTCGTCGGCTGCTGACGGATCTTGCGAACGAAGATGATCCAGCTGTGCTGCTTCAGCGACGTTGGGCTGTCAGCGGTGGTGAAGTAGAGGTCGTTCGGAATGCTGGTCGTGTAGGCCGGCATGTCGAGAACGCCCATGATCTCCCACCAACCATTGAGGTTGAAGAGCGAGTTCTGCGGAGCGGCTCCGAACGGCACGTGCTGGCGCGCCACGAGGGCACCTGTTGCACCGTCCAGGTCAATGATGATGGCGTCGCCCTGCTCAAAGCCAGTGCCAGCGAGGTTGAAGAGCTGGATCGGAGTGGCGGTGCCTGACGGCTGGAAGGCGTAGTTGTCACCCACCAGGCCGGTTGGGAAGGTGCCGCGCAGGCTTGAGCGCACGTCCAGCGTGACGCCGTCGGCCTGCACCTCAACGGTGAAGGTCTCGTTCGAGTAGCCACCCAGGCCGTTCGGCGAGCGGTGCGTGGTTGGAACCGTACCGACTGGGAAGGTGATCGACGAGATGGTGCCGATGCCCTTCATGTAGCGGTTGTAGCGCAGTCCAAAGTAGTCCTGCTCAGCGATCGGCTGCAGGCCGGAGCCGATGTCACCAGGCGGGTACTTGTTGACGCCATCGATGGTGCGCGGCACGTTGGCTGCGTAGATCTTGCTGTCGTCCTTCGGGAAGAGCGATGGATCCGGGATCTTGGCCAGCACGTTGCTGGAGCTGTCGAGCACGTACTCCAGCGGTTCACCGTACCAGTGGCGGTCGATCAGGCCCTGGATGGCGGTCTTCTCCTTCAGCGAGCCGTCGGCAACGACGGTGCTGATGAGCGACACAAAGCTGCCGTTCTTGTCGTAGTACGTTGCACCGCGGTTGTCCTCGATGAACGCGCGGCGTGGAGCTGAAACCACGCCGGCCATCACTGGATCCGAGGCCGACTGGTGGATCATCATGTTGATGGCGCCGCTCGTCGAGAGCAGCGGCTCAATCACGCTGTCGATGAGCGCCTGGCCAGAGACGGCGGTCGTCTGCGTGTCAACGCTAAGCTCGTAGCGCATGACGAGGTCGTCACCGAACAGCTTGATGTTCTCGTACTTGCCCGAGGCATCGTTCCAGTCGATGTACTTCGGCTGACCGGCAAAGGTGCGGTTGATGGCCTTGAGCCGAAGGATGGTCGGGTCCTTCAGCATGTAGGTGTTGTAGTCCTGACCGTTCACCATGCGGTTCTGCGAGTAGTACGTCGCAGGGGCCGAGCGGCGAATGTGCTCGATGGTCTCGGTGGCGGAGCCGTTCTGCAGGGTGGTCGTCAGCGAGAACGTGACCGTGCAGGTCTCGCCGTTGCCGGCCGTACCGGTGTACGTGAACGGCATGGACTGGTTGACGATCTTGTTCTTCTGAATGGTGATCGAGCGGCCTGCCGACTGGCGCATCCAGAAGCGGAAGACACCGGTCGGAATGTCGCTGAAGTCGCCGTCACCGAAGATGACGCGGATCTGGTCCTGCTCGAGCGTGTCGACCTCGTACTTCTTGCGCGTGTCGCGGCTGTCGTTGAAGACGAGGTTCTCCTCGGCAACCGTGTCCACCTGCTTCCAGCGCTCAGTGATGTTCTGGTTGTCGTCGATGCGCTGCACCCAGACGTCGGTGTCGTTGACGCCCTGTGGCAGGAAGTCGATGCGGCGGTTCGGGAGCTGCGTGTCGATGTTGTAGTCGACGCGCGTCAGCACGCCCTGCTTCACGTAGGCCAGGAAGCCGGTGTAGTCGGAGCCGTCACCCACGCCGTCGTTGGCGTAGATGATCGACATGGCCGAGTTGGGGTCTGGCTCGCGCTCAAATGGACCGTTGCCGTCGATGTCGCACGGTACCACCTCCATCGGGAAGGTGTCGATGCCGGTGTTGACCGTGAACGGGAACACGCCGAGCGCGAAGGACGCCGTGTTGTTCTTCAGCGAGTAGAGGTCCATGACCACGTCGCCGATCTGGAACGTCTTCTGCGGGTTGCCAAAGCGGTTCTGCAGGACGCGGTTCATCACCAGGAAGAACTGCTCCTTCCAGTTGACGTTGTTCGGGTCGTTCCAGGTGATCGTCAGGCCGGATAGGTCGATGCCGCGGCTGTCGACGATGCGCTCGGACGTGGTGATCGAGGTGAGCTTGACAAGGCCGCGTACAGGAATGTTGCGCGTGGCCTTGTAGGAGATAAGCTTTGCCAGCCGCAGAATAGATTGCTTGCGCTGGGCTGTCGTGATAAAGTTTTCATGGCCGACCATGTCCACGCGGTAGGCCAGCTGCTCAGCCGTGTAGGCGAACAGCTCAAGCAGCGAGATGAACTCAGACGACTGGATGTAGTCGTTGAACTGCTCTGGGTAGTAGGTACGCGTGTAGTCAATGAGGCTCTGTTTCACTGTATCGAAGTCATATGCGGTGAAGTTCACCGCACTGAAGGCCTGATACACCTTCTCCCAAGTCTCAGCGCTGTACGTTGTACGCAGGCTCATGCCAGCTTCTCCATGATCTGCCAACCAGCGCTGCTACCGCGAAGAACTGGTTGCTGCGCTCTGAAGGAGCGCATGATTGTGTCGTATTGCAGCCCAAGCTCTTTGCACAGGGCCTTGAAGTTGTGCGAGATCAGCGTTTCACCTCTCGGGGTACGCACCTTGTACGATGAGCGGAGCTTGGCAGAGATCTTCTGCCCAACTTCTGGTGCAACCTGCTTGCCACGCTGTGACACCGCTACCTTCTGTCCGACTTCAACAGGACGTTGAATACCCAAGCGCGAGGCACTCATCTTCTCGCGTGTGGTGATTGAGGCACGGGGTTTCAACTTCCTTGCGTTCTCGAACATGATTGATGATCGTGGTACGTAGCGCGCTGTTGATGCCATGAACTTCATGGCACGCATCATCTTGTGGTGTGCCTGACCAGTGGTCATACGTACGAGCATGGCGTGTGCAACAAAGTGCTCTCGCGCTGTCAGAACTACGAAGTTGGTCGGATCGTCATCGCCACCGATTGACTTCGGAACCACATGGTGTTTCTCTTTGTAGCCCTCATGAACAACACGCGTTCTAGCCTTCTCCATCAGCGCGGAGTACCAGCGTGCGTACTTGTTGTCAAGGAAGGTGGTGCGAAGGGACATCAGCGATTCTCAGATGGTGCAGTGCCTATTTACGGCTTTGGCAACTGCTCGGGGATGACCAGAAGCCAGGAACCATCGGGGAGCTTCTCAAGCTCGGCGTTTTCCAGCTGGTCGGGCTTGGCCGAAATACTTTCCGTTGGGGTGTTGGTGTCAAACGGATTCTCGCCCGGGTAGGCGTAGATGACGTCATAGCCGCGTAGCCTCAGGCGCGGACTGATCTTCTCTACCTGACACCGGCCGATTTCAGGCACGTCGATGTAGACTGACTCGCGCTTGGCACACCACTTGTTGACCAGGTCAATGACGATCGGGTAGTCAGCAGAGATTTCGATCAGCTTCATGATCCGACCGGGAACTCAAGCTTGAGCGTTTCGGTCACGTTCAGCTCAAGGTACTGAAGGTCGGCGTAGGCCACGATCGCGTTGTTGTTCGGCAGGGCCTGGATGGCGAGGTCCAGCAGGCGAACGCGCGGGTCGTAGCTGAACACCTTCCGGAGGTCCTCGTCGATGATGGAGATGGTGTCCTGGTCAAGCGGTTCGAACGCCAGCAGGCTGATGCGGGTGCCAAAGTCGGGCAGCATGACGCGCTCGCCCGGCACCGTGTAGATGTGGTTGAGCAAGTCCTGGTTGATCAGGGCGGTGCCAGACAGGGCAAAGCCCTTGGTCGGATCACCTGAGGCGGTGCTGAAGCCGCGGTAGCGTTGACGGGTCATGTTGTCTCCTTACGCCTTCCAGTTCTTGCCGCGGCCCACCTTGGATGCGGCGCGCTCCCATGGCTCGTGCTGCGGCACGGTGGTGGGAGCGGTAGCGCATGGTGCCTTCGCGGCATCGGGTCCATTGAGGTGAATGGTCGGCGCGGTCTGCAGCAGAGTGCCACCCGCATTGAGGTTCATGCCACCACCTGATGTGAAGTTGCTTGCACCGTCCGATGACAGCGAGATGTCTGAGCAGGCGCTCAGCCGACCGTAGCCGCCTGCCAGGAGGTTGAGGTTGCCGCCTGCCTGGATGTTGACGTTGCCGGCGGCGGACAAATTGAAGTCCCCACCGCTGGTGATGGACACGCTGTCGCCTGCGTAGACGTGAACTCGACCGTCCTGGTCGAGTTCGATCCAGGTGGCGCCCTTGGCGGTGCTTACGTAGATGCGCTCGTTGGCGTCGTCGAGGATGACCTGGTGGCCCTCAGCCGTCTTGATGCGGATGCGCCCATTGGTAGGGTTGTCCTGCATGATGAGCGCATGACGACCTGGCGTAACGAGGCAGTACGTCTGCGGGTCGAAGCCGGCTGCCTTCACGTCCTGCTGGTAGCCCTCGGCACCGTTCTTTTCGGTAAGCGGCTGCGCTACCTGGCGCTCGTAGGCACCGCGCGTCTGCGCCTCAGGGGCCTGGAGGTTGCCTTGAAACTGCGTCTGCAGCGACGCATTGGCGGGCTGAATGAGGTCCTCGGTGTCCGAGGTGGGGCCGTTCGGGCCGTTGCGACCAGCCGGCAGCGAGCGGTTGCCATGCTCAGGGAAGAAGGCGCCCATGTAGAACCGCTGGTTGCGGTCGCCATAGAGGAAGCCGATGATGACAGTGGCACCGACCTTCGGCACGGCCCAGAAGCCGTACGACACCGGACCAGGAGTGCTCATGCCTGCCTGGCCGGCCGGGTAGTCGTAGGCCTGACCAGCGAATGGCGAGACGTACGAGGCCCAAGGAATGTTGTCGCGGATGTACTCATCCTCGTCACCGTCAATGGCGGGGCACCACACCTTGACGCGACCCATCTGCTGTGGGTCAGAGGTGTCAATCACTACGCCTTGAATGAAGTGGCTGGTGATCATGTCAGTTCCTTACGCTCGAGCCGCTTGGTGCGCCCTGCACCTGCTTGGCCTTCACCTGCTCAGCGGTCAGCTTGCCGGTACCGTAGACGTTGTGCGACCACAGCTCCAGCTCCTGCTTGAACACGCCGCCCTCGATGGTGTTCACCACCTTGAACACGACGTAGTAGTTGTCGTACAGCACCTGCGTTGCGAAGTCCTCACCGTTGATCAGCTCATTGGTGATTGGGTCTACGTTCGGACCCATGATGTTGAGCTTCACGAACACCGGCGTGGTGGTGTAGGACGCATCACCGATGGTCTGGCGTGGGGCGAACGTGCCCTTCTTGGCACCTGCCTCCAGGTTCTGGGTGCGGAGGATGCGCTTCTCCAGGTCCTCACGGTACTCGGCCTTTGACTTCTGGCCGGTGGCACCGGTGGTTGCTGAGGCAGCACCGAAGGTGGCTGGCGTGGTGTGCAGCACCAGCTCATCGATGTTGAATTTGTCCATGATGAGCGGGTTGCCCTTGATGACCACGTTGGTCATCACCGGTGACTGGGCGTAGAACGCGGACAGGTTGCGCGAGTAGCTCTGGCGGTCGTAGGTCAGCTTCTTGGACTGCTCAACGCTGCGCTGCGCTGCGTAGTCGGTGAAGTTCTTGCGCTGCTCTTCTGACAGCATCGGGATCATGATGGGATCGTACGCACGCGAACGGAAGATCTCGGGAAGCGGAGGAGATGTGTCCTTCTCCTTCGTCTTGTCCACCTGTCCCAGGCCGGCGACGCGGTACAGCTCACCTTCGCTGACGCGCACGTTGGCGGCCAGCAGGAACTGCAGGTCCTGGATCTTCATGTCCAAGTTGAGAACGTCTAGGTTGCGGCCGGTGAAGATGTAGTCCAGCTCGAAGTAGTTGGCTGGAATGCGCTTGCCGTCGACCACCTGGTAGAACTTGCTCTGGTCCTGAGCCACTGCGGCGACCTTGCCGTCCTTCTTCGGAGGGGTGACGTTCGGCACCGCAAACGGGATGATGTCGACGTGCACCGTGAAGTTGTTGTCGTCGCTGCTCACGCTGACGAGGTACTTGTAGAACGTGATGACCTTGTCGGTGGACAGGAGCTTGTCGGCGTTTGCCAGCTCGGCCACGTCAGCGCACTGCTTGAGCATGATGTCGAGCACCTGCGTGATCGTCTGACCAGGGTTGACGGTCATGTGCGCGTCCTTGGCCGGCGACGCGGTGTTCGTGGAGGTGCTTGACGAGTTGGTTGCCGGCTTGGCTGGGCTCTGTGCCTTGAAGTCCTTCTCAACCGCCGACTTCACCGACGAGCCGCTGAACTTGAAGTCCTTCCATTCCTTGGGAATGGTGATCTGGTAGAACACCGGCCGACCGATCTTGCCCTTCACGTCCTCAGCTGGCTTTCCTGCCTGCAGCACCTTCGCGACGCTGTTGTAGAAGTTCTGTGACGCCTTGTTGAGGCTGTCCTCAAACGACTGCACCATGGCCTCAAGCGTCATGATGCCATCACCGGTGAAGTACGCGGTGGCGTTGCCGATGTTGAGCCAGCGGTTGTGGTGGTTCACGTTGAAGTTGTAGTTCGGCATGAACACGCAGTCGTAGACACCGCGAGCGTAGTCGAGGTTCACGTCCATCTTGAACAGGTGCATCGGGATGGTGACCGTCTGCACCGTCTCGCTGGAGCCGTCCTCGTGGTGGCCGACGAAGAAGATCTGCAGCATGAAGATCATGCCGTCAAAGTTCGTCTGCATCTGCGTGTCCATCAACCACTGCATGTAGTTGATGAACGAGATGCCCACGCTGTCCAGCACGGTCATCTGCACCTCGTTGGCGAGGTTGCCATGGCTCTGGCCTTGCGTGAGGCCGTTCACCAGCACCTCGTACTTCAGGCTCTGGATGGTGAACTGCGAGAAGCGGCGGGTATCCATGACCAGGAAGACGTCGCTGCCCGTGCCGAACGACAGCGGCTTGCCTAGCTGGTCCACCTGCGAGATGAGCTGCTGCGTCACCGAGAAGTCGGTGGTTGCGAACTGCTGAGCGCGCTCGGTCGTGCGCGCCGCCAGCAGCACGAAGTGCGTCGAGTAGGAGGTAAAGCTATCAAGCGGGTTTCGAAACCGCCCGACGTTGCCAAAGGAAGGAACGGTCATACGATCGGAAGGATGGACGGCGGTTCTTCACGCGTGGATGGCTCACCACCCAGCTTGCCGCTCAGCAGCGCCTTAGCCCGCTCGCGCGTGGGGATGTTGAGGATGACGCCCTCAACCGTTTCGGCATGTGGGTCGAGCATGTTGTTCAGCATGGCGATGATCCACCAGTAGCGCGGCTCGTCAAGGAAGAGCGCTGCAATGAGGTCAAGGCGGTGCTCGAACTTCTTCTCAACGACGTACAGGGTGTCGGTGCTGTCCGTGGTGAGGAGGGAGCGCTCCCACCACTCAAGCGCGGTCTGGTTGACCTCAGTGGAGCCGCCGCTCACGTAGCGCGAGTAGCGGACGCGGGTGCTGTTGGTTTCCATCAACGGTCCTCCTGACCGCTAGGCGGTAGAACTGTGCCAGTTCCGCCTGCTCCAGCAACATATGTTGCCCTCAGCTGCTCAGAGCGAAGGCCGCCGCGGGTGCGTGGGTTGCCAACTGACTGAACGGTGCGGTTGCCCTCATGGCCGTAGTCGGCGTTCCAGTAGGCGAGCTCCTCAGCTGAAGGACCGCCGCGGCCGCCGCGGCCACCGCCAATGGTCTCCGAGTTCTGGTTGGCGATCTGCGCCTGCTCAGGAGCAGGAATGTCACCACCAGTTCGGTAGTTGTTGCCCTCGTTGCTGAAGTTGCTGTTCTGTCCAAGCGGCTTGAAGGCATCGGTCATGCGACCGAGACGGAAGTCAGCAAGGCTGAAGCCGTTCATCTGCTCGGTAGAGAAGCTCTCAACCAGCTGGATGGCGACCTTCATCACAGTTGGGAAGGGCACGAGGTTGGACGTTGCGGTCGTGCCGGCTTCGGTCTGCGCCAGCTCGTAGGCCGGAATGTAGTCGACGTCCTGAGGGAACGACCACTGGCATGAGGTCAGAACGACCGGTACGGGACCAATCATCTGCGTGCGAAAGCCCGAGAAGATCAGCACGGGCGGTGGGGCGCCCAGCTTGGATGGGTACGTCTGGCGCGTGCGCTCGCCGAAGTACGGCATCGTCCAGGCGCGCAGCTGGTTCATGATGCGGAGGTTCTCAGTGGCCTCAGCAGAGGTACGCGAGGTCAGCGTGATGTTCACTGCCCACTGGGTGGACGCAGTTCCCTTGTACTTCTGAAAGGCGCTGGGCGACTGCGGTGGCGCGATCGCCTCGTACTCGACCGTACGGCTCTCGCTGATGTCAGGCATGTTGACGAACTTGACCAGCGGGCCACCTGGCTCCTGCAGCTTCACCATGTGGCTGTCGTCAGCCGGAGATGGGGCAGTTGCGTTGATGTCGCTCGCCGAAACTGACTGCTCAAGGCCGTCCATGTTGCCAACGGCGGTGCGAGCCACCATCGCGTTGTTCGCAATGGCGTTGTTGATCGCCAGCTCCTCAGCTGACTTATCGATCTGGGCACGCAGGTCCTTTGAGCCAGTGGCTGCGGCATCAAGGGCAGCCTGTCGCTGCAGGTCGGCAGCTGCCTTGTCGAGGGCGTCCGAGCGAGCTGTCGTCTTCGTGAAACCACCGACCCCACCCAGCGAAGCCACCGTCTTGCTGGCAGCCTCAGCCACGCGCGTGTTGACGCCCGCCAGCAGGTTGTTGGCAGCAGCAGGCAGGGTCTGGTTAAAGAAGCTCATCCATCACTCCTTTTGAGCAGCGCTGACCTTCTGCATCATGGTCTTGGCCAGCGGCTTCTTCAGCCCGGTCAGGTAGGCAAAGGCGTTCAGGTCATCCATCTTGGCAGCGTAGCGCGTCAGTGAGGCTGAGACCATTGACAGCGGAATGTCGGCCCCGTCGTTGATGTCCTGGCAGATGCGCTCGAAGGCGGCCGGGCCGTCGTCGGTCTCGTTGTCCATGTCACGGTCAAGTCCAGGAACCACGTGGTGCTCGATGGGCTTGTCATCGTTCGTCTTGAAGTACTTGTTCAGGAGCTCGATGTACTTCGGCGCGCGGTCTGAACCTGCCGCCACGGCGATGGGTTCATAGCCGGCCTTTCGCACGTCCTCAAAGGCCGCGAAGGCCGAGCCGGAGATCAGGAACTTGACGCCGTTGGCGCGACCTGAGGCCTCCATGAACTTCTTCCGCTCCTCGCCGGTCAGCGGGTTGCGAGCTCGGTCCTTGCTGGTTTCCTTGCCCTCGACGATCACGACGATCGGCATTGGGTCCAGCTTCAGGTCCTTGTTCTTGCGGATGAACTCCTTCATCGCGTCGATCACCTTGTAGTGACCGATCGTCGGCGGGTTCATGCGACCAACGGCCACGACGGCGCGCTTCTTCTGTTCGCCAACGGTTTCTTCGAAGAGGTATTCCATGCATGCGCTCCTAGCGGCTCAGGTCGTATTTATGGGTAGGCCAGGTCGCTCCAGTCGCGCTTTTGCGGGCCTAAATAGGCCGGCATGTTACAATGCGTAGCATGTCGCCTAACAACCCGTAAGTAGGGATCCCATGGCGACCAAGCAACCTGTCTACAAAAAAGCACGCTCTACCTCCACGCGAGGCCACTACGTCACCAACGCTCAGCTGTTGGAGGCCATCGCCGAAGACAAGAAGAAAGGCAAGCTGTCCGACAAGCTGGCCAAGATGCTCTGGATGATCGCCGAGCGCTACTCGTACAGCTCCAGCTTCGGCGGCTACTCCTTCCGTGAGGACATGGTGTCCTTTGCGGTTGTCAACCTGTGCGCCAACTGGTACAAGTTCGATCCAGCGAAGTCGGACAACCCATTCGCTTTCTACACCACCGCCGCCTACCGCAGCTTCCTGCAGTACCTGGCCGATGAGCGCAAGCAGCGCGACATCCGCGACACGCTGCTGGTGGATGCAGGTGCCAACCCATCCTTCTCCTTCCAAGAGAGGTCCAAGGGCGGTAAGACGTCCGACGACACCGCCTTCCGGTCCACGTCATCGGAGGGTTGAGCATGGCCAGCATCGTGAGCCGCACCGCGGCGGCGCGGTCGTGGGACATCCGCAAGCTGGTGATGTTCACCGACATCCACTTCGGCGCGCGCAACAACTCCGACCAGCACAACCTCGACAACCTCGAGTACATCGAGTGGCTGATCGAGATCGTTAAGCGTGAGAAGCCGACGCACCTCGCCTTCCTTGGTGACTTCTTCGAGAACCGCAACGCCATCAACGTGCGGACGCTGAACCACGCGCTCGAGGGCTGCCGTCGTCTGAACGCGCTCGGCATTCCCATCTTCTTCATCGTGGGCAACCATGATCTCTACCACCGCTCGAACCGCGCCATCTTCTCGACGGACACGTTCAATGACCTCGAGAACTTCATCCTCATCAACGAGCCGATGGAGCTGAGCAAGGACTGGTACGCGGCGCCGTACCTCTTCAAGGAGGAGTACGCGGCGCAGGTGGCGGCGATCAACAGCCACAAGTACGTGATGGGTCACTTCGAGTTCCGCAACTTCGTCGTGACCGGCGCTGACCGGCGCATGGAGCACGGCCCGGACCCAGATGACTTCCTCGGTCCTGACCACATCTTCAGCGGCCACTTTCACAAGCGGCAGGCCCACAAGAACATCGTCTACATCGGCAACACGTTCCCCACCAACTTCGGCGATGCCGGCGACAAGGAGCGCGGCTGCTGCGTGTTCGACGTTGACAGGGGTGAGGTCTACTTCCACGACTGGGAGAACGCGCCGCTGTTCTTCAAGACGCGCCTAAGCCGCGTGCTCGACGGCAGCGAGGCCTACTTCCCACCGAAGAGCCGCGTTCGCTGCGTGCTGGACGTGGACATCGGCTACTCGGACGTGCAGGCGCTGCGCGAGGAGATGCTGAAGCTGCTCGAGCTGCGCGAGTTCTCCGTTGAGGAGGACATCGCTCTTCGCAAGGAGCAGCTGTCCGAGGGCCTCGAGCTGGAGGGTGACATCGACCTCACGTCGCTCGACAACACGGTGCGCAAGCTCATCCACGAGGGCGTGCAGTCATCCGCAACCATCAACCC
>ENA-UOYA01001294-UOYA01001294.1-activated-sludge-metagenome-genome-assembly--contig:-NODE-1294-length-27524-cov-4.953038_pt1 | contig 27524 bp, 21 predicted proteins | sample MGYA00238163_ERZ764804 | MGnify/ENA primary metagenome ERZ764804 (study PRJEB28919, sample SAMN05720223) | activated sludge metagenome | isolation source: Anaerobic digester | place: Hong Kong... | reverse complement strand
CAACTGTCGAGATGTCTATTTTTGCCAGATCAGAATCAAGCCAGATGACATTCTCGGCGATCACACCGCTGTTATATGATACACTGCATGTCTGCGGCAGGATATATGTACCCCCCTGCTCAACAGTTATTGAAGAATCGGCAATTGATTCAACAGTTACATTTGTATTGACAGCACCGGTCGCCAGCAGTTTCCACAGCTTCAGTGATGCAGTCGGAGTGCCGTCCGGGTAGAACATTGCTTCATTGTCGACCGCAGAACCTCCATACCATTTGCCGGCATCTTCAGAATCATATTCCCCTGCATAGGATGAAGCCCATCCTGAGCCGTTTGCTTCCCACAACGCTTTGTTTGCGGCAACCTTTGAGTCATACTCGTCGCCGGTCAGGTCCTGAGTATTTCCGACTGTAATCCATGCCGGTTCCCAGTAGAACACTCCTATTCCGCCGGCTTTGTTAACCGTATCGACGACATTGCGTATTGCCGTTGCCTGTCCCTGAACCGTAAAAGGCTGAACAAGGTTGTCTCCGCTGTCGTTGTTTCCTTCGCGGACAGTATTTGAGTGTCCGTCAGAATCTTCAAGGGTGTATGCATATGATGTCTCGGCCACCATAACATCGACTTTGTATGTCGTTCTTACTGTATTCAGAACACTCTCCAGATTATCCAGAGAACCGTGCCAGTACGGATAGTAGCTTGTTGCAATAACGTCATAGTCGACATTGTTATTTGCAAGATTTGCCGCCCATGTAACAATAGTGGATTTCTCCGGATTAGTCACATGTATTACAACCTTAACATTGTCGCTGAAACTCCTTACTCCTTGTGCGCCGCTCGCGAAAAGCTTGCACATGTTGACGGTTGAACTTTCACCGCAGAACGAACTGTTTGTCTCGTTTCCTACCTGAACCATAGTGACTGTATTCTTGTTAGGGTCTATGGTATTAAGCGACTCAAGGATATAATTTTCGATTGCTTCCTGTTTCTGCGCAAGAGTATAGTTCGACCATTCCTTTGGTGCTGTCTGCTTTGAAGGATCACACCAGAAGTCTGATACGTGGAAATCTACGAGCATATTCAGACCTGCATTCTCACAGGCATCGGCTACAAGTTTTGCCTTGGCAACATCACAGTCTCCACCGCCGTATCCGTTGCCTTCTGAATCATATGGATCATTCCATACACGGATTCTTACAGTGTTGATTCCCATTGACTTAAGAAACACACAGAAATCGGAGATATTGCCTATCTTGTTACCGTCATAGTCATAGTAAACCACTCCGCTGTCAAATTCTGATATGGCAGACGATATATCGACGCCGAGAATAAAATCTGAAGACAGATTTGACACCTTGGCTACATTTATGTCGGATTTTACAGCTGTATCCTCTTCGACTGTAACTGTTATGTATACAGGATCGACTACATCAGAAGAGGAATCCTTAAGCTCGGCACAGATATAGTAAGTACCGGCTGTCGGGAATGTCACGGTTGCCGCCAGTGAATTCCCGCTGTTTGAATCATAATTTGAATATACGGCATCTGAGTTTCCGGTTGAGTGAGAATTCCATGAATCCGTCCACCACCAGAGATGTAATCCCGATGCGGACAAGTCGCTCACAGTCTGTCCATCAGACTTTACAGTGGCGGACAGATCAACAGACTGGCCCGGTGCAACCGTCGCTTCCGTCTTGTTCAACGACAGCGAGTACCCTTTCTCCTCGGAAGAACTGTCTGTTACCGTTACCGTAACATATACAGGATCGACTACATCAGAAGAGGCATCCTTAAGCTCGGCACAGATATAGTAAGTACCGGCTGTCGGGAATGTCACGGTTGCCGCCAGTGAATTCCCGCTGTTTGAATCATAATTTGAATATACGGCATCTGAGTTTCCGGTTGAGTGAGAATTCCATGAATCCGTCCACCACCAGAGATGTAATCCCGATGCGGACAAGTCGCTCACAGTCTGTCCATCAGACTTTACAGTGGCGGACAGATCAACAGACTGGCCCGGTGCAACCGTCGCTTCTGTCTGGGAGAGCTTTAGGCTATATCCCTCAGATGAAGCCTCCGAAACCGTTATCTTGGGATATACCTCAGTCAATGTCGACCAGTCTGAGGTTGACATAAGTTTTAGTCTAAGGTTTATGTCTCCACTCGAAGAAAATGTTGCGGAATTTGCCAAGCCTTCTGATGAATCAAGGGCGCAGTCTCCGGTAGTATTCCACCAGTACAACGCAAGACCGCTGCCTGCAAGATCTGTAACCTGAGTTCCGTCAATTTTTACCGTTGCTGTAAACTCGGTTTTTTCACCAACCGTTGCTACCGCAGTGTTCAATGATATCTCATAGACCGAGTCAGCACTGACTTCAAAATGCAGACCCGGTACGCCTGCGGCAATACCCATAATGAGTACGAACACAGTCACAATTGAAATAACCTTTCTTGAGAATAATCGAATCATAAAACCAACCTCTGATATAGTGATCTATTCTGTTGCATAGCGCAAAACAATTGCGCAACCGCTTGTTCTTTAAAAATAGAATAAACCGTTCACGGTTTGTTTATCAATCGGCGAAAATAATTAAAATTCAAAGATGATTTCGGCTAAATGCACAAAATATTCAGAATAATTGTTGCGCATTGCGCACATTTTAAACATAAAAGGCCGATTCGGCTGTCAGTCAGAGATATTTACAATAATAAACTCACCCGGCTGAAGCGTATATCGCATGGATCTTATGGCGAATCTTCTCGTTGTAAGCAGTTCTCCGTCAGAAGAATAACGCATCACTGAACCTATATCTCCGTGATATTTTGATGAACTGATAAGAAAATTCTGCTGCTGTTCTGAAGGATTGGAAATAAGCATGCAGGCACCTTTAGGAGCAGTATATGCAGACCATGTAAGACTGCCGGCAAGATTCTCGCTGCTCTGTGAAGAAGCAGGATCAAGCGGTTCTCCGGCTTCGATGTAAAGTTCCTCATTTAGCGACAGATCGTTGATCTCCTTCATCAGTGACAAAAGATTCCGCATAAAATCCGGATTTGCAAAAACAGCATCAGTTGTATAACCGGAAGGAACAAAAGAGGCGTCAGCATCAAACATGTATTCACTGATAAAGTCGGCATTTGAAGACAGAATCATAGAAAGAATCTCACCGGAGTTCATGGTATCCGGGCATGAAATGCTGCTCAGATACTCGCCGCTGCCTGCTCCCGAAGCAATATGCGGTACATCATATCTCAGATTTTCCAAAGATGAATCCAGACTGCGGACAAAGTCACCGGCAGACTCACCACTCTGCAAATCAAAACTGATAGAATGATTGTCTGCGCCTGAAATCATTGTTTTGCCTTCGTATTTCATTCCGTCAATAAACGTCACCTTATCTCTTATATCCGAATAGTATCCTGACTGTTCAAACATAGCTATCACGCAATCAACGTAGGCCGCCTTTGCCGTATCACTGTCAAAGCAGTTGTCGTCATCATTGATTTCGATGGTTATTCTGTCAAACTGTCTGCACCACGGCAAAGCCGTGCCGTTGTCGATTCTGCGGCCTCCGTACCCGGAAGACACTGAACCGCAAAGATATTCAAGAAAATCATCAACATCGGATTGGGACATATAAGGTCCTATAACAAACCACGGTTGTGAATTGCATTTGCTGACAAGTCTTAAGCTGTCTTCAAGCGAAGTGCAGCAGGACTCCGTTTTGTCAGAAGATAAGCAGCCGGGACAAACAGAGTCTTCACTTACGGAGTAGAATCCCGTCTTTGAGAACCCGCTGTCACCCATTGACAGATTATTGAGTCTGACAGTCGCAGGCGCGCCGGAAGCAAGCTTCTCTGTGTAAGTATCAGGAATCCCGGCACCGGCACATACGTCAGGGCCAAGATAGATATCATCAATAAGGTAAGTACCTGTTCCGTTGAAAGATATACAAAGTCGGACACTGTCATCTCCGGTCATAATATCCGTAACAGCGAAAACAAAAGAATACTCCTGAAAGCTCGATCCGATATTATCCATGGTAAAGCCTTCAGTACCGAATGTATCGCCCTGAATCCACGCCGTAAGGCTGCCACCAGAACTGTAGCTCATGGCAGACAGATCCAGTCGGTAAAAAGTATCTGTTGAAAAATTATCTGCCGAGGTTCCGGTAAGCTTCTGTGACAAAACATGATCTCCGTCACCGTTTCCCGCAAGTCTCGCACATGAACCGCTGCCGTCAGAATTTTCAACAGATGTAACGTCAGTATCAGCTCCGCTGATATCCCAGTTCCCGTATTCAGACGCTATCCAGCCGTCATAACCGGTATCTGTCGCCGCCTCTACAGACGGCACCTGGCCGGTTACGATGCACATATCACCTTCGATAACAGAATCCGACTCAATATCACCTTGAACGGAAAGCTCTGAAAGTATACTTGCGCTGTACAGTTTGCCTGAATTCTGGTAAATCAGCTGCCCGTCCTTAATGCGGAAAATCCTGTCTATATGTGTATCGTCTGAACTGAACGGAGTAATCTCATCCTTGGCTTCATCTATACAGTAGCTGCTTCCGCCGCTGTCCGTCGCTATTATTCTTCCTTCGCCGTCAGCTTCCGCTGATAACGGACATATACCGTCATCACTGCAGCAATGAAGCACAGTAATCTCTATATCCGGTTCATATTCAACCGCATAAATTGTTCCGTCGTCATACAGAACACAGAACTCATTGCCATATCCGGTTATATCCGAAACAATGGCAGATGTCGCAAACGCATCACTTACATCTTCAAACACCAGACCGTTTGAAGAGTAATACAGCTTTCCTGAAGCCGTCGACGCCAGAAATCCGGAACTGCAGCATCCAAAATTGCTTATGCCGGAGTTGTCCGGGATCTGCGAATGAGCCGCTACACCGCCTGATACCGCGAACACTGTGCCGTCAGAATAAGCCGCCGCAAAGCAGTCTCCCGTCGACGCTGTCATAGGTCTTACATCCTGAACCGGGTAATCTCCAGCCAAAGTAATCTGAGTAAAATTTCTGCCATCCGTTGAAGAGTAGAATTTCCCTCCGATTGTAACCGCATACACTGCATCGTCAGTCGCGGATATTCCGACAATCTCGTCGCCTTCCGGCTCAAATGAAGTGCTCTGTCTGTCTGACGCAATATCGCACAGCAGTTTTCCATCCGAAGTCAGTGCCATTACCGAGTTCTGAAAAATCAAAGCATCCGTCAGACTGCCGTCACTCCACAGTCCGGGCGAGTCTTCTATAAGACTCTCAGCTCCGATTCTGGCGGGACTGTATCCTGTAACAACTCCTGAATAACTTTCACTCATAATCCCTGAGCTGTCTATTGACATCACTCTGACTTCATCACCTGCGACAGAATCACTGTCAAATCCTGCGTTCTCGAATGCATCAGGCTCGAAAAAAAGTGCGTTCTTTTCGCATGCTTCAACAACAAAGCTGTCGCTTGACGACTGTTTCTCAAATGATGCGTTAGAAATCAGATTTACATTGGGAACGGCATCAAGATTTACACCTATTCCGCCATATCTGTTTCCTGCATCTTTGTCCGTTGCTCCCAAAGTAACAAGTGCCGATTTGTAGCTGAATATACCGACCGCCGCCAGAAGCACAAGTGCGGCAAACAGCACCAGCGCGACAACAAGGGCCATGGCCCTGTATCTTTTCTTGCGTACATCTCCGAATCTGAATAACTCAAGTCTGTTCATCGATACGGGGTGCCCCTTGTTTTCTTTGCCGTGAAATCCTGATGAGCGCGACAAACGCTATGACAGCAGGTACCATCATTGCTATCATCACAAAAGTAACATTGCGCGAAATTGCATCTGCCGTCTGTGCAGGTATACCGAGATAACCGCTGTAGATAATATAATGCAGTGACGAACCGAAAAAGTTGAATACAGAATGAACGACAACCGCTGCCCAGAGGCTCTTCGTATAGTAATAGCAGCATGTGATCACAAGTCCGCAGACAAAGGCATATCCTATGTGAACAGACAGCCCGTGCATTGCGCCAAAAACTACGGATGCAAGGAAAACCGCAACACCCGGCTTAAAACCTTTCTCCAGCTCGCCGAATACGGCGCCTCTAAAAATCAATTCCTCTCTTACAGGAATCAGGATAAACATTGAGAGCGTATATAAGACATTATCCCATACCGGAACTTTTACGGAATCTACATCGGCATATCTGTCAACAGACTGCGAGTAATCCTTGATTGCGTTCTTAAGTGATTCAAAGTAATCGGATATCATTCCGGCAATGCTTAAATAGGTATCCACAAATCCGAGAAGTCCCAGCGCCACAACAATAATCAGGCACAGTTCAAGTGCGGACAGACGTCTTGTCTTTATTATTTTACTGCCGCCGCGCCCTGACAGAATATTATAAACAGCAAAAATAATAATCGTGGCAACGGCCGATAATGTCGTACACAGTCCGTTATAAACATCGGTATCTATCCCCGATATATCGAAAATAAAGTACACAATGAAGTCTGAGAAAATAAACAGACACAAAGCAATTGCGGCACGGAAAACCGATAAAGCACCGCCTGCAACCTTGCTGAGCTTACTTCTATCCATTACTCGCCGCCCTGGGAAACGCCGCTTCGGCTTTGTAAATCAGGTGTTTCCGAACCGTAGTAGCGCCTCATGAAATAGACAAATGCCAGTTCAAGCTCCGAATCGTCCTTGATGGAGTAGAACAGCTGCTCACCGTTCTTTGAATACTCCGTTCTCATAATGACAAGCTCCGGATTCTCATGATTGCCGTCATCAGGCACATAATTATGCATAACGATATATTCCTTCTTCATAAGGAGGAAAGTATCAATAACCGAGAGGTAATAATCCTTGTGATTATACGGATCCCTTATCACCACAAGCTCGTCATCTTTGCTGTTGCGAAGATGTTCTCCGGCGAGCTTGGCTCTGCGGTCTGCCTGCAATGCAAGCTTCTTCCTGAATCCGGCCGGTTTGCCTTTACTCGTCTGATTCTTCATCATCGTCGCCGTAGAGTTCTTCGCAAAGTTTATCGTAATAATCGTAAACTTTGTCAACTTCTTCCTCGGCAATAGTCATAAGCATGGAATCTCCGTCCTTGTCGACCGTCTCCATGATGATTGACTCATAATCGTACTCGGGATCATCGGTAGGCTTAAGCAGAACACAATAGTTCTTGCCTTCAAATTCAAAGGTATCGTCAAGAATAAAATCAATCTTCTCTCCGGTCTCCTCATCTTCCAGAGTAATCTTACGATCCTCCTCGTCAAGATCAAGCATATTGTCAAGCAATTCGTCATTTGAATTCTCAAATTTGTCACTCATAAAAGTATCTCCTTAATTTCCGTGATGATTGATTATAGCATACTAATTTCTCTTGATGCTGTCGAGATACTCCTGAAGGATAATCTCTGCCGCTACCTGGTCAATAACCTTCTTCTGCTTCTTAGCGTTGATATTACACTCGTGAAGATACTGAGACGCAATAACCGTAGTGAAACGCTCATCCCTGAATACCGGAGCAATAGCACACCTCTCTTGAAGCTGTCCCGCAAACACTTCAGCCTTGCACTCTGTCTCAGACTTTGTACCGTCTGTTCTTGACGGCTTGCCGAAAACCAGTGCTATAACATTCATCTCTTTAATAATATCGCATATTCTGTTCAGTGCCCATTCAGGATCCGTGCCGTTCCAGTTTACCGTCTCATAACCCGTAGCAAGAATTCTGCTCTCATCTGACAGTGCTATTCCTATGTGTCTCGTACCGAAATCCACACCCATGACTCTGCCTTTAAGCTGCCCCATAATAACCTCCGGAATAAAAAAGAAAAACGGCGTAAATACCGCCGTTCCTGCCAAACAAAACGAGAATCAGAGTCTTGAACAATAATCGCTCAGAATAACCTCGAGAAGCTCGTCTCTGTCTATTCTTCTGATAAGACCGCGAGCACCCTTGTGATTTGTAATATACGTCGGATCACCGGAGATAAAATAACCTACAAGTTGATTTATGGGATTATATCCCTTCTCCTTGAGCGCATTGAGCACATAAGTCATAAGTGCCTGAACATCAGCCGTCCTGTCGCCCGATAGATTAAATTTTGCTGTATTGCTGTTATCCAAAACTTCCCTCCGTCGAAACTATCTTTCTTTGGGTTTAATTTTATCACACATATCTATGAATAATATTAAATATTTATCAAAATTAAGATTCAATTATGCATGAAGCGCCTTCCCGACAATCGTACCGGTAATGATATCTCCCGGCATTGCTTCACGTTTATTCCCGATATAAGTCCTGACATAATTCTCTGAATATCCTTCAGCTCTTCCGTCAGCATTATTAGCAGGTCTCTTCTCAACCAGCACCCTGACGGTTCTGCCGACCATTGCCGAAGCAAAATCAGAAGAGAGTCTCTCTGACAGTGCAATCATCTTCTGCGCGCGGGCGCGTCTGACACTCATGTCAAGCTGCGGCATTGATGCTGCCCTCGTACCCTCGCGCTCTGAATACGGGAAAACATGAATCTTTGAGAAAGCCATCCGCCCGGCAAAAGCATATGATTCAGCGAACTCTTTCTCACTTTCCTGTGGAAATCCTGTGATAATATCGGTAGTAAGTGACATTCCGGGAAACTCACGGCGCAAAAGTGATACACGCTCTTCATACTGCGCTGTATTGTACCTGCGGTTCATCCTTTCGAGCACAGTATCACTTCCGCTCTGAAGCGACAGATGGAAGTGCGGGCAAAGGTGACTTACTCCGGAAAGCCCTGATATAAAGGAATCTGTCATAGACATCGGTTCCAGTGAACCGAGCCTTATACGTTCGATACCCGGGATTCTGTCAATGTCGCCGATAAGCCCGAGAAGTGAAGAAATGTCCTCTCCGCGATCCCTGCCGTAAGAGCATAAATGAATACCTGAAATAATAATCTCTTTGAACCCTGATTCAGCAAGAAAATTCGCTTCTTCAAGGCAGGACTCCCTGCTGCGGCTTACGACGGAACCTCTTGCGAAAGGAATTACACAGTATGAGCAGAAGTTGCTGCACCCGTCTTCTATCTTCATGAACGCCCTTGTTCCTTCAGGCGACACAACACAGCCGTAGTCATGGTAGGTATCTGCCTTGGCAAGCGCTGGTCTGTTGTGCGAAGTCTTGCGGTTATGCTCGCCGTGCTCTGAAATAAATCTCTCAACGAGCTCCGGAACCCTGTTCTTGTCCTGCCTGCTTACAACGATGTCGGCGTCTACCGTACCCTGGGCGAGTTCTGACGAGCATCCCATTGAGACTATAACGGCAGAAGGGCTGACGCGCGCCATCCGTCTCAAGAGCTGTCGTGATTTGCGGTCAGCTTCCCCGGTAACAGAGCAGGTATTCACAATAATACAGTCGCTGTCTTCTGCGCGCTCCGCAATAATATGGCCTCTATCAAGAAACAGGCGCCTCACGGCGTCTGTTTCATATTGATTGACTCTGCATCCTAATGTGAGAAAAAATACCCTCATTACTGCCTTACCTTGATATGTACCTCACGAAGCTGCTGCTCGGTAACATCGCCCGGAGCACCGCAAAGAAGATCCTGCGCGTTTCCGTTCATAGGGAACGCAATAACCTCACGGATATTCTCCTCGCCCCTCATTATCATTATCATACGGTCCACGCCCGGAGCCATACCGGCATGCGGCGGAGCACCAAACTTAAACGCATTGTACAAGGCTCCGAATCTTCTCTCAAGCTCTTCTTCCGGGTATCCCGCTATATCAAAGGCCTTCTTCATTATCTCAAGATCGTGGTTGCGTACCGCGCCTGACGACAGTTCAATACCGTTGCAGACAATATCATACTGGTATGCGAGAATGTCTTCCGGTTTCTTTGTGTTAAGTGCTTCGAGACCGCCCTGAGGCATTGAGAACGGATTGTGCGTGAAAATATACTTGCGCTCTTCCTTGTCGTACTCATACATCGGGAAATCATTCACATAACAGAATCTGAAAGCGTTCTTCTCGATAAGGTCAAGACGTCTGCCGAGCTCGTTGCGGATGGCGCCCGCACACTCGCATGCTCTTGCCTCGCTGTCGGCAATAAAGAAAATGGTGTCTCCCGCTTCAAGACCGGCTATTGTCCTCAGCTCGTCCTTAAATTCATCGGGAATAAACTTGTCTATAGGTCCCTTGAACGTATTGTCATCCAACACCTCAAGATATCCGAGGCCAAACATTCCAAGGTCATCCTGCGCGAACTTCAGCATCTTCTCATGCTGGCCTTTGGAAAGCTTAGTGTGAACATTGATAGCTCTTACAGTCTTTCCGATAAATGCTTTGAAGGTACACTTCGAAAAGAATTCACTGCAGTCTATTATTCTGAGAGGATTTCTAAGATCCGGCTTGTCGCACCCGAACTCAAGCATAGACTGTTTGTAAGATATTACCGGATATGGAGCTGAAGTAATTTCCGCGCCCTCCGGAGCAAATTTCTCAAAAGCAGCCGTCAGCACCTCTTCACCTGCGCGGAAAACATCTTCCTGTGTTGCAAATGCCATTTCGAAATCAAGCTGATAGAACTCTCCCGGAGATCTGTCGGCTCTCGCGTCCTCATCCCTGAAGCATGGCGCGATCTGGAAATACTTGTCGAATCCCGACACCATAAGCAGCTGCTTGAACTGCTGCGGCGCCTGCGGAAGCGCGTAGAACTTCCCCTTGAACTTGCGCGAAGGAACAATATAATCTCTCGCGCCTTCAGGTGAAGAACTGGTAAGAATAGGCGTCTGAATCTCAAGATATCCCATATCAGTCATCTTCTGTCTCAGAAAAGATATTACCTTCGAGCGGAAAATGATGTTGTCCTTAACCTTCTTGTTTCTCAAATCGAGGAATCTGTACTTAAGCCTTACATCTTCTCTGATTTCTTTGGAAGTCATGATTTCAAAGGGAAGCTGACCATATACTTTGCCCAGAACATCCACACTGTGAGCCTCAAGCTCTATTGTTCCTGTTGCAATCTTGTCATTGTAAGTCTCTTCATCCCTTCGCTCAATCATGCCGGAAATCGAAATGCAGTCTTCCTTGACAAGACCGTCAAGAAGGCTTGTATCTCTCATAACAACCTGCAAAGTGCCGTACATATCTCTCAAATCAATAAATGACACACCGCCGTGATCTCTGATGTTCTCAATCCATCCGGCAACTCTTACCTCTGATCCGACATCTTTCTCACCAAGCTCTCCTACATTTCTGTCCCGAAAAATGTTACCCATAGCTTTTTCCTTTCTTTTTGGCCGTTTGAAAACAAAAAACGTCCTGAACTTCTGATAAAGTTCAGGACGAACAAGTCAATAACTGTCCGCGGTGCCACCTGATTTACTCTGCCTTGCGGTGAGTCTCTTTGTGTACTGTAAGTAGCTGCTGAAGCTGTTATTCATCCGGACTCATATTCCGCTTGCTTTCCAGCCTCGGGCAAGCTCTCTGTGGGTGATATTCCGGACTACTGAATCTTCGTCAACGCCATTCAAAATAGTACAACATTCGCGGCATTCTTGTCAATTGAAAACTAACCGCAAATACACAGCATTATCCTCTCGGACCGCCGTCCCTGCCGCCTCCAGATTTGTAACCGCCTCTGCCAAAGCCGCCGTGTGAGGACCCGCCTCTTGAGCCGTAACCTCCGCGATTGCCGCCACGAGAAGAACCGTCTCTTGAACCGTATCCGTCTCTTGAACCGCCTCTGCCAAAGCCGCCGCGTGAAGAGCCCTCTCTTGATCCGTAACCGCCTCTTGAACCGCCGCCTCTTGAACCGCCGTCTCTTGATCCGTAACCGCCTCTTGATCCGTAACCGCCGCGATTGCCGCCGCGAGAACCTTCGTCACCTGAACTGCTGTCCCTTGAGCCGAAACCTCCGTGACTTGAACCGTATCCGCTTCTTGAACCGCCTCTGCCAAAGCTGCCATGTGAGGAACCGTCTCTTGAACCGTATCCGCCTCTTGAGGCATAACTGTCTCTGCCATAACCTGATGACGAACCGTTACTTTCGGAATCTGAACCATTTCCGTCATGGCTATATCTCCCGAATCCGCCCCTTGAACCGCCGTCCCTTGAGCCGTAGCCTCCACGGTCACCGCGTCCACCTCTGTAACCGCCTCTGGAACCGCCTTCTCTTGAACCGTAGCCGCCGTGGCCTCTGCTATAGCCGCCTCTTGATCCGTATCCGCCGTCTCGTGAACCGCCGTTTCTTGAACCGTAGCCGCCGCGCGAGGCACCGTAACCGCCTCTGCTGCCTGTCTCTGCTGTATCGCCGGCACCTTCGGACTTCATAACGTCCGCCGCAGAATCTTCTCCGCCGGAAGCTCTGCTCCCGTCATCGCTGAATCTTCTGTATCCGCCGTCTCTTGCACCGTATCCGCCTCTTGAGCCTCCGCGGGAACCATAACCGCCTCTCGAACCGCCGTCCCTTGAACCGTAGCCTCCGCGTCCGCCGCTGTAGCCGCCCCTTGAGCCGCCTCTTCCGAAGCCGCCTCTCGGACCTCTGTCTCTTGAACCGTAACTGTCTCTTCCGTAGCTGTCATTCTCTGAACCGCGGTCAATGTTCTCATTTCCGTCGTCTTCAGAATTTGCAGCGCCTTCAGCATCAGCTGACCTGTCATGATTATAACGGTCACCGTTGCCATAGCTTCTGCCGCTGCCGTACCTGCCTCCTGAAACGTTTCTCGAACCGCTGCCGTAGGAATTACCGCGCTCATATCTTCTGCGTCCGCCGTCTGCCTTGTCGGGATCAACGTCGTCTTCAAGCGCAAAATCAATCCTGTTGAGCTCCAGATCTACATTATCGACGATAACACTGACCTTCTGTCCGATGTTTATTTCAGTGCCGGAATGAGCACCGGTGGCACAATAATGTCTCTCATCGAAATAGTAATGATCCTTCAGTGTGCGGAAAGGAACAAAACCCTCTGCTGAACTCGGAAGTATTACAAAGAAACCGGAATCGATGATAGACGATACTCTGCCTTCAAAATGCTCTCCAACCTTTCCTGACATAAATTCGCATACCTTGATGTCTACAGAAGCGCGCTCCGCGTCAACAGAGTTGCGTTCCATATCGGAAGACTGGTCAGCCGCACGGTCAACAAGTCCTCCGAAATGAGCGCGTTTATCCTCATTATGAAGATAACTCTTGATAATCCTGTGAATATAAAGGTCAGGATAACGGCGGATAGGACTTGTGAAATGGCAGTAGAATTTTGAAGCAAGTCCGAAATGTCCAAGACATTCAGAACTGTAACGGGCCTTGGCCATGGATCTGAGCAAAAGCTCATCAAGAACCGGCTTGGCATCTTCAATCTCAATCGACTCCATAAATCTCATAATGTCAGTCGGCTCAATCTTGCCGTAAAGGCGGCCCATGGCACCGAATCTTTTCGCTACTGAAGCAAACCGCGCGAGCTTAATCGGATCCGGATCCTCGTGAACGCGGTAAACAAACGGATAATTCATTGATGCATATGTCCTCGCAACGAATTCATTTGCGCAGATCATGAACGATTCGATGATTCCGTGGGTAAAATTGGTCGGATATGGCATTACATCGGCAACAGTGCCGTCTTCATTAAGAATAACCTTGGTCTCCGGGAATTCAAACCTCAGAGCGCCGCGCTTCTCGCGCATTGCCTTAAGGATATCCGACAGCTCATGCATCTGCTTCAGCATATCAACAATAGGGCCGTACTCGGCAGTATCTCCTTCTGCCGGTTCGGTAAGAATCCTGTAGCACTCGTTATAGCTCATGCGCCTGTCAGACCTTATGACACTCTCATAAATCTCACCGTCATAGGTACTGCCCTCACGGTCAACAAGCATTTCGCATGTCAGCGTAAGCCGGTCAACAGCCGGATTAAGACTGCAAAGCCCGTTTGAAAGCTTGGGCGGAAGCATCGGAATAACTCTGTCTACAAGATAAACCGATGTGGCGCGCTTGAAGGCTTCATCGTCAAGTGGGTTTCCTTCTCTGACATAATTTGACACGTCGGCAATATGAACCCATAGCTTGTAATTGCCGTTTGGAAGAATTTCAAGTGAAATTGCATCGTCCAGATCCTTTGCTTCTTCGCCGTCGATTGTGATGGTAAGGAGATCTCGAAGGTCATGCCTTCCCGACTTGATTTCTTCCTCAACAGTCTCCGGATCGGGATTTACAGGCAGAGGCTCTACCTCATTCATGACCGATTCAGGGAAAGACTGTTCAAGACCGTACTGACGAAGCACGGAGAGCATTCTGACATCATTACTTCCGATGCTGCCGAGGACTTCCTTGATATTGCCGCGGCACTTGCCCTTCTCTGCTTCAGGATTCAATACCTCACAGACAACCAGCATGTCAAACGGCGCGCCGTTAAGATGATTATTGTCAATAGCAACAGCCCCAAAATTAGTTGTTTTGAAAGTGGCCTCAGGAATGACAACACCGCCGTCTTCCGTCTGGCGAAGCATTCCTACAACCTGATTTGTTACCTGAAGAGGTCCACGTGGCAGTACATCAGCGAGACACTGGGGACGCTCCGGAGCTTCTTCTCCTGTAGCCTTTATAGCTTTGCTGAACTTTCTGTGAGGTGCGCCTCTGTATTCTCCGTTATTTCTGTAAAATTGTGTCATAACCCACTGCCCCTTTCATTTTGGCATATTATAGCATCCTGAAGCGAAAAAAAAGCCTCCCGGAACTTCTCCCGGAGGCTTTGAAGTCAACTTTTTATTTACGTCTTACCAATATCTTGCAACTGCCAAATAGAGAACAATGGAAACTACCGCGAAAGCAACACAGCATATGACGGTCCAGCGCTTGAGCTGTTCTTCAAGAGTCCTGCCCTTCGCCTTACTGTAGTATGAATCTGTCGTAGCACCCGTAACGGCACCAAGTCCCTGATCATTACCTTCCTGAACAAGGAATAATACAATAATCGCAATAGCGAATAAGATATCAATTATAGAAAGAACTATCTGCAGAGCGCTCATGGTACTGCCTCCAATCTCAAATTAGCCCTTAGATAATAACACACGGCTGTTACTTATGCAAACTGTTTTTTATAAGCTTATAACACTCACTCGCGGCGAAAGGAATCAGTGCCAGCGGAATGATCACAACCCACGCAAGCGGGGCAAGCGCAACGTTGTCAAACACGCTGTTAACTCCCGGGATATATATAACCGCAAGGAGCATAAAAAGCGACAGACCTACCGCCTTGTTCATCATGGGATTAGAGAACAGACCGAGTCTGAATACCGATACAAGCTCAGACCTTGAAGCATACGCTCTGAAAAGTTCCGCGCATATCAGAGTCGAGAACGCCACTGTTCTCGCAACGTCTATCGGCTGTGCATCAGCTGCTGCAGCATCAAAAAAGAAAGTACTTCCGTTCCTTATGCTCATGAACGATGCAAGGAAGGACACCGCTACAGCTATAAATATACCGACAGCCTGAATTGAGATATGCGACATCATTGATTTGTTGATGATCGGCTCATTCTTTGGTCTCGGCGGCAGCAACATTATTCCCGGTTCTCCTCGTTCCCTTCCTAAAGCAAGCGCCGGGAAGGAATCAGTTACAAGGTTAAGCCAAAGAAGCTGAATGGCGGTAAGCGGAGCTGCTATTCCTGGAATAACGGTATTCGGAATCAAAGACAGGAGAAAAATAACAAGTATCTCGCCGATATTGCAGGACAGAAGGAAAGAAACGAATTTCCTTATATTCGCGTAAATTACTCTTCCCTGTTCAACAGCCTTCACAATTGTGGCGAAGTTGTCGTCCATCAGAATCATATCAGCAGAATTCTTGGATACATCAGTACCGGTAATTCCCATTGCAACGCCGATATCTGCGGACTTAAGTGCCATGGCGTCGTTAACTCCGTCGCCTGTCATTGAAGCAATATGTCCGTTGGCGCGAAGAGCAGTCACAATTCTAACCTTATGTTCCGGAGATACACGAGCGTAAACGCTGGTGGTCTCAACAACTTTTCGAAGTTCTTCATCGCTTAGCTTATCAAGTTCGCTGCCGGAATAAGCATTCATGTGCTTCTCGTCTCTCATCTCGAGGTTATCGGATATCGCAACCGCTGAATCCTTGTAGTCTCCGGTTATCATAACCGCACGGATGCCTGCCTGTTTACATACTGCAATCGCATCCTTGGCTTCCTTGCGCGCCGGATCAATCATTCCTACAAGACCAATAAACGTCATGTCGTTCTCATCCGCGAAATCAGCCTTCTTCCCCTCAGGATGCACGTTGTATGCAAATGCCAGAACACGGATGGCCTTGCATGCAAACTCGTGGTTGGCCTTCTCTATCGTCTTGAGATAATCAACAGTCATAGGCTTCTCGCCGCTCTCATCAAGATAACGCGAGCAACGTGAAAAAATAATATCGGGCGCACCTTTTGTGTAGCTTACCAGTCTGCCTTCAACGACTCCGGCATTATAGGTTGTCATCATCTTGCGGTCAGAGTCGAAAGGAAGCTCCGTAATTCTCGGATATTCATGCATTGTCTCTTCCCGGGGCATTTTGCATTTTGTGCCGAGCGTCGTCAGCGCGCCTTCCGTAGGGTCTCCTATGCAGGAGTAACTCTTGTCCTCGTTTAAGACAATGCTTGCATCGTTACAGAGCACCGCCGATCTTACAAGCGACTTGACTATACTGTCAGGAAGTATCTGTCTGCCTTCAGTATCAAGAAGTCTTCCTTCAGGTGAATACCCGTTGCCTTCAACTTCAATCGTCTGTCTGCCGTCGAAAAGAACCTTAACCGTCATCTGATTCTGTGTCAGCGTACCTGTCTTGTCTGAACATATAACGTCGACACATCCCAGTGTCTCGACCGCGAGAAGACGCTTTACGATAGCGTTGTTCTCGGCCATCTGTGTCATACCTACAGAAAGAACTATGGTGACAACAGCCGCAAGGCCTTCCGGAATCGCGGCAACGGCAAGAGATACCGCAGTCATCAGCGCGTCGGTCCATTCTTCTTTCTGAACAAATATATCAACGATGAGTACGATTATGCATACAGCAATACAAACAATGGCAAGTATCTTGCCAAGCGCATTAAGATTCTTCTGAAGCGGTGTCTGCTCATTCTTGATGCTTGTAAGTTTGTTGGCAATCTGACCGAGCTCTGTCTGCCTTCCGGTAGCTGTAACAATGCCTCTTGCTCTGCCGTATGTCACGGCAGTTCCCATAAAAAGCATGTTCTTGCGGTCGCCAACACCTGAATCCTCATCACACACAAGAGACGCATCCTTCTCAACCGGCACCGATTCTCCGGTAAGCGAAGCTTCTTCAGCCTTAAGCGAGCTTGATTCCACAAGCCTCATATCGGCAGAAATCGCATCGCCTGCGTCTATTGCCACAAGATCTCCGACTACAAGATTCTCTGAATCAACCATTACAATCTTGCCGTCTCTGATGACCTTTGTCTGCGGTGAACTCATTTTCTTAAGTGCTGCCAGAGCCTGATCCGCCTTGCCTTCCTGGTATACACCGAGAACAGCGTTCAGTATGACTATTGCAAGAATTACGAAAACATCTATCCAGCTTGTAAATCCGCCGCCCTCTCTGACAGCCATCACGGCTGAAAGTCCCGCCGCAGCTATAAGGATTATTACCATAGCATCCTTGAACTGCTCAAGAAATCTCTTCCACAGCGGTATTTTCTTCTCTTCGCCCAGAGAATTTGGTCCGTTCTTGACAAGCCTTATCGCTGCCTCCTCTTCGGAAAGCCCGATAACTGCGTTGCTTTCAAGTTCGGCAGCAACCCTGTCTGCTTCTTTTGCATAAGCTTTATCCATAACTAATCTCTCCCTTATAAAATACCCGATAATTATATCTTGATGGATAGATATATTCAATTGCAGCGCAAAACAATATTGACAAAACAGTATCATGTGATAAATTGAAAACGATTATCAATTTCAAATACGAGGTGAAACTATGAAGAGAACTATGAAGAGAATGATTGCATTAATGCTGGCGTTTGCCATGAGTGCGGGGCTTTTCGCCGCCTGCAGCGCAGAAAACACAGTCAGCGATGACGGGAAAATCAGCGTTGTCGCTACTATTTTCCCGGAATACGACTGGGCATCAAACATTATCGGCGATTTGAAGAACAACTACGATCTGACACTTCTTCTGGACAACGGCGTTGATCTGCACAGCTATCAGCCTACAACCGAAGACATCATGAAAATCTCAACATGTGACCTGTTTATCTATGTCGGAGGCGAGTCTGACGCCTGGGTCAGCGACGCGCTGACAGAAGCTGTTAACAAGGACATGAAAGTCATAAACCTTATGGACGTGCTCGGCTCATCGGTTCAGGAAGAAAAAATTGTGCCCGGTATGCAGGAGGAAACCGAAGATTCCGAAGAATCACAAGAGACTAACGACATTGAATATGATGAACATGTCTGGCTTTCGCTTCGCAACGCATCAGTAATCTGTGGGGCAATCAAAGACGCGCTTTGTGCCGTTGATCCGGCAAACGCAGACGTCTACGGCAGCAACTGCGACAGCTACAGGGGCAAACTCGAAGATCTCGATTCAAGATATGCTGAATCAATTTCAGCCGACAAATTTGATACCCTTGTTTTCGCAGACAGATTCCCGTTCAGATACCTGACTGACGACTACAATATCAAATACTATGCAGCTTTTGTAGGGTGTTCAGCGGAGACTGAAGCGGATTTTGCTACGGTTATTTTTCTCGCCGGCAAAATAGACGAGCTCGGACTGGGCTGTATAATGACAATCGACAATTCAGACGGGAAAATCGCACAGACAGTTTCCGAGAACGCCGGGACAAAGAACCTTAAAATACTGACTCTTGATTCGATGCAGTCGACAACCTCAGAAGATATAAGCTCGGGAACGACATATCTGTCGATAATGGAATCTAACCTTGCTGTGCTGAATGAGGCTCTGAATTAGACATCGTTGACATAAAGGCTGATATAAACAAAAGAAAAACCCCGGGCAGATGCTCGGGGTTTTTGGTGCCCAGAACCGGAATCGAACCAGTGACACGGGGATTTTCAGTCCCCTGCTCTACCGACTGAGCTATCTGGGCAAAAAATTGACCGGATCCCGGAAGACCCGGTCAATAAATTGGCGACGCAGAAGGGGCTCGAACCCTCGACCTCCAGCGTGACAGGCTGGCATTCTAACCAGGCTGAACTACTGCGCCGTCTATGGTGGAAACTACAGGGCTCGAACCTGTGACCCTCTGCTTGTAAGGCAGATGCTCTCCCAGCTGAGCTAAGCTTCCGTCACGTCACTCTCATCAAGTGCGTAGCAATTATAAAACAAACAATTAGGATATGTCAACCCTATTTCGAAATAATTTCACCACATATCAGTTTCTGCTGTAATACAGGTAAATATATGCGTTTCCATCGCTTTCCTGGTCGATGATATAGACCACATTCTGCTTATCCTTGCTGTTCAGCGTAGAACCGGCGAGCCAGATAATGGCTCCGTCAGCAGGATCAGGTTTGACAGTCACATCTGACAGTACCGATTGCTCGTATGTGCTGTATTCATCGGAAGTGAGAAAACCGCCCTCTACTCCGTACGCAACAGTGATTTTGTACATATACTGTTCCCAGTAGTTATCATTGACTCTCAGCTTTGCCTCATATGAGACGCGATAAAACAAGCTGCCGTGTTTCTCCATCGAAACAACTGTGAGATTATCATCTCCGGCTATGTCAATCAGATTTGTCCTGTTCAGAATAAAATCATTGCGGTCATAGATAAAACCGCCGATCATTGCCAGAACAAGCACCACTGTCACAATAACAAGTATCTTCTCTTTAAGGGTCATTTTGCCTCCTCAATCTCATATAAGCGGTTCGCATTCTCGTAAGTTATTCTCGCTATCTCTTCCGTCGCAACATCAAGTATCTGCGCGATTGTACGTGCCACAAACGGCACAAAGCACGGCTCATTGGCAATCCCTCTGTTTGGCTCCGGCGTAAGATACGGACTGTCTGTCTCAATAACAATTCTTTCTACCGGAACGCTTCGCACCAGTTCGGGAGTCTTTCTGTTGTTCTTGAAAGTAACAGGACCGTCAATACCTATATAAAAGCCCATCTTAACCATCTCACTCGCGGATTCAGCAGACATTGTACAGCAATGGCACACGCCCGGTGTTTTTCTCAGTCTGCCTTCCTTATAGAACCGCTTCAGAATGTCAAGACAGTCCTTTGTAGCTTCCCTCGCGTGAATGATAACGGGTATATCGGCATCAAAAGCCAGTTCTAGCTGCTTTACAAAAACCTCTTTCTGACAATCCTTCGGTGACAGATTGTAAAAGTAATCCAGACCAATCTCACCGAGAGCCTTTATACGCAGATTATTGCGGTCAGACAGACATCTGCTCAGGTATTTCTCTGTATTGTCGCCGTAGCTTTCCGATTCATGAGGATGAACGCCTACCGAGCAGAAGAGCTCAACACCCGAAAAAGCGTTATATTCGCGGCAGATGTCGATTGCCCTTGCACTGGTACATTCGCAATCGGCAGGAACAAGAACGCGCCTGACCCCGGCCTTTGCCGCCCTCGCCAGAATATCTTCCGTTGACTCGTTCTCTTCGGCATACCTGTCATCATAAAGATGTGCATGTGTGTCGAAAAAAATCTCATTTCCTTCGTAATATTCAGGGATTCTCACGAGACGTCGGCTCCAGCCCTGATTGAATCGTCAAATTTTATAACACGGTATCTGTCACCGTCTCTCACTGACAGAATCATTCCGTTGCTGTCGTAGCCCATCATCTTCCGCGGTTCAAGATTTACAATCATTGCAAGAGTCTTTCCTACAAGCTCTTCCGGCTTGTAATACCGGGCGATTCCCGACAAAACCTGTCGTTCGCCGAAGCCATCGTTGACTTTGAACAGAAGCAGTTTGTCGGATTTCTTGACTTTCTCGCAAGAAATTACCTTCACCGCACGGACATCCAGCGCCGCGAAATTATCGAACTTTGTAATAGGCTTGAGAGGCTCGGCCGGTGCATCCTCCTCAGGTGTGCAAGGAATCATGGCATCAAGCTCCTCCAGTTCCTTGGCAACGTCTATACGCGGGAAAAGAACAGGACCCTTGACTACGGTCACATTTGCGGCAAGCATTCCTACCTTGTCAGCCATAAACCATGTTGTATTCTCATCACAGGCACCGATCTGCTCATAAATAAGCTTCGCGGTAGCAGGCATAACGGGTGACAGAAGAATTGTGACACGCCTGATGACGTCAAGAAGATTATATAGAACCGTTGCCAGGCGGGTCTTGTGAGCCTCGTCCTTGGCAAGCGCCCATGGCTCGTTCTCATCAATGTACTTGTTGGCGCGGGCAATTGCACGGAAGATTCTCTCAAGCGCATCCGAGAAATGCATAGTCTCATAGCTGTCCGAAACAAACTGTGTCAGACCTGACAGCATCGAGAGAAGCTCGTCATCCGACGTGCCGTGTTCACGCTCTTCCGGAAGAGTACCATCAAAATACTTTATTGCCATCGCTACGGTTCTGGACACAAGATTGCCGAGATCATTTGCCAGATCAGAATTAATCCTGTTAAACATCTGCTCATTTGAATACGGAGCATCGGCACCGAACGGCATCTCGCGGAGGAGATGATAGCGGAGAGCATCAGCGCCGTAACGCTGGCAGAGCATAAACGGGTCAATAACGTTTCCTTTGGACTTGCTCATCTTTCCGCCTGATGCGCCGAAAGTAATCCAGCCGTGTCCGTAAATCTTCTTTGGAAGCGGTTCACCCAGAGCCATAAGGATTGCAGGCCAGATAAGCGAATGGAATCTTACAATCTCCTTTGCCATTACATGCATATCGGCAGGCCAGAACTTGTCATAATCGTCGTATGTATCGTTCATGTAGCCCAGTGCCGAGATATAATTCGTCAGCGCATCAAGCCAGACATATACAATATGCTTGTCATCAAAAGTTACGGGGATTCCCCACTTGAAGCTCGTTCTGGAGACGCAGAGATCCTGAAGTCCCGGATCGATAAAATTGTTGACCATCTCGTTTACCCTGGACTTCGGGTTAAGAAAATTGCGATTCTCATCAAGAAGAAGCTCGCGAAGCTGCGGCGCGAACTGCGAGAGTCTGAAGAAATACGCCTCTTCAGAAGCATCCTGAACTTCACGACCGCAGTCCGGGCACTTGCCGTCGACCAGCTGACTTTCTGTCCAGAAGGATTCGCACGGTGTGCAGTATTTTCCCTTATACTCGCTCTTGTAGATATATCCGTCTTTATAAAGCTTCTCGAAAATATTCTGAACCGTCTTAACGTGATAATCGTCAGTCGTTCTCACAAATCTGTCATATGTTATTCCGAGCGTATCCCAGAGCTTCTTGAAATTAGCTACGATACCATCAACATAGGCTTTTGGAGTTACACCCAGCTCCTGTGCCTTCTTCTCAATCTTCTGACCGTGTTCGTCGGTTCCTGTGAGGAACATTACATCATAGCCCTGCATTCTCTTGGTTCTTGCTATAACGTCGCAGGCAAGTGTCGAATAGCAGTGTCCGATATGCGGATTGCCTGACGGATAGTAAATAGGTGTTGTTATATAAAATGTTTTCTTATCGTTAATATCTGCCATGACAGCCTCCAACAGTAAATACATAGTCTGATAATTATAGTTTTTAAGCCTTCTTATTTCAAGTTAACTCAATTACCCGGTTATACAGTTCCTTTTTGGAAAGTCCGGTAAGTTTTGATGCTACGGCAGCAATATCCTTTGTGGGCATATTCTTTTCTGAAAGAAGTCTTAAAAGCATATCGACATCGAACGGCGCTGCCTTGAGTCCGGCTTCCTTGGACGGCAAAGGTTCAAGACATATTACAAATTCTCCGCGCGCCGGATTCTCCAGAAAATATTCTTTAGCCTCGGACACCTTCAGCCTTACAACTTCCTCGTATTTCTTGGTTATCTCACGACAGAATGCTGCCCTGCTCCCGCCAAAACCCGCTTCTATAAGCTCATCAATGAGTTTGTTCAGGCGATGCGGTGCTTCATATAAAATTATCGTCTCATCGTATTCCTTAAGCTTCTCAATACGTTTCCGCCTTCTGGAAGCATCCTGCGGGAGGAAAAATTCACAATGACTGTATCGGGTATCAAGTCCTGAAAGAACAAGCGCCGAGAATGCCGCGACAGGTCCCGGGATTACAGAGACTTCTATTCCCTCTTCTATCGCAAGCTTCACAAGATCTTCACCCGGGTCGCTTATGGCAGGCATTCCGGCGTCAGAGACCTGGGCGACGTTAAGGCCGTTCCTCATCATCTCGATAAGCACCGGGCCTTTGGCGGCTTTATTGTGTTCCTGGTAGCAGAATAATTTGGACTCAGTAACGCCAATCTGCTTAAGCAGAATTCCTGTTACTCTTGTATCTTCACATGCAATGACGTCGGCGTTCCGAAGCGTCTCAACTGCCCTCGGGGACATATCCCCGCAATTTCCGATTGGTGTTCCTACGAGATAAAGCAATCTGTGTGTTCCTCCTCGTATATTTTTCGCAAAGCTTCGGTTCTTATAATCCCGCCTTCTGACGTTCTGCAGTTGAGTACAAGCGGCGGAAGAACTCTGAAATCAGCATTTGGAGCTCCCTTCTTGCCCGCGAGAAGAAAAAGGAAACTGTCTTTGTCTTCAAGCGAATGTACATTCATAAGCCTTGACGGTGTTATACCGGATTGTCTGAACAGTTCAATGCATTCCGGAAGTCTGTCAGAACTCATGCACATCACGACATAGCCGCCAGACGGTCTCACCCTTTTCGCTGCCTGGCCGATAAAGTCTTCGAGAGTGCCCTCTTCATTGAATCTCGCCATCAGCTTTTCTTTGGATTTAACGTCCGTGTCTGTCTTCGTGCCCCTTGAAGAGCTGAAGAACGGCGGATTCATGAACACTACATCATAACTTATACCTTTAACTTCATCAGGAAGCTGTCTGATGTCAGCATTGAACGCGCGCACACGAATGCCGGCGTTATTGACTTCAATATTCTTCTTCAAAATTCCGAACGGCTTCGGCATCAGCTCAACGCAATCAATTGCGACACCCTGAAGCCTTGCCGCCGTAAGCATCGCACATGACCCTATTCCGCTTCCAAGTTCAAGCATTCTTGTATCTGACTGTCGGGACCGCCTCACAAAAGAAGCGGCAAACCATGCGAGCAGGACGCTCGCTGTGCCAAGCTTGAACCCTTTGTCTTCCTGATACAATTTGAATCCCGATCGGCCCAAATCATCAAGCTTAAGTTTGTCATCAAAATCATTCATTACGTGATTATAGCACAATACCTGAATAACAAAGGCCGTTCCGAAACGGGAACGGCCTTCTTCAATCTCTTGATTAATCTTACGATCAGCCCTCGGAGATAGCACCTGCAGGGCATGTTGCTTCACAAGCGCCGCATGATACGCAAACATCTGCATCAATGTTGTACTGAGTGTCTCCCTGGGAAATAGCACCTACGGGGCATCCGTCAGCACAAGAACCACAAGAAAGGCAAGCATCTGAAATTACATAAGCCATATATAATTACCTCCTATTTTGATAACTAATTATCTCTCAATAAATCATATAAGACAAGTAAAAAACGTTCCGTCAAATTTCTGTTTATCTCCTCAGGGATGTTCAGTCGTTAACGTTATCGTCAACATCATCGTCACCCGCGGACTCACGGTATCCGCCCTTTCCGGGACAATTGGCGCATCCGCCCTTAAGTTCTGCGTTGAGCGGTTCAAGTTCCGCCCACGGGAATCTCTCAAGCTCGGTTGATGTCTCGGTGACAAATCTTACACTGACTGTCTCTTCTATATAGTTGACGTCATTTACAGTCCCGACTCCGTTTGGAGTACGGATTCTCTTTCCGGGTTCCGGCAGACGGCTGTGAGCGTCGTCATAGGCCTCTTTCTCAAATTGCAGACAGCACATAAGTCTGCCGCAGGCACCGTTAAGTTTTCCGGGATTGAGAGACAGACCCTGTGAACGTGCGAGTTTAAGGTTTACAGGGGCAAAATGATCCAGAAAAGTGCAGCAGCAGAGTTCACGCCCGCAGATTCCGATACCTCCGACGAGCTTTGCCTGGTCGCGTGAACCAATCTGACGCAGTTCGATTCTCGTGTGGAATGCATACGCCAGGTCCTTGACCAGCTCTCTGAAATCCACTCTTCCTTCGGCTGTAAAGAAGAAAATCACCTTATGTCCGTCGAAAGAATAAGTGCAGTCGACAAGATTCATCTCAAGATCCCTTCTGGCAATAAGTTCTCTGCACTTTACCATTGCTTCCTTCTCTTTGGCGCATTTCTCGTCATATATTCTCAGATCATCTTCGCTTGCAATCGATTTTATCGGAATCAGTTCTTCGTCTTTTGACGGTTCGTATTCATAAGGTTCCTCGCAGACATGAGCCAGATCCAGACCCATGTTTGTCTCAACCATAACGCTGTCCCCTATGTTAAGGGACATACCGTCGCAGGTAAATCTGTATGCTTTTCCCGCATCGCGAAAACGAACATTTACAACTTTTGTCATTTCTTTAACTCCTTACTTATCTTAAGCATCATTGCGCAGCAGGCCCCGTCAAAATTACTGTTTACTTCCAGTGATTTCTTGAAATCAATCAGAGCAGTGACGCACCTGTCTATGCCGCTTCTGCTGAGCTGCCTGTGTCTGACGGTAAACTTATGTATTTTTTTCGCGTACTCGGTCTTTGACGGCAGGTCAGGGTACACTATGTACTTCGTCATATCGCCGAAGATCTTTATCATAATCTCCAGAATGAGGTCAACATTCTGCTTGTTATCAGCCAGGAAGGTATTCTCGGTACATAGGATATCGGTCAGGCTGTCATCTGCCAGCCTCAGAGTGAAATCGGTCACATCACGGTTAAGCCCGATAAAGAAGTCGTCCGCAGACATCATGACAGCACGTCCGGGATTATATGAAGACATGGCACATATCATCCTCAGAGTCTCGTCATCGCCTTCGATATTCTTTGACTTAAGAATATTCATTACTTCATCTTCTGTGTACCGGTCAAACTTCAGTTCCATAACGCGTGACCTGACTGTCGCAAGAATTCTGTCTGTTCCTGATGCAATCATGATATAGACAACGTCCGGCAAAGGTTCCTCTATTGATTTCAGAAGCGCATTCTGCCCTTCAACAGACACATAATCCAGGTTTATGATAAAAACTTTGTTTCTCGAAAACTGTCTTTTAACCGAAGACTCGGCAACAATTCTCTCCCTTATGTCTGACACCTTGACATTCTTCGTGTCATCAGGCTTATCTATTCTGACAATATCCGGAGTCGTAAGCGCATCGTAATAGTGACACGGCCTGCATTTCCCGCAGGCACCGTCAGTTCCCGGGTTCTCGCACATCAGAGCCTTTGCGAATTCAGAAGCGAAGGAGTGCTTGCCCTTTCCGTCTTCGCCCGCCAGAAGATATGCTCCGGAGTGCCTTGATACAGCCTCTGACGCAATCAGTGATTTGAGATTCTTTTGTCCAGCAAGACTCGTAAGCGCCACTTATTCTCTCTCCGTAATATAACCTTTTATAATATTGAAAATCTCTTCCGGCGTACCCGAAGCATCAACTGTCTTTATTCGCTGAGATGCTTTTGCCGCTTCAAGATAACCGCCTCTGACCTTATTCTGAAAATCTCTTCCGAGAAGCTCAATCCTGTCATCTTCAATTGCCCTTGACCTGCGTCTTTTGAATGATTCGTCAACACTGATATCAAGGAAAAACGTCAAATCCGGTTCAAGTCCGCCGGCTGCCATCCTGTTAAGACCGTTTACGAGATCCGTACCGAGATTCCTGGCAACGCCCTGATACGCATAAGTTGAATCAAAGAACCTGTCGCAAATAACATATCTGCCCTCACAAAGAGCCGGCCTGATTCTCTCGCTTACAATCTGCGCCCTTGCGGCCTCGAAAAGCAGCAGCTCTGCAACCGGAGACATTCCGTCGTTCTCCTTGTCAAGCAGAATCGTGCGAATCTTCTCGCCTACCGGAGTTCCGCCCGGTTCCCGCACAAGAACAAAATTCGCTTTGCGCTTCTCAAGCCAGTCAGTCAGAAGACCTATCTGTGTACTCTTGCCGCATCCGTCGATTCCTTCAAATGTTATGAACAAGCCTCTGTCCATATCAGCTGAGATTGACGTTCTTCATCGAAGCTATTTCCAGATAAATCTCTTTGGTAATTCTCGCATTATCACTTCTTATATCATCGACAGTCTCTTCACGCTTCTTAATGACGCGTATAGGCTTGTCCTCGCGTGGAGCTCTGTTGTCTCTGCGTCTGCGGTTGGAATTACCTCCGTTATCATTTCTGTAAGGCTGCTTTGCACGGCCATCGCGGTTCTCGCGCTGCTGCTGGCCTTCGCGGTTCTCACGGACTGTACGCTTTTCT